>AF_2010_repII_A001DRAFT_10000017_pt1 | contig 25026 bp, 27 predicted proteins | sample AmaForreplIIA001_FD_9190 | JGI IMG/M metagenome (IMG submission 9190)
TCTCTCTTTTATCATGAGAATACTTCTTTTATCATGAGAATTCTTCTTTTATCACGCATGTGACTCGGGTTGAACAACTTCTCGTGACGGAAGGTAGAGAGCTCTACTGATGCTGCCACGCCTATTTCAATGGCGCCATAAGGATGTCTGAATCCGGATTTGGCTCATGGGCGAAAGCTAATGAGCGCTGAATAAAAAGTAGTAATTGGCTAGCAGAAGTGTCCGAAGTCACTGCCTAAGCTGTGTAAAAATCCTTGGCTAAATAAACGGATCAAGCACGCACAACCACATAATTCACGATAAACCAAATCAAAATTGCGACATCTCCAAACATCATATCTGTATTAATTTCTAAATGCATTCCTACGTTGGGTTTCATTCAGTTCGGAGCTGTCGATCAAGTTCCCTAAGTAACGACTTTTGGGTATCATTCAACTTGACAGGAACTTTCAAATTAATTTTAATTAATTGGTCCCCTTTGCTATAACTGCCATATTGAGGTAAACCTTTACCTTTAATTTTCAAAATCGCATCAGGCTGCGTTCCTTGAGATATCTTTAATTTTTCATTACCATCCAAAGTAGGAACACGGACTTCAGTCCCTAACGCAAGATCTGTAAAGTTGAGATTGAGGACGTAAAGCAGGTGGCCATTTTCAAGCCTCTCAAAAAGCGGGTGGGGCTGAACGTGAACTCTAACCAGTAGGTCACCTGGTGAGCCATTCACTGAGGGCTCACCCTCACCCCTCACTTGCAGGGTGACCCCATCCTCAACACCAGCAGGAATCTCCAACTTCAATTTTTTATTCTTTCTGACCTTCCCTGAGCCATCACATACTTTACACGGTTTATCTATAATCTCCCCTTGGCCTCTGCAAGTTTGACATGGTTCAAGTGAAACGAAGGTTGAAAACCTATTCTGACTATAGATACGCCTGGTTTGGCCTTGTCCATTACATACACTGCATTTTCTAGGCTTGGTTCCAGGCGACGCTCCGCTTCCTCCGCAAGTGCTACATCGTTCGAGCTTTGGTAATTCAATTTCATCCTTTCTACCCTTCAGTACTTCTTCTAAACTAAGCTCCACATCATAGAGTATGTCACGTCCCTTTCTACGTCCTCCACCAAACCCGAAGCCAAACCCAAACGGGTCACCGGCTTCATTTTCAAATCCTCCAACCCCAGCGCCTCTACCCCCAAAAATTTGTTCGAAAATGTCCCTAAAGCCCCCGAATCCCATGTCTTTAAATACCTCATTGAAGTTAGCCTCGGATCCACGGAAAACCTCTTCAGCTCCGACGTGACCATACATATCAAATCTCTTTCTCTTGTCATCGTCTGACAAAACAGCATAAGCCTCTGAAATTTCTTTGAATTTTTCTTCTGCCCCTTGTGTCTTATTTCTATCAGGATGATATTGTAACGCCAATTTTCTGTAAGCGTTCCTGATTTCATCTTTACTTGCGTTCCTAGCTATTCCGAGGATCTCATAATAGTCCCTTTTAGTGCTCATGATCGGATATCCTTAGTGTATATCATCAAGACTCAAGCTAAGATCACTTTGGCCATTATTAGGGAGGTGGTGGACCACTACTAGTATTAGACGCTTGATCTGTGCTGGAAGGAGAAGCTTGACCAGTGGCTTCAGAAGCTTGAGCAGTGGCTTCAGAAGCTTGAGCAGACGAGCCTGGACTTGCTCCTGCTGTTCGGTATACTTCAGTGCTAACTTCGCCTATCACGTTCTTTAGTTCTTGGGTCTTAGTCTTAATTTTGTCGATGTCATTACTAGAAATTGCATCCTTAAGTTGTTGCGCACTGTTGTTAATTTTTTCAGCCTGGTCTGGTTTTATTTTATCCTTTAAGTCTTGCTTTATCAATTTATCGGCGGCGTATACCAAATTGTCTGCCTCATTTTTAACCTCCGCTTCCACTCTTTTCTTCTGGTCAGCCTCGGCGAATTGTTCAGACTCTTTCTTTAATCTCTCAATTTCCTCTTTCGACAGCTTGGTATTTGCAGTGATCGTGATCTTTGCCTCCTTACTAGTAGCCATGTCTTTGGCACTGACATTCAGAATACCGTTCGCATCTATATCGAAAGTGACTTCGATCTGAGGTATACCTCGGGGTGCTGGTGGTATGCCCGAAAGATTGAACATACCCAGTGAAACACCATCAGCGGCCATGGCTCTTTCGCCCTGAACGACATGAATAGTAACTGCGGTCTGGTAGTCAGCAGCAGTCGTAAACACCTTGCTTTTCTTAGTTGGGATTGTGGTATTGCGATCTATTAATGACTCCTTCAATCCGCCTAGAACTTCTACACCTAATGTCAGCGGTGTAACATCAACTAAGAGAATGTCGGTAGATACATCGCCGGTAATGATAGCGCCTTGTATGGCAGCTCCGAGCGCAACCGCTTCCATTGGATCAATACCTCTTTCTGGTTCTTTACCCATGACCGTCGCCACAAATTGCCTAACTATTGGCATCCTCGTTGGACCACCGATAAGAATTATTTTATCAACATCGTTTGGATTCACTTTCGCATCTTGAAGTGCCTGCGTCATTGGTCCTTTGCATCGTTCCACTATTGGCCTAAGCAATTCCTCTAACTTCGAACGAGTTAAATTAAGTACTAGATTCTTCGGTCCAGTAGCCGAGTCGTATGCTAGAAAAGGCAGGTTGATTTCAGTTGTGATCACGTTTGATAACTCGATTTTAGCCTTCTCTGAGGCCTCTCGTATTCTCATCATGGCAGCTTTGTCATTTCTTACATCCAGACCCGATTGTTTCTTGAATTCCTGCAATACATAATCGACAAGGGCATTATCCATATCTGTTCCACCTAATTGCGTATCGCCTGAAGTGCTCTTAACTTGAAACACCCCTCCGCCCATTTCCATGAGTGTAACATCGAGTGTCCCGCCACCGAAATCAAAGACCAAGATTTTGAGATCTTTCTGTCCCTTATCTAAGCCATAAGCTAAGGAAGCTGCAGTAGGCTCGTTGATAATTCTGACAACCTGTAGTCCAGCTATCTCGCCAGCATCCTTGGTAGCCTGCCTCTGGTTATCGTTAAAGTATGCTGGAGCAGTGATAACAGCCCTATCAACTGTGTCTCCTAGAAATGCTTCGGCATCCCTCTTAATTTTTTGCAATATAAAAGAAGAAATTTGCTGAGGAGTATACTCCTTGCCAAATACACTGTATTTAAAATCTGTTCCCATTTTTCGCTTGGCCGCAATTACTGTACCCTCTGGATTTGAGATCATTTGTCTTTTGGCAGGTTCTCCAACCAGAAGCTGACCATCCTTAGTTAAGGAGACCACCGAAGGAAAGGCCTTTCCTCCTACAGAGGTGCCTTCTGCTGCCTGTATAATTGAGGGTTTTCCCCCTATCGTTGCGGCAGCCGCAGAATTACTTGTTCCAAGATCAATTCCTATAATTTTTCCCAACTTTAATTTTCAGTCCTCTTTTCTGATTTTTCAGTATCATTAACGGTATTTTTAACTATCTTTTTAGAAATTTCAACAATACTTGGCCTTAAAACTTTGTTGTCTAACATAAACCCCTTCCGGATCTCATTCGTGACGGTATTTTCTGGAAGATCATCTCGGTAGGCGAAACTTATCACATCATGAACATTTGGATCGAAGGGAGTCTCAATTGTCTCTATTTCCATTACTCCCTCAGATCTTAACAAATGATCAAAATTCTTCAAAATACCCTCTAAACCCTCAAGCACCACTTCGTCTTTGCTCTGCTTGGCTATTTCTATGGCCCTTGCGTAATCGTCACGTATACTTAGAAATTTAAGTAATAGCTCGGCTTTGTTTTCCATCGTCTTGGAAGCAACTTGCCTTTCCATTTGTTTGCGATAATTGTCAAAGTCTGCCATCATGTACTTGAGCTTATTCAAACTTTTGTCTGAATTTTCCTTTGCCTTACGCAATTCCTCCTTGACTAGCAATAGCTCTTCTTTTACTTGGAATATATCATTATTCGATCCCAAGATATCCTCTGACGCTGCCTGTGGGCTATTCTCAGCATTATGAGTTATCTCGATATCATTTTTTGCAGCTGGCTGTGGGCTATCCTCATCATTATGCGTTGTTTCTTCTTTCAATTACAATCTATGATTAAAATCTGAATAAGCTAGATAATTACATATCGACACAATTTATAAGATACAGTGTTTTGTTCTAAACTCTTAGAACAGCCAAAATATGCGATCTTGTTTGAGTGATCAAATTAGTTGGCTTAAAAATTAAAAATGAATAAAAAGTAACAGATTTTAATAGAGGCCTGAACTAATGAGCAAGCAGTCGGTACTGAGATTATGATCAATTGCTCCAATAACTAGAGAAATATTTCAATGATGGATTGAAGTCCGAGAAAACGCTTACTTTTTCCGATATTGGTATGGTCTACAACCTTTAGATCATGCTGCCCGGCAATTGAAAAAGTAAAGACGTGGGAGATTGGCCAAAAGATTATGCTATGCCCAGATTCGGGAAGGTAGCTACACTTATACCTAGTTCGCCTTGAATTTTCCTGATTTTAGTAGCATATTCAGTCATCTTCGCGTTGTCACTCTGAACTTTAGCTATCCTATAACCTTTCCACGCCTTTCTAAGTGCTCCCCAACTTTGGCCCGCTGAAAAAGTGCCTTCGAGCTGAGTTGGATGAATATCTGGCTGAAGTGACATTATTGCTGTCATATCTTGTCGGATAACATCATGTACATACTTAGAACCAATAGTCAGCTTTATCCACGTTTCTTGTGAAAAATCATGATTCCAAATTCAATCGAAAATAGTGATTTTCAACTTCTTTATCTGTTCTCAATTTAAACCTATGCAATGAGATTCACAATAACTGTCACAAGATTAGAGATTTTATCTTCTTAAACATGGTTGAAATTCTGGGAATCTGGGAGATCCAGATCATAAATTAGTCACTTTGAATGATCGTCACATCACTTAAGCATAGTTTGCTTTAATTGAAGATCTTGCACCGCACGCCTCGCATCTGAGAAAGCCTAGCTTCTTGTTCTTTTCAGTCCGGGTGTCAGGGCTTCCACAAACAGGACATATAACATAATCCTTAACATATCTGTCTATAAGCGCACCGAATGAAGAGGGTTCCTTTCGTCCCAAAAATATAACTCGTTCGCCAGCAATATATCCAGCCGAAGCCAACTCTTTGTTCAGATATAGAAGTAACTTAGCTGGCTCCCTACGTAGGGCTTTTGGAAATTCCATGAAATTCCTGAAAATTGTACGTTGACCCACCCATATGATTTGGGGAGTAGGTATTTCTAATCTAGATACTGCTTTTCGGGATTCCGTTCCAAGTTTATCTTGTAGTCTTTTTAGCAAATTATCGTAGTCAGACTTCGTTTGAGACTTCATAAGGATTAGTAGATGGCTCTGGTTTATGTAGGTTGTTGATTATACGTTGGGCAATTTTAATTTCGGTGTATTATTCGTACCGCACGTTGTTAATGAATAACGAAATGGGAAAAAACATAGCGGGCTAGTGACCGTAATAATTCATAATCCCCCTGCGAAACAACTTTAGCCATCAACTTGGCAAAAAGGGTGATCGTATTTGGAGCCAAGGCGTAGGTAGGCTGTCGTGCGTTTAGCCTACCAAAGGACTACTCAGCCCGAGCCTTTTTTAATACAAGCCTTTGGTTCTCGCCCTTGCGTACTTATTAATCACTTGATCGTACATATTGGTCTAATTTATGCAAAAAAATACCTTGTGATCATCATATATAGCTTGAGGAGTGACGTGCCTTTTGATGAACTTAATCTCAGCATTAGTCCTGTTTGATTCATTGTCATATATTAAAAACAAAGCCCAATCCGGGCAAATTATTTTTGCACGAGAATCCAATTCCATGCATGAGCCAATAAGATTCCGTTATAGAAATTTTATAATGACGGATAAAATTTCAATTTACTGAAAATATTAATCAAGTGTAATCTTAATTATCTGAACTCCGTATTTATCAAGGATATGAGGCCAAAGGAAATTCAAACTGACCATTTTTTTAACCGAGACGTAGTCTCAATAAAAGATTTCAGCCGGGAAGATCTTGAGTTCATATTTAGTTTTACTGATAAAGTAGCATCCTTAAAACCACACGAAAAAGCGGAATTGGGAAAAGGAAGAACCCTGGGCTATATTTTTTATGAACCGAGCACTAGGACCAGAATGAGTTTTGAGGCTGCGATGGCATCACTAGCAGGAAGCTCCATAGGAATTTTTGATTCCAAAACGTCCTCAGTTGAAAAAGGTGAAAGTCTTGCAGACACCATCAGAATAATGGATTTATATTCAGATGTGCTTGTCTTAAGACATCCTTTAGATGGTTCAAGCAGATTTGCTGCAGAGCTTTCAAGGCATCCATTGATCAATGCTGGAAGTGGAGCGGAAGAGCACCCTACCCAAGCCATGCTTGACCTGTACACAATGCTAAAGGTGAAAGGCAGGATAGATGGCCTAAACATAGGCATAGTTGGCGATTTGAAGTATGGGAGAACAGTCTACTCACTACTATTTGGCCTAACAAATTATGAGGTAACGATTCATCTCATCTCGCCTCCATCATTAAGTATACGAATGGAATCGATATACGAAGCTAAGAAAGATCTAAAAATTACCGAACATGAAAAACTTGACGACTGGGTGCTGCCGAATTTAGACATTATTTATGTCACTAGAATACAGAAAGAAAGATTTCCTGACCCTCAAGAATATGAGAAGGTAAAAGGGACATACACTATTGATAACAGTATTCTTAGTAAAGCAAAGCCTGATGTTTCAATTATGCATCCAATGCCTAGGATGGAAGAAATCTCACACTCATTAGACCAAACTAAGAATGCAATATACTTCAAACAAGCTGCGTATGGAAAGGAGCTGCGTGCTGCTCTGTTGGCCTTAGTACTAAATGAAGATCCATTAAAAACCTATTAGCCTCGTGGCAATCTGTCTTTATATCTCGGTTTGATGAATCCATGATTAATGTAGGAATGATTATCTATACAAAAATTGCATCTCAAAATCGTAGTTTAGCAAGACCCTCAATGCTCAATACCCAAGACAGAACTCGAACTTTAATAATTATTTTGCTACTGATATATCAGATAATATAAGAATTAGTTTAACTTAATTAGAAAATTTGTACAATCAATCTTTCGACCCAGGCTATTCCTATAACTAGATATTTATTCATGTCTTTCTATTTTGGTCTGTGTGTGCGATGTGGCCCGACTAGGGGTTGAGGAAAATTCAATTTCGGTAATTCATTCGGGTTAATTCTTGCCCTAGATCGAAAACACTCCGAGTATTGTTCATAGATTAGCGATAGAAATGGCGAAGACATTTAGAAAAAGTTTCAAACTACCAGAGGTTAGATATTGAAGTTGATTATCAATAGGTTCATATTCATAGGGTTAGAGAGACACTTCATTACTTGGGGATTTATCGATATAGTGTATATAAGAGTCCTAATCTTGGATTATTTGCAAAGACCAATGATTCCGTAATAATAGTACCTTTCGGTTTCGCTAAAACAAAAGCTGCAAAACTTATAGAATATCTAGATGTACGAAATGAGATCTATACATCCGTTGCTAACACGAGACTAATAGGTCCAATGACTGTGATGAATAATAACGGGATCTTGGTCCCTTCAATTGCCACTGATGAAGAGGTTCTAACTCTAAAGAGAGAAACTGGACTAAATGTTGATCGTTTAAAGAGCAAATTGACTGCTATTGGGAATCTAATTTCGACAAACGATAATGGAGCGATAGTGTCTCCGCTATTTAAGGGCGAAGTAGATCAGCAGATTCGCGATGTTCTGGGTGTGCCAGTTTATTCTATGACAGTGAGTGGTTTTATTCAAACTGGTTCTATGATCGTAGCCACGAACGTTGGGGCTGCGGTCCACCCCAAGGCTACTGAATTTGAGATTTCAGCCATCTCAGAAACGCTACAAGTTCAAGTTGAACCCGTCACAATTAACGGTGGTATACCATTCTTATCATCTGGAATTTTGGCAAATTCTAAATCAGTTATAGTAGGAACATCTACCAGTGGACCAGAGCTGATTATGCTCAGCAGAATCTTCAAATAATGATGTATATTAGTGGTCGTTAAACAAGCAAGTTGGCAATCAACATTAGTCCACTTAGCTATTTGTATCGATTTTAGCTCCGGATTGGTGTTAAAGCAAAATAATAAAATTTCAAGTAATGAAGCTCACATTGAATGTCCAAAAGTTTATAGATACGAATGAGGATTTCTTCTGTACTCGATGGCGCAGCAAGGCCCTCCTGGATCTGGAAGGAAGGTATCGCGGCGTGATTTCCTTAAACTAATGGCCGCTGCCGGTACGATCGTGACTTTTATACCATTTATTGATTGGGGCAAATTCTTACCCAATCCCGCTGCTAACGTATCAGCCAAGGCCAAAGTTGAGTTGCCTGATGGCTCACAGGCCAATATCAAGACGTTCCCGGTAAATCACTCTGAATCTGTTATTTACCCTAAAACCAATGACCAAGTATTAAACCAGGAATCCTTCAGGCTTTGGCAATTTATACGATTGCCTCCAGAGCTGGGAGGCGGGAGAAACGACGTTTCTGCCTTTAGAATGTACAGTCAAGTCTGTTTACACTTATGGTGTCTCTGGAAATATTGGCCAGACCCAGGTAGAAAGCGAGGTGAGTGCCCATGTCACGGTAGCATGTACGATCCTATTAATGGAAAAGCTTTTGCTGGTCCGGCGTCTCTACAATCTCCCCCAAGCAATGTTCTTCCTATGTTAGATTTGCAAGTTGATGGGAGCGGCAACGTGTGGATTTTACCACCCAATTGGAGTCCAAATGGAAATGGGATAGTGGGTTTCGGTCGATTCTTGAGGGAGTAAACATAATTGGTTGCAACAGTATCACACGAAAACAGCCTTGTAGTATTTATCAAATGGGTCTATGCCGGAATAGACAGAACCATTTTCATGGGCCTCAAATTTACCTTTCCCGGGAGATTCGTAAGTCCTCTCGGGTTTCTGGGTATGATTACTTTTGTGCTATTCATTATTCTGGGAATTACCGGTGCCCTACTCATGCTCTGGTATGAACCGGAACTCGATAGGGCGTGGAATAGCGTACAAAATATCAACAATACTATTCCATTTGGCTTTCATATTCGCAATATACATTATCATGCGTCAAACGCTATGGTCATGGTAGCGCTATTACACATGTACTATCAGTATTTTAGCGGACGATACAAAATCAGAAACGAGATAATATGGGTAACTGGTGTTATCATAGGCGTTCTCACTATCCTAGAAGCATTCACTGGTTATGACATCATATTTAGTGAACGATCAGAGCTTGCAATTTCTATCGCAGCTTCGCTTACTAACTCCATACCAGTGTTGGGTCCGCAAATGAGAGACGCTTTTTTTGGAGGAGGTTTCCACGACTTTGTCTTGAGATTTTATGCTTTTCACGTATTTTTCCTTCCAATAGCACTATTGGGATTAATGGTTGTGCACTTTCCCAGGTTTTTGGTTTTCGACGTGCCCATGGTTATGGCGGTTGCCGGAGCAGTAATGATAACTGGGGGAGTATTCCCCATAGACTTGGGTACAAAGTTCGTTCCTACCTCGCCGCCTGGAATAACTGTACCTGAATGGTACTTAACTGGACTGTATGCGTTTCTAAGATCACAATATGATAAATTTGTAACTGGAGTTGCATGGCCCGGATTGCTCATACTAACGCTGATGATCATGCCATTTATCGACAGGTACAAGAAATTTTCATGGAAAGACAGGCCACTTGTTACCGCTGTTGGTATAACTAGTATTGCGCAGATTATGGTCACCACGTACTGGGGTTTCTACATTGATCCCAATATTCAAAAATCCTTACTTGAAAGGTTGGTTATTGATCCAATATTCTTGTATACAGTTATGTTACTACTTGTCCCTCTTTCTTTTGGTTTTACATACATGATAATAAAGCTAGCCAAGAATGCAGAAGCTCGAGCGAAAGCACAGCCTAAGAAGCCTGCGGGCAAGAGCTCCATCAATATTCCTGAAAACTGGATTTACATCATATTTGTGGCGTTGCTGGCTTTTCAAATTTATCTCAATATTGCTGCGTATTATGCCGTTCTCAGTGGAATGAAGAACTTCTCTTTGTTCATAGTAGGCATAATAATGCTCGTATTTGCCGGGATGTTTCATCTCTACAGGCATACCAAGGCAACAGCAAGTGCTCCACGTCCCCCAACTAAACCTATAACACCTCCAACTGGCGCAAAACCTATACCCTCCTGGTCGAGGCCCCCATCACCCGGTCTGCCACCTGGATCTGCGAAGATATTATCTCCTCCTCCTTCACCGAAAGGTCAATCAATCGCTACTCAATCTCCATCCCGTGTGGATACGGCTACAAGCCAAGCAAATTTGGCCTCTTCCAAGGACACACCTCCGACAGAAGCCACAATGCCCGACAAAACGGTTCCAGAGGCCAAAATGTCCGATATAGCAAAAACAGCTGACACAGACACCGACAAGGAATCGAGTATGTTGGGATAGGTCGACTGATTCTAGGAGCACAAGTTTGGTTCAAACAAAATTTATATACGTAAACTCAGAAGAACACGAGGACTATCGGGTAAGGTAAATTCATTTTATGGAAAGGGGGGGGCTACTAGAAAATAATGCTGCAGGAATCAGCATTATAGCATTCGTGGTTGCAGTTGCAATAAGTTTGAGCTACTACCAATTTCTATTCATCCCTCAATCAAATGAAAAACCAGTACTCCCTCCAGAAATTCTAAACCCTCCGCAAACCACAAAGGTCGTAATCGTACCTGGGGCATCATCTCCATCTCAAGCCATAAACTTCGTACCAAAGGCAGCTCAGGGGACTTTAGGGGTGTCCAACAGAGTAACGTGGACTAACACAGATTCTGTTCCCCACTCCGTCACCTCGAATACTGCTTACACAGACGCTATCTCTGGTTCTTTCAATTCTATTCAGCATATCGGACTGATTCCCCCAAAAGGAAAGTTTACTTTTGTATTCACAGCCGATGGAATTTACCAGTATCACTGTGAACCTCACCCATGGATGCAAGGCAAAGTTACAATTACGAAAAGTTCACATCAGAAGTTTTGATCTTCCTGTAAAGCTGGCATGGAAGTAGCTACCTTGTTATTTTAATATATGCTAAATCACTTGCAACTTCTTTGTGTTCTTGGATCACCGCTACTCTGAACTTAGCATTAGTGTACTCCGATGATGGAGAATGCACGGCTTTTGCAGTGAATTCCAGTTCTTTCAAGTCTCCTACAGCATCCCGTAAAATTGAAAATCGCGCATAAGGATGATTAATGATTGTTCCGTTAAAGCTGGTAAAGATAAATGTGTCGTTGGAATTTTCAATATTGGAGCTAATAACTAAGCTATCAAATCTTCCAGGGAAAGTCAAGTCAATCCTGCCATGGACCTCCTGGCCACGCGAGACTTGACTTTCTAAAATCACAATTGAGATTCCATGAGCACCAGCCATATTAGTTGAACTTCTCCCTTTTTTGCTTTGGAACCATTTTGGTCGTAAATGCTCTTCTATATTTAAAGATTAATATCATAATAGCATTAGTCAAAGAAGTTTTTCGCCCTTTACTACCCATTTGCCTGATTTAGTGGTCAACTCCAAATGTCCTATTATACTCCCACCGCTGTACACCTTTGCAAACTCCCTCGATATTCCCAAAAGTGAGGAAAGAAGATGTCCCTTAGCATGATAGCCAGATTCCACGATTTTGATATTGAGCTTTCTGCTAGCAACTATTATGATCTTACGTGCAGCTGCCCACTCGCCTTTCCAAGAGACAATCTCAAAGTCGCCAAACTTCGTAGTGTGGAGAGGATAACCTTCCAACTTCAACTCAAGCCTCTTCTTGTTTTTTATGGCGTAAGAGTTGATCCATTCTGCTGCGAATTGAGCCTTGTTTTGCTGGATAGCAAAATTATTAGCAACTGTCAAATTGGTAGTTGTGAACAGGGTAGTGATAGCCGGGTTATCAACTATCCTACTCAACCAAGACTGAATAAACGACCACCACAAGTCGTTGCACAACTAGCTCTTTGAGAGAACAGTTCTCTATCTCTAGCATGCTAGCTCACCGCTAGAGATAGACATTTAGCGTATAACCTCGAAATTCTAGAGCTGTAATACTGGTACAAGCTACGATCAATAATAGTTGGGTGATAGTGTTCTAATTCTATTCGTAACAAGAAGTTAGCATTTGTCCAGCAATTACAGATTGCCTTAAATTAGCAGTGTCAAATTGAGAGTAGGAAATGTTATATCATTTCTGTGTATTTGCTTAACGATGGATATATACTCCGAGGAAAGACCTTGGGGAAGCTTTAAGAAATTTCACGAAAATCGGCAATGTACTGTTAAATTGATTTATGTCAATCCTGAAGCAAGACTCAGCCTTCAATATCACCACGAACGGTGGGAATTCTGGGAAATTATTAAGGGCATTGCCGAAGTAGAGTTAGATGGAGTATCACATCTACTAAATGAAGGTGAAAGTATCACAATCCCAATTGGATCAAAACATAGAGTTAAAGCGCAGAAACGGTTATGCGTGATTCTTGAAATTTCTTACGGAAAATTCGATGAAAACGATATAGTAAGAGTCGAAGACGATTACCAACGTTCATAGTCTGGCTCATAATAAGCCATCTAAAGCAGTAATCTTCAGCAGGTCGCCGAACTCTTTTGAATGTCCAAGACTCGATGCGTCAGACTCTCATTGTTCGTCATCACCTTACAAGCATTTAAATCGAAAAACCAAAACGTCCAAATTGGCCAGCTCTGGAAACTATCTACACAAACTATGTTAATATCGTGACAATGGTGTCTCTATAATATATCTATCGAAATACAAATAAAGCCCTTGCGAATGTTTACCCGATATGAGCGCAAGCAAGAAGCCGCACATGAATTTGGTGGTTGTGGGCCATGTTGATAACGGCAAATCGACCATCGTAGGTCACATGATGGTCGATTTGGGCGTTATTGAGCAACGCACCATTGAAGCATTTGCCAAAGAGTCAGAAGCAACTGGAAAAGGTGACACTTTCAAGTATGCTTGGGTTCTAGATAGTATTAAGGATGAAAGGGATAGAGGGATCACCATAGATCTCGCTTTTCAGAAATTTGAAACTCAAAAGTATTTTTATACCTTGATTGATGCTCCCGGTCACAGGGATTTCATAAAGAACATGATCACTGGCGCATCAGAAGCTGATGTGGCTATTCTCGTTGTGTCCCTTAAGCCAGGCGAAACTGAAGCTGCTACTGAGCCAGGTGGGCAGGCTAGAGAACATGCATTTCTCGCACGGACTCTCGGAGTAGGACAAGTAGTTGTCGCATTGAATAAGGCTGATGATGTAGGTTATGCCGAATCTAGATATAAAGAAGTGAAAGAGTCTGTGGAAAAGATGTTAAAACTCGTAGGGTATAATACTGCCAAAATAAATTTTATTCCAGTATCTGGATGGAAGGGCGATAATTTGATTAAAAAATCTGAAAACATGGCATGGTACAAAGGCCCCACCTTAGTTGCAGCCTTGGATATGTTTGATGCTCCTGAAAAGCCCCTAGGAAAGCCACTTAGAATTCCAATTCAGGACGTCTATTCGATCACAGGTGTAGGTACTGTTCCTGTCGGTAGAGTCGAAACGGGAAAAATCAAGGCCAATGATAAAGTTATTGTGATGCCATCTGGGATAACCGGTGAGGTAAAATCTATCGAAACACATCACACACAGATGGAATATGCAGAGGCTGGCGACAACATTGGCTTTAACTTGAGAGGTGTTGATAAGAAAGGGATCAAACGTGGTGACGTAATCGGTCCTGTTGATAGCCCCCCAACTGTGGCAAAGGAATTTGAGGCACAGATCATAGTAATTCACCATCCTACTGCTATGGCTCCAGGTTATACCCCTGTGTTACATGCCCATACTGCCCAGGTTGCTGCTACTTTATCAGAATTCTTAGCCAAAATTGATCCCAAATCTGGGGGAACAGTCGAAGAGAAGCCAAAGTTTTTGAAGACTGGGGATGCAGCGATTGTTAAAATAAAGCCAGTAAGACCACTTGGGATCGAAACGTTCAAAGATTTTCCAGAAATTGGTAGATTTGCGTTAAGGGACATGGGCACGACTATTGCTGCAGGTGTTGTCAAATCCATAACAGAAAAGTATGATCCGTCAAAGAAATAACAAGTGAAGGAAAATGCCACAGGAAGCGCGAATAAAGCTCACGAGTACTAATCTCCTAACCCTTGAGGGGGTGTGTACTGAAATAAAGGGAATTGGCGAAAAGAATGGGATTCGGTTGAAAGGCCCACATCCTCTTCCAACTAAGAAGATGAAAGTTGTCACAAGGAAGTCTCCTTGTGGTCAGGGAACAAATACTTACGATAAATATGAGCTCAGGATTCATAGAAGAGTGATAGATCTTGGTGCTGATGATCGGTCTATACGACAACTTATGAGACTGAAAATACCCGACGACGTTTACATTGAAGTGTCTTTGACTCAGTAAGAAATTATGGTACGTTTAAGATGGCACTGCAAAAGGGGCTAGAAGTCCACAATAGGTCAAATCAATCCGTGCGTATAGACCACACCACTACAGGCAAAAAATATAGGAGCTGGATCTGACATAAAGTTGGTAGACAAAAACAACAATGAAAGTTTAGAGCAACTGAGATCCATAGCACTCTTCCAAAATACAATAGACGTTTGGATTATGTACTGTGAGGAGAATCAGTGGGACTGGTACGATGTTGAAAAATATACGACCTTTATCCGTTATTTGAGATCTCATGGGGTAAAAATGCAGAAATTCCCACTCTGCATAAAGGAATCAGGAGGCATGTATGAACGTGGCAAGGATAAGTCGAAGTTCCTTGAACAGCTATCACATTACAATTCCGACGAAAGTGCTGCGCATACTATCAAGCTAAGTGCTGAAATTATTTCCAAGATAAGGTCATTTAAAAACACTCAAATCTGAATATTATTGCTTATGATGATGTTGGCTTTAAATGCCATACATGAATATGATATTCAATGAGTCTCAAGATAGAAAGAGTTTTATCCAAACTTGGCGAACAGTCCGAACTGGAACGCTCCAGAAGTTTGCATACTCCTTCTGGGGACGAAATGCTCGCAATAACTAATGATACAGGAAAGTTTTTTGAAATATTTCTTATCGCCATGAAAGCAAAACGAATTTTAGAAATCGGAACTTCTGTGGGATACTCAACCCTGTGGTTTGCTAATGCACTTGTTCATAACAATGCCGCGCAACCAAAAAATGGAAAACCAATCATTAGTGTGGAAATGAATCCGTCTAAGATCTGCAGAGCGTCGAAGAATTTTGCAGAGGCTGGTGTGGAAAACCTAATTGAAGTTTTGGAAGGAAATGCGAAGAGAGTACTTCTAGAGATCTTAGAGGACCTAAAAGGGGAGGCAGAGGCTCAGAAAACGGATAGCTTGTTCGACTTTATCTTCTTGGATGCGGACAAAGAAAACTTAAAGGAATATTTTGATATGGCCCTCCCAATGCTCAGAATCGGAGGGGTTGTTGCTACGGACAATATGCTTTACCCAGAAGAATATAGAGATATCATGTCAGAATATGCTAATTATATTCGAAGTAACAATGCAGTTAAAACCATAACCCTAGAAGTAGGTAACGGCGAGGAAATCACAACCAAATTATTTTAAACTTTGGTCGGCCACGATCACAGGAATTGAAAATTATTGATTTTCCGCTAAAATATAATCCAGGAAGGAATCTAGTTCTGCCGTTGCCAAACAACAAACCTTGTCAGCTGCACCATAATAAACAAGTAATGTTTCATCGATGACACATATACCAGTCGGAAAAACAACATTGTTCACATCCCCATTTTTTTCATAGGGCTCCACCGGTTCGAGGATAGGTTTTTTTGTCCTTCCTAAGACTTTTGAGGGATCATTCAAATCTAAAATCGCCGCGCCGGCCCTATAAACTGCTTCACTATCTTTCCCATGGTATATTAATAGCCAACCAGCCTTCGTCTTCAAAGGGGGTGGTCCAGCTCCAATCTTTTGTTCCTCCCAATCTTGCTCAGGTTTCATAAGCAGAATGTGCTTCTCCAATTTGGTGAGAGATTTACCTTCGCCAAGCCAGATACTGGGTTTATCTACACCAAATTTTGGACCGACCCAGGTTGTGGGCCGTTGCAAGAACATATAATTAGCAACATCGCCTTGTTGTTCAGTTGAATTTAGAATGACTGTATTTACTTTCTCTGGAAATGGCACAACATCCTTGTTATCAGATCCCTTACCAGTTATAATCCCAAGCCTGGTATAATTCCTAAAATCAGAAGTAATTGCCAAGGCTGTAGAGGCCGTCGGTTGCTCTCTAACGTAGCCAGAGAGTATCACGTAGCTCAAGTAAATCTGATGATCTATCTCTACGAGTCTAGGGTCCTCAATTCCGTATTTCTCGTAAGTTTCTTTTGGTACCATTACAGGCTCATTATACCGATCAAAGGAAACCCCATCTATGCTTGACGCATAGCCTATTCTAGAGACATAATTCTCGTATTCTCCGATCGCTCGATAGAGCATGTGAATTCGGTCGTCGTGGCAAAGTGTGCCGCAGTTAAAGACAGCTTCTGACTCCCACCAGTTAGATCTTTTTGGGACCACTACAGGGTTATTTTTATTGCGTTCAAGAAAGAATGGCTTCATTGGAATCTCATTTCTAGTAGATTTCTATTAACGAGTAAGAGAATGTTCGTAGAGGAAATTAAACTAAACTCAAATTGAAGTTTATAAGGATTCACGGAATAATCGAAATTCAACGAAGTGCTCACACCAAGATGATTCACTAGCAACGTACTCGCCACGTACTGACCTAAAGGACAAATCTTATAAGAATAACAAAAGATATCAACAGATGAGTCGTACTGACCAATAGACTAAGAATAGCTCCTTCTAATTTGTATAGTACAGAGTTTGATGTCCTACTAATGAAGTCAAATCATTATGCTGGATTTGATCCAGAATACTGCGAACAGATTTAAAAATATGTTAAGTTTGTCAGAGGCCGAATTGGAAGAAGTAAAATGGAAGCATAGGACCAACAAAATAACTAGAAGTATTTCACACAAATGATCGCAACTGAAGTCGTCGCGGACTTCAGGGGTTTCGTATAAGTGCCAAAAACTATCTACCCTGAAACATTTTTTTCCTATATCCAATGAGTTTATTGCTGCAAAGACGGTCATTTGCAGATGAAGAACCGTACACAATGATAACGGCTGAAACACATGCCGCACTCAAAGATTGGAACGCACTTCATACAGTAAACGGTACATGGTTCACGGTAACTTATGCAGTTGATACTACAGACGCAATTGACCAGGTAGAACTTACTTAAAACCTTACTTTTTGTTTTTTAATTGTCAGAGGCTATTTAGCCAAATGGTAGTACGTAAAATACCAGTATGAATGGGACCTGCCATCATCAGAACATATCATCTTCAAGTATCAGGCAAAATCATAGCCACAGACGGAGCCTGATTCATAGAAAACCACTAAAGATGTATTGAAAAGTTGACTGTAATATCATTGTAGTGGATAATTCATACTAGCCCACATTTTCAACTCATCTGACAGTTCTGTTAGCATAAATAGATAACTAAAACAATGATCAGAATCTGCGGACATTCCCAGTACAGTATTGGCGCTAATTTTGGACTTTCGAATTCGTCAGCTCTCGCCCTAGCTGATATTATTCCAAGCAGGATTCATAATCATCAGGTAATCTCGTAAGCCTCTGATGATATTTACACCGAAATGCAAGCTATTATTAAGAGGCATATTTCGACTAATTCACCAAATACACACTAACCAAATGAAGAATACAAATGCAAGGATCTTGGCCTAAATTAGAGTAGAATAGACAATGCTACCGTTACATGAGGCAACGGCCATTTCTATTGATATATAGTGCAATAAGTTCGAGGCACAGATGGTCACATTTCTCAGATTATCCGATTCTATCACAGGTGGAGCACAATTCCAATAATGAAAGAACAAAGGATTTATATCAATAACATATAGTCTAGTTTATGGGTTTTGCAAGGTACGTAGCAAAAGAGTTTGTGAAAGAAATTGGAAATAAGTCTAGGGAGTTTTATGAATTTGTATTACCACCCATTGATATGTTTGAAGACGGCAATGAATTGGTAATCGTTATCGATCTGCCAGGATTTTCAAAGAAAGATATTAAATTAAGAATAATGGAAGATGTCTTGTCGATCAATGCCAAAAGAGAACCGGAGGAGGTCCTAGGGACAACTTATCTTAGACAGAGACCTAACCACATCGACAAAAAAATACCTTTGCCTTTCTCGGTCACGGATGACGAAAAGGTTGTTGGAACTGCAGCATACGTTGAAGGTGTCATCACGCTTAAAATCCCCATCCCTAAATCAAACAATATTCCAATAACATAACTCGACAATTACTGGACTTTTTTTACCACTCTTTTTACCACTCTTTCGCCTTACAAATATACAAATTGAGCATGACGAAATATTTTAGAACTTTAATAGTAGTCTAGTCTGTTGTTTCTTAGTGTACCTGGTTTCGCAAAATTTGTCCTTGCGGACGAAAGCCAAAGATTAATCGAATGTGGATTTGTGGAAGCGGTATCTTTGCTCAAGACACATACAATAAATCGTTATAAAACTGTAAAGCCCTGGCTTAATTGGAATATCTAGCCCGGAAAAAGAAGATTACATTTCAACTCAAGTATTGGTGATAAAGATAGTTTTCTATATATTCAAGATATTCGCACCTATATGATAATTACATGAAAAGAGGCAAGGATGCCAACCTTAATAGTAGTGATTATGAAGTAGGCCAAGGGAATAATCATAAACCTAGTCGGAAAGACGAGAATATAGTCTCAAGTTCTCCATTCTTATTTGATGATTATGAACGTGGTTCAGGGTCTAGTCGGTATCAAACTACACCTTTACTGGAGCTCAGGAACATAACTAAAGAGTATGTGGATGATCGTGGAAAGAAAATCGTTGTCTTGAATAATATTAGTTTGTCTATAAACAGTCACGAGTACATTTCCATAGTTGGACCATCTGGTGGCGGTAAATCTACTTTGTTAAGAATTTTGATGGGATTGGAGAAATGCACTTCTGGAGAAGTGATAATAAAAGGCGAACAACTCAAGGGTAAAGTGGATCCCCACATGGCAATGGTCTTCCAATCCTTCGGACTATTCCCATGGCTGACNGTGATTGAAAACATAGAATTTGGGTTGGAATCAAATCACGTTCCAAGAGAGGAAAGGAGGAAGAAATCCCTAAACATAGTCCAGGAAGTAGGCTTAGAAGGGTTCGAGAACGCATATCCAAGGGAACTATCTGGGGGAATGAAACAAAGGGTTGGGATTGCCAGGGCCCTCGTACTAGATCCAGAAGTACTTCTCATGGATGAACCGTTTTCTGCTCTTGATCCCTTAACTGCTGAAGCTCTGCGTGAAGAAATTCTTAAAGTTTGGAGCAACCAACTCACCACACCTGACGTAGTAATGATGGTAACCCACAATGTCGAGGAGGCTGTATATCTTTCCGACAGGGTGGTTATTTTGAGTCAACGGCCTGCTCGTGTAGTCAAGGACATCTATATTGATATCCCTAGACCACGAGAAAAGCGTGACGCGTCAATCTATGAATATACAGATCAGATAACAACCCTAATCGCATGATGATAACACGAACCTAAACTTAATCTTAATTCTGAAAGAGTATAAAAATTTAAATCAGAGCCTCGTCTATTCATTAGTATATAGTATAACTTGGATATACCAAAGGTTCATTACAGCGTTCTCGTCGGATTCTTAGAAATCTTGAATGATCTCGGTGGACGGTCAGATATAGCAGGGATTGCATCTAGACAAGGATTAGAATTAGACGACCTGCTGCCAATTCTTGATTCTGGGGAGATGCTTGGCCTAATTCAAGTCTCTTCGGGAGACGTATCAATAACTGAAAAGGGACATCTATTCATCGCAGCAAGTCCAAAGGTTCAAAAGAAGATGTTGCGTGATGTGGTTATAAACTTAGAAGCGTTTCGAAAGTTAGTCGACCTAGTAAGACAAAGTTCAAAGGGTCGAATAAGCAAGGAAGAGGTACTTCAATTTGTTTCAAATCAAGATATGAGTGCGCCTGATGTCAATGGAGGCGATTCTAACGAATTCAACTGGATAGTCGAATGGGGTAGACATGCTCTTGTTTTTAACTACGACGCCAATGAAGAAAGTATCAGCATTCGAAATTTCAGGTAGTGCGCGATACATATTGTCATGCGAAAAGTAATCAGAAGGCGTGATGACAGGAAAAGGAACTTTAAGCCAAATTTGATTTTTGTAAGAATTGAATGCTGTTAAATTGCTCACTTGTACTCCACATTAGCTGAAGGATTGCTGGTACCTAACATCTATTTACTTGATAAAATCTAAAACCAATTTCTCAGGGTCGCTACCAAAGATATGCCAAATATCCCAGCCGCCAAGATGAAACCNATGTAGCCAAAATTGGGGTTGTGCGAACCGAAAAAAGCCGATCCCAAAAATAAGGCTGAAGCAAATAAACTTGCTCCAAGAAAGTTGTAGCTGAATTTGTGTCCAACATGATTGGTTGTTTTGCCTTCTAAATATGATTTCAACAATGGAGCAAGCTCAACTGATTGCTCGATACCCTTCGTAAACCTCTTGATCGAATATTTCACTTCCTCCAAATACGCTTCCCTTAGTAGCCCTTCTTGCTCTAGAAGCTGTGAGAGGACCTTAACAAATCGTAAATCTACATTATGATGCTGATAAATACCTTCAACTATGGATGTCATACGCATATATAGTGCGAGATTTTTAGGCAGCCTAAATGGAAATTTGCTTAATGTCTTATTAGCAAGATCCATTAATGCTCGTACCTCCATTCTATCCACTTTTGTACCATGTAATGATCTAATACTGAGGTCTAATGCTCTCTCTACCACAAAACGATTTACATTGGGTTCTAATGTGCCTAGCTCTACTAGGACATTCACAGCCCTAGATGGGTCCTTTTCTAGCAAACTCAGATACAATCTGATCAGTTTTAGGCGGGTCTCATTTTCTAATCTCCCCACCATTCCGAAATCATAAAGAATTATTTGGCCAGTTTTAGATACAGATATATTTCCAGGATGAGGATCGGCGTGAAAAATGTTATGGTGCAAAAGCATTTTGAAAAATACGTGATGCACTCTAACGACTAACTTTTCTCTGTCAATCCCTGCCTTATCCAGAGATATTATATCAGTAATTTTTATGCCTGGGACATATTCCAGAGTGATTACATGCCGCGTTGTTCTTTCTAAAATAACGTTTGGGATGATCACCATTTTCTCACCCTTGAGGTTGTGTTTGATTGCCTCCAAATTCTCAGCTTCTATTCTATAGTCCATTTCTTCATGAATGGTCTCGATAAATTGTGAAAACATAGCCTCTGCAGAAAAACGTAAATTTGGATCTATAAAACGTGTGGCAAATGGCAAAATGGCTTTTAGGACGGCAATGTCATTTTCTACTATCTCCTCTATATCTGGACGACTCACTTTAACTATAACTTGCTTACCGTTATAGGTTGCCAGGTATACTTGGCCTAAACTCGCACCATTTAACGCGCCACCATCGAATTTCTCAAAGATGCTTTTAATTTCTCCTAATTCTGTTTCAATTATGGATCTTGTCCTTGAAAACGGAGCTGGTGGAACTTCATCTTGTAATGTAGACAACACCTCTAGATAGGGCTGGGGCAAAATATCAGCACGAGTTGATAACCACTGTCCAAGTTTAATGTAGGAAGGACCGAGATCTATAAAAATTCTTAACGCCTTCTGTGCATTTTTCCGATACTTTTTTTCGTTGATATTTTTCCCTTCCCGCTTTACCCACTCGCGTCGGTCTTTCCTAAGGCTAATTACAAACGGTAAAAGCTTTAAAATGACCTTTGCAACTTGAATTTTTGAGGGCTTCCTTCTAAGATATTTAGACTTCGACTTCCTGGAAGTATTTGATCTACTTGTTCCTTGGATTTGAGCTGGTTTCTCCAAAAGGTTTACGTACCCCAGTTTATTTGCTTGATAAGACTACTAACTGCGTAAGAAACTATTGCGGCTGACGTGCCCGCCTGAAAGACTTTACAAAAATCATTTACGGAAACACGGTTGTCCTCACTCTTGAGAATTCCGCAAGCAGTATGTTGAATTGCTTTCAGTCCTATCAGCGAGGCTAATAAATATTCCGGAGCATCCATTAATAGATGTCCGACAGGATCTTTTGTCGGATCAGCCTTATCCATATGTAGAGTGTAGTAGTTCTGGTACTCTCGTATGTGGAGGTTCCCACGCCGAAATTGTCTCTTGGCTCCTTTTTTGCTACCTAGGAATGATTCTTTATAATCTATTATAGGTCTGACGGACTTGGGCACAAAAACGCCACCTTCACCGTCAAGGAAATTCACACAAACCAAAAAACCAGAATAGCATATAAAATTAACTTTTTCTTACCTACCTTCTCGGGACTGTCCACACAGGCTTCTTGTCTCACACATCAACTGCTCTTAGCTTTTCAGCTAAACTCCATCTTTTGAGCCGTAGCAAAAATTTAATCTGAGAACTTCGGAATTAGATGATACAGTGCCAGGTAACAATCTGAAGCATATATTTACTAAGAAGATATACTCGGGCAATGTGTCGATTAGGATCGACAAGTACTTACTTGACGACAAGATTATCAAGCAAGAAATCGTTGAACATCCGCCTTCGGTAGGATTGGTTCCGCTGATAGGAAATTCAGAAATTCTCTTAGTAAGTCAGTATAGGAGTGCAGCTGGCAGAAGATTGTTAGAAATCCCTGCAGGCAGTATTGAGAAAGGAGAAACTCCTAGAAGAGCAGCCCTTAGGGAAATGAGCGAGGAGATAGGCTACGTTGGAATGCTTACTCCATTGGTAAAGATGTATTTGGCTCCAGGTTATAACACCGAATATATCCACATATATATAGCAAGGGATCTAAAAAAAATAAATCAGTTAACTAGAGATGACGACGAAGATATAAGAATACGAAGGTTGAGTCTCAACTCTGTCTTCGAAAAATGCATCAATGGCGAAATTCGAGATGGCAAAACGATTGCAGCGATTCTTGCTTATGATAAGTTATGTCTGCGCCTACGTGGAAGCTTGTATCATAATTTAACAGAGACTAGCTTTACATAGCACTAAAGTAAGATGAGCACAAATCATATTGAATTGAGATCACTATTAAATTACCGACAATTTGGAATGACACCTTGAAGGGGATTTTAAAATTAAGCGATAATTACAATAGTATCTATCGTTGTCCTATTGAACTGAACACTAATGGATTAGGTGATTACGATTGATTAGCGATGGTTTCGATCTAGTGCTTTTGAACTATATTGTGTGTAACGACCAGTAAATGGTTAATTGGTTTCTCAATTTCTGATTGCCACAACTGTTGCGCTCGCCTTGACAAGATTTTAAGAAAGAATTAGGTAGGGGGGATAATCTCCCTGACACTTGCATTTTTAATGTCCATGTTGTCTATGTTGTCCCATCTAAAGAGTGCGATGGGTCCGCCCCACGAGGCAATTTGAAATTCGCCTCCACCACAGGCACCGTCTATGCTTCCTCTAGTTGGACCCCACTGACCATGGTCAACGGTTTCCAAGACCTTACGCCAGTGATTCCCAGGCACAATATTGCTGGAGTGATCATCGACCCATTGCTCCACTTTTACTGAACCGTTGGGCATATCATAGATGACCGCTTTGATCCCAATCCAGTTTTGTCCGTTGAATTCAGTTGTATTCACTTGGTGCAATTTCTGGGGATCGGCGCTTTCCACAGAATATCCCGGTGTGTGCTTTAGGTCTTTTTCGAACTTAACTCGCCCGGTGAGATAAGTGTTGGAATGATATGCAGTAGCTTCACAGCTGCTGTCAAATCCTCCGACTGTCCCTCCGCTGGTGTTTCTTGCACCATGGGCGCCGAATTCGATGTGGGCTTCGCCGTTAGAAGTTGAACTCGTAGCGTGAACCACTCGCAGATACGCGGTTAGTTCTACATTCTTCCAATCGTTGGGTCGGAGCATATACCCCTGAGCTGCCATTTGCTTTTGATTTAATGTTTTTATTTGGTTTTCTTGGAATAATGTTGAGGTCAACACACCGTAACGAACCTCAGAACTCTTAACTTTCCAACTTCCGTCCGGATTCTTCTGTGCGAAAGTGGTATGTGGTCCTTCATTAGGAGTGCCAGTTCTTGGATCGCTGTTTGCATTATTTGCATCAAAGAACCACTGCTCACCACCAGGTTTGGATGGATAGATCATCTTTACCCCAAATTTATCAAAACCACTAGATGTGCCGTTACCACCAGATGTGGCGTTGCCAACTATTATACTCACTATCGCTGGGTTACTGCTAACTCCCTGACCATCTATTGCCTTATAAGTGAAGCTGTCTGTCCCAGTAAACCCAAGATTTGGTGTATAAAATATGTCGCTTGAGACAGTACCATTCCTAATTACTCCATTCTGGGGGTTTGCTGTAACTGAGAACTTTAGTACGTCACCTGGAATTGGATCTGTTCCTGTTAGAGTAATTTGTACTGGTGTGCCCTTGGTAGCGTGTACGTTTATGTTGTTAGCAGTAGGCTGCTGTGCAGGTGGAGGTGGAGGTGGAGGTGGTGATGATGGCCCATTGACTGTTATAGACACAGTAGCAATAGTACTGTTAACTCCT
>AF_2010_repII_A001DRAFT_10000018_pt1 | contig 24490 bp, 28 predicted proteins | sample AmaForreplIIA001_FD_9190 | JGI IMG/M metagenome (IMG submission 9190)
TAGTTCACAAATTGTTCTGCCAGATACGTGTCGTCATACCTTGCTATGGCGACCGTGAATTCTTCCGGATTGTTGAAGTTAATATTTTCATATAGTACTTGATTGCCGTCGACCACCAGGAAGCTGTTAAATCGTGGTACAGACGCGCTATTTCCATTATTTACAACTGTTGTAGGTTCTAACCTTTTCAGCTCGAAATATGGAGATCTTATTATCGTATTTACCCTCCTATAAGTTTCCTCGTCAGGGGGAGTCCTTAAGATAGCATTGAGCCGGCTCTCTACACTTATTTGTGACGGATTCCCGTCTAAGAAGCGTACCATGACTCCTTTTTCGACTTTTTCAAACATCTTTTTTGAAACATGAGGATCATGATATCGAGAGGCAAAGTAGATCTCTTTTTTAGCGTCTTCAAGCATTCGGATTACCTCAATTATCAGACGGTTGAAATCCTTAATCATGGAGAAACCGCTTAGGTGTGTCGAGTTTATGAAATTCTTCAGATTGCTTCCTCTGATGATCTCCTCTATGATCGATTCTTTACGATCCGCAGGAAAATCCTGCCTCGTCTTCAAAATATCTATCGCTTTTAGCTGCCAGAAGTTCGTAAGGGCTTCTTCGAGTGTTTTGACATGACCGTTATACACCAGGGAACCTAGGGTGGTTGTTCGGTAATACGAATCCTCTCTCTTCTCTATTAAACCAGCTTTGGAAAGGCGCTTTAGCTTGGTGTAGAACTGTTTCTTGCTAAGTTTGCCAACATAGTTGGATGAAGTTAGTCTACCCGCATAAGCCGTTTTGAGAATATTTAACGAAGTATTATCTGACAAGACTGTGAAAATCTGCTCCGTTGTCACTTCTTCTGGCATAAGCTATATTGGCGAGCTTCTTTATGGGTCCAATATATATAAAACTTCCCTCTATTGGCAACTGGTAGGGGCACCATGAAGCAAATTCCTCACTGACACTCCAACCCAAACGAGGGTGTTTGCCTTGAATTCAAGCCATTTCATGTTTTCCAAGAATAATTTCTAAAAATCTATATTACATGATGCTCTCCCGGCGGAAATGAACTAGCGATCAGCCATCTGAAGCTTTGCCTCCACCGCTCACGATATGTAATAAAGAGCTACTCAAGCATGCTGTATTCTGACGTAAAAAGCCATCACAAGTCTCAGTACATCAGACCTGTGCTTGATAAGCCTGACAACCTGGGTAATGGTAAAAACAACAGATCCTTTACGAGCGTTACTGTATCAAAAGGGCGGGATGCAGAATTGATAGGCGAAGAATAATTATGAGACAGCTTTTGTCATCAGAATATTCTTGATCTTGTGGTCATCTTTCAATAACGTATCAATAATCTTGTTCCGCTCTTGCGTTGATAATTCCTGAGTTTGATTAGGAGCTATCTCGAACGAATCAATCGCCTTAAGCTTCCAGTAGTTGTTACCACTGAATGCGTTTTCGAGCGTCATTGCCGCGTCATAAACAAGCTCACCAAATACAGTAAGAAAGTACCTCCCATTTCGTCTTCTGACCAAACCCGCCTTTAGTAGGCCGGATATTCTTGAATAATACTGCTTACGTGTGATATTGAGTTTGGTCCTGAGGACGTCTGTGTCTCCGTGGGTGTCTGCAATCGTCTTAAGAATGGCGAAAGATTTCTCGTTAGAAATCGCACTAAGAACACTGGTAACAGAACTTGGTTCCATAGATTATCAGATTATATAATTGCTAGTAGATTCTGCCACGTTATAAATATTGCTTAACAGGAATCTCCGTTTAAAGCTGTGGGAAGAGTTGTACGACATTTTCGTATGATAACGCCAAACTTTGCCATGGCAGCTAATTATGGAGGAAGGCAAATGCAGCGCGTAACGTCTTTCTTCCGAACTAGCGAAGCGGAATTCGTTCGCGTTTAGGTTCTTCAGTCAATTAGAGCGGCAAAAACAGATACCAGTAACCAGTAAATCCGGTAATTCTACTGTAAGAGAGACGATCGTAGCATATCAGGAATCGAACCTTAGCGACAGTTAAAACCCCGAAAGTATCGAGTTCTCTCGTCGTGAACCAACTGGTAGATGCGAATTTATTTGCTACAAAGGCGCATATGGTCAGCCATCATACATCTATTGTAAACTACACTCATACCATTTCGTTTTGCCAACGCCTCAGCTTCTTGATTGTAAATTCCCTCTTGCATCCAAATAACTTGTACCCCCTGTTTCTTCGTCGCATCGGAGACGACAGCAAGGACATCCTGCGGTTTTCTGAAAACATCAACGATATCCACTGTGTCAGGAATTTCTGCTACAAAAGGATATGACTTTCTCCCCATNTATTTCACTAGTTGTAGGGTTCACAGGTATATNACGTTATAGCCATGCTCAATCAGATANTTAGGGACAAAACTAGCAGGTTTTTCCTCGTGTTTCGACATTCCCACCACTGCAATATTTTTTAGGTCGTATATTCTCCTCAACTCAGGATCAGAATGCGAATCGGTCCCTGTCGAGGGGTTTGTCACGTTCTGTGACTAGCAATACCAATATATTATTGTAGCACCACTTTGGTAGAACTACCAACTGCCGTAGGTCTCGGTAGCTACAAGAGATATTGCAAGATATGCACAAAACAAGAGAACACAGGGAGTTAGAATGGATGGTTTGATGGTGAATTGATAAGAAGAGAAATAAAATATGTAATAATCATCGCCATTGGCATCGCAATAATATTCCTTGGTATTCGCCTGGCTTTGGGTGTCGCAAATCCATTCTACGTGGTCGCTAGCGGGAGTATGATACCCAATCTTAACATAGGTGATTTTGTTATTATAAGCCACAACATCCCTTTTGATAGCTTGAAAATAGGGGATATCATAGTATTCAGAACAGCTGGTACAACGGATGAAGGACAGCATGAAATTATTGTGCATAGGGTGGCTCAGATTGTAAATGACAACCTTGGCCTGAGAGTTATCAGGACCAAAGGAGACGCCAATTCAGAATCTATCCCATTTCTGGATTATCCAATCAGAGATCAAAACTATATTGGTAAAGTGATCTATGTTATTCCACAATTAGGGTTGATAACTGACGCCCTTCGGCCTCCGACAAATTATATCCTAATTGGACTCATCTTGATTGTTTTGATTTATTATCTCCGGAAAAAAACGAACTAACTGAATCGATATGCTAATAATAAATGATACTTCCGCCGGCCTGAGCGAATTATAATCTAAACTGAAATTCACTCAATCTGNTCTAATGAATNAGAACTCCTGTACGTGAAATGTCAATTATTTTGGTGCGGGAAGGGTNATTGCCCCTTCCGAGGAAGATCGAACTAAAGAGGCGTATTTAGCTAGAGCGCCGGAGACATACCGCGGTTTGATTGGCTTCCATTTCCTNAGTCGCTCTAACATAGCCCTCNTGGAAACCTGTAGATCTAACCTCCCTTTTTTTACATCAATATCTATCATGTCTCCGTCCTTCACTAAGGCTATGGGTCCGCGGACCATAGCTTCTGGTGCTACATGGCCTACCATAAAACCTCTTGTTGCCCCAGAAAATCTCCCATCCGTGACCATTGCCACCTTTTTTCCAAGTCCCTGACCGACAAGAGCCGCAGTAACTGCAAGCATTTCCCTCATTCCTGGACCGCCTTTCGGACCCTCGTACCTTATCACGACAACGTCTCCTTCGACAATTCTCCCGTTTGATATTGCTTCAAAAGCATCCTCCTCGGTTTCGAAAACTCTTGCTCGTCCTACAAACCTCCTGTTATCCAGCCCTGCAGTTTTGATCACAGCTCCCTCCGGCGCTAAAGAACCCTTAAGAATAGCGAGAGTTCCTATAGGGTGGATCGGATCTTCAATAGGTTTTAGGACGTCCAGTTCTATCCAAGAGGCATAATCTTGAGGTATCTTTGTAGACTCGAGATTCTTCCTCATAGTGTCTCCGGTAACTGTCATGACTTCTCCATGAATCAACCCTTTGCTCAATAGATTCTTCAGAACTACGGGTATGCCCCCTACCTTGTCCAGATCTACCATTACGTATAATCCCCCCGGTCTCATGTTGGCAAGATGAGGGGTTTTCTTTCGAATTCGTTCGAAGTCCCTCATGTCAAGTTTAACTCCTATTTCTCTTGCCAAAGCCAATAAATGTAGGATTGAGTTGGTTGAGCCTCCGATCGCATTTGCTATCGCTATGGCATTCTCAAACGCTTCGAAAGTCATAATGTCCTTCGGACGGACGTTATTTTCTATCAATCCGGAAATCGCCCTTCCTGTAGAATAACATACTTCAGATCTCCTCGCACTCTCGGCGGGTGGACCTGCGCTGCCCGGTAGAGACATCCCGATCGCTTCGCCAATGGACGCCATAGTGTTAGCCGTATACATACCAGCACAAGAACCAGCAGAAGGACAAGCTACATTTTCCAAACTGATTAGCTCCTCAATCGTGAGTTTACCCGAATCAAAAGTACCAACCGCTTCATAAACATCCTGGATCGTGACAGCCTTGCCGTTCCAATTCCCGGGCATGATAGTTCCACCGTATACAAAGATAGCTGGCAAATTGAGTCTAGCCATCCCCATCAGGGTCCCAGGCAAACTTTTGTCACATCCTGAAATACCTACAATAGCATCATATTGATGGGCTCTCATCATGACCTCTATCGAATCAGCTATGATCTCTCTGCTCACTAGGGAAGCCTTCATCCCCTCATGGCCCATTGCAATCCCGTCAGAAACAGCGATGGAAGTAAATTCTCTCGGGGTGCATCCTGACTCTTTGATACCCCGCTTGGCACTCNGTGTAAGCTTACCAAGATGTATGTTACAAGGTGTGGCCTCATTACAAGTCGAGGATACTCCAACTATTGGTTTTTCTAGATCTTCGTCTGTAAGAGCCATTGCCTTATACATCGCTCTTTGCGGGGCTCGGGCTGGGCCTTTAATCGATTTCCTGCTTTGTCGAGCTAGCAAATGATTTTTTTACAATATCAATGATATTTTAAGATTCTTTGAATTAGCTGTGACAGATGAAGTCCCTATTTGTCGTCAACCCGGTATGAAAAATTCACCCGCGTGAGTACCTCTTCAAGGACCCTTTCTCATGACCTAAAAACGGCTGGCACAGAAGCGAAGACATTAGGGCTAGAAACTATGCGGATTGCCAAGAAAAGCTGTAAAAGTTCGAACCCTTGCTCATAACTCCAGTGCTTCAAGAAGTTTTTAATTGGGAGGTAAGTATGTTTCTTTACGATGAACTAGATGTAGGCTCTACTCTAACGAGGCCGTAATTTTTACCGCATCAACCCCTTCTACTTTAAAGAGAGTCTCACACATTCCACATACTGCATTTCCACTTGACAATTCGTTAGCAGGAACCTCTTCATTGAGATAATCACACTTGGGACAACGAAAAGAAAAATTGATGTCGAAGCTTTCTAGCTCAACTGTTTCGCCCATAGTTTATCAATAGAGACAATTTAACATATTTAGGCTTACCTGAACCGACCCTTGGACCCAGGAGGATTGCTACGCCAGGACCACCAAGCAGTCAACACATAATAATAGTGGGCTGCCCCAGAGACAAACACATGCGCAGATGTGGCAGAGTGGTCTTCTCGGTAGCAGAATAGCTGGAGAACACATTAATGCGTCGGCCTTGAGTGGGTCTGCTGTATTCTCGGCTGTAATGCAGGTAGGCTTAAAGCAAGCCGATTCGCCCTCGGGCGATCAGGAGTTCAAATCTCCTCATCTGCGCCAGTTTCTTGTATGTTCTGAGTAGAGACTCTTACAGATTCTTTAGCGTGTTGTCTTTTGTTAAACTTTTGGCTATGTTCGTACCTTATGTGCCTGTCTAGCCTAGCAATTAGTTCCTTAGATGCACTTAGTGGATCATATCCTACAGCTTTTGAGCTAATTACTTGCTTACCTGAAAACAATCTAGCTCTTAGCGAGTACTTACGAGTCTTGTGTCTGTCTGCATAAACAATTATCGTTTGGAAGTTCTCGAGTTTACCCTGTATCTTTTTCAAAAATCGGGCCATCTGCTCTTCGATTGTTCTCCTTACCTCGCCGTCCACATGGGCGACATGAATTCTGGGTCCCTTCCTCTCAGGGAGCATTATCTCAAGGGCATCTCTTGGAGTAACAATACCTATCGGCCTTCTATCGCCCACAACTACAATTTCTTCATTCTTTCTGAAAATATCTATTAGATTGTTCAGTCTAGTCCCTCTCTCGACGGACGTAGCCCGTTTCATAATATTCCCCACCTTCACGTCCCCAACCCCCATTACAGATCCAACGCCAGGGGCTTTCCCTATTCGTTCTTTGGGCTTAGCTAAGATCCTGATTATTTCTAGGGCGTTGATTATCCCTGTTAATACACCATCGGCATTGATTACGGGCAGTCGTGCGATATTGTACCTACGCATCTTAGCTAAAGCGTTATCTAGCGTAGAATTCTCTTCGAGAACTATGGCGCCGGACATAACTTCATCCACAGATCCATGTCCAAAATCAGCTGTAGCAATTACATCGGTTTCACTAATCATGCCAACCAACTTTCCGTTTTCGACTACAGGCAATGCTCTGTTACCTGAAGTCAGGATTAATTGGGTACACCTTTCAATAGATTCAGTTGTAGCTATGGAGGCAGTCTTCACAATGAAGCTCTTTAACTTGGACGAAGGGACTATGTTCGAATTACGAAATTCTTTTGCAAACACCATCCCAGAATATCTTCCCTCGTGATCGAGGATTGGGATCTGATTAACGTTATTCTCGTACATCAAAGTTAGGGCTTTCGCCACTGTCTCATTTTCAGATAAGGAGATAACTTTGTCTACCATGATTTCAGAAACTTTCATAATAATATGACAGAAGATCCTCTAGATTACCCTAAAAACCTTCTCCCGTTGGTCCAATATGCGCGTGTCGCAGATCTCAGGCGACGATCAAAAACTAGTAGTGGATATGACCGGCTTTTCAATGAGGCATATCCAGATTATTTAGGGACGACCATCCTCATACGACGGCTTTATACCAAAGTCAAACTGACACTGGAGCAAGCAGTCATAGTATTCCCGTCATTGTATCTTTTTTGCAGCTTTGAAAGCATTGTCCGGTTTCTCCTACAAGGGGCTATGAGACCCTCCTGACTCCACAAGACCGCAAGAATTTAAGAATCCACGACCTTTATACCTGACCTGATCAGTGGGCGGCAGGACTTGGGTTCAATAAAAAAATTCCGTGAAATGGATCGAGTGGAGCGTCTTCGTTTTCTAAAAAAGGCAGCGGGCCTCTCAAAGCAGGAAATAGCAGTTCTCTTAAATCCCGATACTGCATTCAATTTTGAACATGCTAACAAGATGATAGAAAACACCGTTGGGATACTGCCGCTCCCACTAGGAGTGGCAACAAACTTTGTGATAAATGGAAAAGAGTACATTGTACCGATGGCGATAGAAGAGCCATCTGTTATCGCTGCCGCCAGTAACGCCGCCAAGCTTGCGAGACAGATGGGCGGTTTCAAGGCAACTGCGGATGAAGCCTTGATGATAGGTCAGGTCCAATTAGTCTCGATACCGCCCCTTCTAATGCGGTCAGCTAGAAAGAAGGTTCTGATTAACAAAGAGGAATTATTGATCCTCGCAAATTCTAGGAGTAGATCGGCTGCCGCTAAAGATCTTCAAGTCAGGGAGGTAGTAGATAAAAGTCACAACTCAATGGGCAGGATGCTGATCGTGGAGTTGATAGTTGATCCCAAAGACTCAATGGGGGCCAATACCATCAATACAATGTGTGAAACAATCTCTCCAAAACTAGAAGCGTTAACGGCTGGGAGCTCCGTGGTAAGAATAGTTTCAAATTATTCCACTAGACGACTTGTGAGGTGTGAAGCAAAATTTGCCAGAGACGAACTCGGAGGGGGCAATATGGTCGAGCGTATCCTATACGCTTATGCTCTTGCGTATTCGGATCCTTACAGAGCGGTAACTCATAACAAGGGCGTAATGAACGGCATAGATTCTGTGGCGTTGGCAACAGGGCAGGATTTTCGTGCTATCGAAGCAGCCGCTCATGCGTACGCCGCAAGAGACGGCAGCTATAGGTCCATGACACTTTGGTCCAAGACGAATCGCGGGGATCTGATCGGCGAGATAGAGTTACCAATCGCAGTTGGCACGGTCGGTGGGGNGGTATCAGTCCATCCTATGGCNAAGCTCGGGATCAAAATTTTAGGTGTGCTTACGGCTAAAGAGCTTGCAATGATATTGGCTGCCGTGGGTCTTGCTCAAAATCTCGCTGCAATGAGAGCCTTGGTGTCTGAAGGTATTCAGAAAGGTCATATGAGACTCCACGCCAAGAATATAGCTACGATGGCAGGAGCCAGAGGAACCCTGGCCGACGTAGTAGCGAAGAGGATGGCTGCGGAAAATAATGTAAACGTACAAAGGGCTAGGGAGATTATCTCTCTGATCGAGAAAGACAGCAAGGACGAACACGATAGTAACTAAATATATGCCTCGCATGAACTGACTCTGCTTATTAATTTGTCTAATATGCCTACTCTGAAATTCGCTATTCCTAAAGGCAGCATTGAGGAAGCTACGTTCAAGATCCTAGAACAGGCTTGGCAGGGTGTAAGTGGGCGTGGACGTACTTATAGAGTCAAACTGACCGATCCTGATATAGACGTCAAGGTGCTACGGCCTCAGGAGATTCCGACATATGTACAAGAAGGTTTCTACGATGTTGGAATCACTGGTAAAGATTGGGTAAGAGAAGCGAAAGCAGACATCACGACCTTATTAGATCTAGAATACGGAAAGGTTAAGCAAGTCATTGCAGTCCCAGAGAGTTTTGGGGTCGAGGATCTAACGGGCCTGATCGAAGAATTTGCGGTAAAGAGGAAGCCCCTACGCATATCTTCAGAATATCTTACAACTACGGCTGCCCACATAAAATCTAATCATGCATACCAGAAGCACTACGGGAATCTCGATCCTGTCATTATAACACCGTGGTTAAGGGTGGGGGAAAACAAGAATGTGGAGATATTCCTTTCGTTCGGGGCTACCGAAGCGAAACCACCAGAGGACGTTGATGCAATATTTGACATTACCGAAACTGGCACCACCCTTGGACAGAATAATCTAAAAGTAATTGACGTAGTTATGGAGTCATCAGCCGTACTTGTAGCGAACAGAGGTGCTCTGAAAGATAAAAAAAAGAGAGAGAAAATAGCTGATATGGTTGCCCTGCTAAGGGGTGTAGTTGAGGGTCGCAAAAAGCTCCACATTTTCGTCAACGTTAAGGAAGATAATCTAGACCGGTTGTTGAAGAACATGCCTGCCTTGAAGAAGCCTACCGTTAGCAAATTGAGTGAAGATGGGTGGTATGGAATTAACACAATAATTGATAAGAATGAATTTATCAAGATTGTCCCTATGATGAGGAAGATTGCACAAGGCCTGGTTGTTATGGAACCAAGGCAGATTCTTCCACTAGATGAAATAAATCTAGAGGAACATGCTTGATCAAAAAGATTATTGTGACAGACCCAGCAGCTGACGCTGCGACGTTTCGCAATTCTAGGGCAGGTCTCTCCGAAGAATTAATTCAGAACGTCGCCGTTATCATGAACAATGTAGCCCAACAAGGGGATGTAGCGTTGCAGACTACACTAAAAAACTAGACGGAGTCATACTGAAATCATTAAGAGTTACTGGAGAAGAATTCGAAAGGGCGTTCTCCATGGTGACAAAGGAGCAGATTCAAGCTGTCAACCTGATCAAGAAACGTCTAACAGAAGTCGAAGAGGCACTGATGAAACAGTTGAAGGGGATTAGAATTTTTTCTGATGGGATTCTCATGAAGCGTTTTACTCAAGCGATTTCTAGCGTAGGATGCTACATTCCTGGCGGGAAAGCACGATATGCTAGTACGGTTGCTATGTGTGCTGTCCCTGCAAAGGTTGCTGGAGTAAAAAGAATAGTCGCGATTTCGCCGCCGCTAAAAGATGGAACAGTAGATCCTCTAACTCTGGTAGCGGCCAAAATCTGTGGGATAAATGAATTCTACAAAATCGGCGGTGCACAAGGGATTGCTGCTCTTGCCTTTGGAACACCGAGTATCAAAAGGGTAAGCAAAATTGTTGGACCAGGAGGAGCCTTCGTCACAGGCGCCAAATATGTCGCATCACGAATGGTTTCGATAGACATGTTGGCAGGACCTACAGAACTACTTATCTATGCAGATTCAGCCTCGGATCCGAAATTAATTGCTATGGACCTAGTCTCACAGGCAGAACACAGTTCTGATAGTTTTTGCGGTTTAGTAACGACATCCGAGGAATTGACACAAAAGGTAGCCACCCAGGTAGAGTTCATTCTTAAAGAGAGCATTATACCTCGTGCCGAAATAGTTAGGAAATGTCTAGAACAGAACGGATTTATTGCGATCTGCAAGAACCAAGCTACTGCAATCGAATTCGCAAATGAAATAGCGCCAGAGCATCTGGAACTGCTATGCAAGAATGCCCGCTCTATTTCTAAAAAGGTGGCATCGGCAGGGCTTGTACTAATCGGAAAGTACACTCCCTCTTCTGCAAGCGATTATTGTTTTGGATCCAACCACATCCTCCCGACGATGGGCTTCAGCAAATCTAGGTCTTCGCTTTCAGTGCTGGACTTCTTAAAACTGGCCAACACACTCGAAGCGACCAAGTATGGACTTGAGAAAGTCCAACATGAAATTAGAGAGATGGCATCAGCGGAAGGACTGATGAATCATTACCTGGCCGTCAGGGAAAGGCTGGCGAAATGACAAATTGGTTATCAGAGAAACTGGACAAGATTTACCAACTTGATAGTTACATTAAGCCAGAACGAAAGAAAGGAGCAATTAAGCTAGATGCGAATGAGAATTTCGCCCTAGAGAGTAAATTCATTTATAATTTAGCGCTACAGGCAGTCAAACGGACCGACCTACGAGAGTACCCTTTAGAAGAGCTGGGGGATTTATAGACAACTTTCAAATTACTTGGGTATCGATAAAAAGTATCTGGCAATCGGTAGCGGATCCGATCAAATAATAGAATTGATACTTTCAGTCTTCGGAAGAGAACACCAAGCAACAATTTTTACGCCAACTTTCTCTTATTTCATAAATCGATGCCAGCTACATGACATAAAATTAGATAGGGTGCCATTAAACAGAGAAGACCACGAATTACCTAAAGCGGAGTTCCTCCAAAGCGCTATGAAATCCGATGTAATCTACATTTGCTCTCCCAATAATCCCACCGGAAATCAGTTTGAGGAGGGTGTGATTTTCGAACTTTTGAACATACTCAAAGACAAGTTAACAATAATTGATGAGGCATATGTGGAATTTGCCGACTATAGCGTCAGTCCACTTATTGCACAGTACGACAACGTAGTGATATTACGTACTCTATCAAAGGCATTCGGATTGGCGGGAGCTAGGATAGGATACCTAGTTGCTAACGATAGATTTGCAGAAATATTTAGAAATACTATACAGTCCCCTTATCCGATCAACAGCTTTTCTCTAGAATTGGCAAGCCTAGCGCTCTCGTGTTATGACAGCTACGTGAAACAGACCTTAGATTTGATCAAGCTAGAACGCAAACGGGTATTTGATCAGCTACAGAAAGTGAACGGAATAAAGGTCTTTAAGTCGAATGCAAATTTCATTTTCGCCGAATTATACGATAATTATGAGAGAATATTGCGAGCATTAAACAAAGATCAAGTGTCAGTGAAAGCGTTCGGGGACGTTGACGGATACGAAGGATGCATAAGAGTCACAATCGGTACTACTGAGATGAACGATAAATTTCTGAAATCAGTATCCTCAGCGATCTAAAGAGTATATGACTCAAATGTCAGAGATCACGTGGTTTGAAACAGGTCACAGAAAATGAACAAACTATCGAATACCGATTGTGTTATGTTTGATGTAGACGGAGCCTTAGTGGACATACGTCGATCTTACAATACTGCCATTAAAAGAACCGTTGATCTAACACTGGGTTTCTTATCTGGCACACCTCGCGACTTCAGGCTTCCTAATTTGGTAACAGATGAAATGATTCTGAAGTTCAGACGAACGGGTGGTTTCAATGATGATATCGATACGTGCTATGCTATATGTCTCGCGGAGCTCGNACATCCTCACAGTGACATCAACAATGCGAGAGCGTTCCTTTATAGACTAGCTGAGAATATAAATGAAAGTGGAATAATTTCGGCTGAAAAATATCTAACTTCTATATCATCTAGCTCGACCATGAAGAGGATTAAAAAGCTGTTGTCTTACCCTGCTCCTGTTCCTGAGAGTCTCATNGCAACAATTTTTAACGAATTGTTTTATGGGCCTGAATTGTTTAGGANAGTGTACAGNCTTGAACCGAGATTTNATTCTGGAAAACCACTAATCGATGACGACAGACTGGTTGTAACAAGAAGGACGATGGATCTCCTAGCTAAGAGGTTTAAAGGCAACTTAGCTTTGGTCTCTGGTAGGGGCAGATTATCCGCACAGATTTCTTTAGAACCAATATTAGACACACTCAATAAAAAAGCGTGCGTATTCCTAGAAGATGAAAGAAGGGAATATGCCAAGCCAAATCCATATGGAATAATCAAAGCGATGAAGGGCATGGGAGCAAGAAGAGCCATTTATGCCGGGGACTCGTCCGAAGACCTGCTGATGATCCGTAGAGCTGAGGAGAAGAGTCGGTTCAAAATTGCTTTTTGTGGTATTTATGGATGCAGCCCCAGACCATTAGAAACAAAGAAACATTTAGAAGATCTGGGTGCGGATCTCGTGATAGAAAATATAAATCAGCTACCAAAGATATTAAATAAAGTATCGTGAAAGGGTGATCGCGCTTGGGATATTACAATCCCCCCGGATCCAAACTTAGAACATCAAAAAATAAGAGGGTCACAAAAGAGACACAAGTTGAGGTAGAGGTAAATATCGATGGCAATGGCAGAGCTGAAGTAAAGACGGGTCTTTCATTTATAGACCACTTGATCGTTGCCCTCGCTAAGCATAGCATGATGGACATTAATCTAACAGCCATTTCAAATGATGGAATTCTACACCATCTTGTAGAAGATATAGCAACTACTCTTTCGCAGTCGATAGACAGGGCGCTTCTACAGAGATCACAAGTCACTCGATTCGGGTATGCGACCGTTCCGATGGACGAAGCCTTGGCCCACGTATCGTTAGACCTAGTCAAGCGCCAGTTCTATAGCATACGATTGAAATTAACGACAAGCGCAGTCGAAGGTATCCCTTCTGAGGAAGTTGAACACTTCCTGAGATCTTTGGTTCAGAATCTGAATGCTTGTACTCACATTATGGTAGAGTACGGAGACAACGACCATCATAAAATTGAATCAACAGTTAAGGCTTTTGCTCTGGCGTTCCGAATGGCTTCAAGCATCGACAACAGACAAGGTGAAGGGGTAGCGCCAAGCACAAAAGGTGCCATGTGACTAAATTGAAGACACCCAGTATTGCTATATTTGACTACGGTGCTGGCAACCTTTTCAGCTTAAAGGCCGCATTGCAACGAAACGGTGCTCGAAGGGTTTCGATAGTAAAAGACTTTAATGGGATAAGAAATTTCGGTGGCCTAGTTTTGCCAGGCGTTGGAAATTTTGATCCAGCTGTAAGATCGATTGAGCCGCAAAAGGATTTGTTGCTCAAAGCTATCGAGGATGCGGCTGATGGAGGAGCGCCTATCCTAGGTATCTGCCTAGGGATGGAATTGTTGTTCGAAAAAAGCGAAGAAGGGGTGTTAGATGGTCTGAAAGCACTAGCTGGACAGGTGGTGATGTTAACCGGGACAAGGATTAAGATCCCTCATATGGGATGGAACAATCTACACTTGATCAAGAAAAGTAGTAGGTTGTTGTATGGGGTCAAAGATAGCTCATGGGCGTATTTCGTCCATTCTTACCGTACAAAGCCTAAAGACAATAGCGTAGTGGCTGCTAGTTTTCGATACGGTACCAAGATCCCAGCTGTAATCGAAAGAGGAAACCTCTTTGGCACCCAATTTCATCCCGAAAAATCTGGATTCATAGGTGCAATTTTAATAAAGAATTTCCTAAAAACATGCTATTAGAAATGCGCGTAGTACCAGCCGTGGACATTATGAACGGATGCGTTGTTAGACTCGTTAAGGGTAATCCTGCTGAAAAGTTGATCTATGCTAACGATCCTATTGAGATCGCAAAAAAATGGGAGAGAGAAGGTGCTGATTCGCTGCACGTCGTAGATCTTGATGCCGCATTGCGCACAGGCCGTGACAACGCAGGAATTGTTTCAAAAATAATACAGGAGGTGAATATCCCTGTAGAAGTAGCTGGGGGCATTCGATCGCTGCCTGCCGTAAGTGAGATGCTAAACAAGAATGCTGCTAAAGTAGTATTAGGCACCATGGCCTATAACGATCCCGAGACTGTGAAGCAACTCGCAAAAAGAAACCCAAACAAAATAGTAATCTCACTTGATCACATTGACGGAAATGTTATGGTAGACGGTTGGAGAGAGAGCTCGGGGTCTACTGTCATTGATTCCTTGACACGGTTTATGAACATGGGGATATCAGAATTTTTGTTGACTAGTGTTGACAGAGACGGAACTATGAGTGGACCCGATATTTCGATATTATCTACTGCTACCAATTTCACTGGGGCAAAGATAATTGCAAGTGGTGGAGTTTCAAGTATTGTGGATGCAATAAAAATCAGGAATATAGGATGCAGTGCAGTTATACTGGGGAAGGCGATTTATGACGGGATGCTCAGCGTAGCAAGAGTAAAGTCGGTATCGTAAGTTGCCGCTAGCAAAGAGAATAATTCCATGTTTGGATGTAGATAGTGGGAGGGTAGTAAAGGGCGTACACTTCGCAGGGATAAAAGATGCAGGAGACCCCGTCGAACTAGCACAAAGATATAAAATTCAGGGAGCCGATGAGCTCGTGTTTCTAGATATAACCGCTTCGGAACAGGGAAGAGACACTCTGAAGAGGATTGTCAGGAATGTCGCGAGAGTTACTGAAATTCCGTTCACAGTAGGCGGCGGCATACGAAAGCTCGAGGATGCTCGTGCGTTATTGCTGAGCGGCGCAGACAAGGTCTCGATCAATACGGCGGCGATCAGAAATCCGGAGTTGATCAGGGATCTAATGTCAATCTTTGGCAGGCAGTGCGTAGTAGTTGCCATTGATGCCAAGAGAAATTACGATATTGGTACCGGCGCTAAAAGCTTGTTCCTAAATAATGGAAACAAAAAATTTTGGTTTGAAGTAAAAATTTACGGCGGGAAGGTTAGCACAGGAATAGATGCGACTGAATGGGTTAGAAAGGCGGAATCTCTAGGTGCAGGTGAGATCTTGCTCACTAGTATCGACGCAGATGGAACGGAGAACGGATACGACATCACGCTGACAAAACACATTTGCAAAATTGTTCGTATACCTGTGATCGCATCAGGAGGTTGCGGAAGGCCTAAAGATATGCTAGACGTCTTTAAGAAAACCGAAGTAGATGCTGCTTTGGCGGCATCTATATTTCATTATCAGAAGTCAACTGTAGATAAAGTAAAAAATTATTTAAAGAAAAATGGAATAGAGATAAGGGTGTGACTAAATTTCAAGATCGATGTTGGCGAGTTCACATGGTCACTTGCTGCGAGCTTCATTCATTCATAAAGTGGACGTCAGAAAATTCAACACAAAGAGATTGTTTAATTGCCATGACCGGGACAAGACTTGAAAAAGGAAGAGAACGAACTCATTCTTAGTGCTAATTATAGTGCCACAACACTGAGCCGCCTTCTAACTAGGGGATAAAGCTTTTAACAATGATGTGGGCCATAGATAATATACACATATGTCAACTTCATCATCATCAGGTTCAAAAACTCACGCGACCAAAACTTCTGGCGTANGTCCAGAACGGACTGCAGAATCTATAAAGAATATTGCGAAGGCAATCCGTGAAGCTTCAACGAAGATGAGAGAGACAGTGAGAACCCTACGTGAAAGCGGGGCTATTGATGAGATTACCCAGGCTATTTACGAGGCGACCGTAGCCGCCCGTGACACTGCAAAGGAACTCAATGATGCCGCAAAAGATCTAAAGGAGCGCGGAATCATCAAGGATACCGCGACAGCCGTCGAACAAACGACAGTAGCTGCACGTGAGACAGCCGAAATAGTGAAGGACACTGCAAGACAGACAGCCGAAATGGCCCCTCGCACGACCGAGGCTATGAAGGAAGCAGCTAGCAAAGTGAAGTCAAAGACAAGGCAAACTGGGTAGGCCTGAAATTCTCACCAAAAAAGGACTTCCGTACATTTCGACCATCTACGGAAGAAATGTCGACAACGCCTAAGCAGCTAGATTGATCACGTCATCTGCAAATCCTTCGTGGGGTTGAGCAACCTAACGCGGAAGAATCTTTTCAATTAAATTTTTTTCCATCTCGAGCTGTCTCTAATCGACTTTCCGGCCAGCCAAGTCAGAACATAGTTGGAGAAAANAGTATGACGCTTTTTACNCCATGATTCGGTTTAGTAAATTAGGTTNCCGANCCAAAGATATGGAAAAAGTGTTTTGTAACTGCANTAGCAGCACGCCATTTTTTTCCTCTACTCTTCATCCCAAAGCGATCGTTCATGNGGTACCACTTTTCTGTCGTTAGGTAGATCCAAGACTTTNCTGATTTTTATTGCTCTTGCACTACCGAAACCAGGAATTCTCGCAAGTTCTGCAGCTGACGCAGTGAGAGCACGCTGGGGGGTTAGAAATCTTTCGAGCATTCTGAGCGCGAGCTTGTCGCCTATGCCAGGAAGGGAAGAGAGGATTGAAAGTTGTTGCAATTGGACTGGATTTGTTTTTTTAATCCGCTTCAAGAGTGGCCCCTTACTCGCTCCCTCTTCCAACGACTTATTCACCATAGTTATGAGGAGATGGGCCGTAAACTCCGAAGCCGGAGCACTTATCATCGGAATTCTGAAGTCCAATGCAATCTTCGCCATAGTTAGATAAACTAAATGAATTCTATCACGAGATATTTTGAGATTATCATCATCCTCTTCTCGGGTCTCGGCAAGATTCAAAATGTTCCCTTCAATCACTATAACGGGTTTGGCATAATGTTCAAGGAGTTGTGAACACTGAACGAGTAATCTTCCGTCATATATCGAGGTTAACAGGTCACGTATGGATTTTCTTTCTACCGCTGTTTCCGAAGATATAACATAGTCGCCCACCTGCAGCTGGGCGAAATCAATTGCTGCTCCCGCTTGCCGAAGGAGTGTTGGTATTCTACTACCTTTTTCTCTCTCATCAACGACAATCCTTAAGGGCATGACCAATCTAACCTAGCGTCCAATTTTTATCCTTTCCCTGGGGCTTGTGCCCCGTATTATCTACATTTGTCCTCATCTAAAATTATCTGTAACTTTTCACTGTTATGGCCTCGAGCCAGCTACGGTCGGTCCGGCGGCTCCTTGTGAAGTACGTAACATCTGATTGATCTTGGTTTCGACTTCCTTAAGATTGTCTTTTACCCGGGTCTCTTGCTTTGCAAGTACCATTACTCTTGTGTTGGATAATTCCTTTTTCTCCCCTAGCTCCTTTAGAAGATCTTCTTTGTTAGATTTAATCAGCAATGGGCCGGCACTCTTGTATACAGTGTCTTCCGGTCCTGTCTTCCTTAGCTCTTCTAGCGCCCGTTCTGTTTCCATTAGTTCAACCTCGACTTGTTGTTTCTGCATCATGATCGCCTGAAGATTCTGCTGCAACTGCTGTAGACGTGACACCTGTTCTTTCAGCCATGGGGGTAGCTCCTGTTCGCTCATCATAACACCTTGAACAGAGTTAACAGCACTACAATAAAATCATACCGTTGATACCGCTTAACGATCAACCATAGTGGCAAAGGGCGGAACTAAAGTGTTTAGAACAAACCCCGCTTACTGTCACGATCTACAATTCTCTTATGAGTTGCTTGACCTGGATCTTACCCGCGTATTTTGTTACGCTGAACTACCAATCATGAGAGACAGCAATGGTAGAAAAAGTGTGTCGTGGATAACATCATTATTTGGACAATGCACGGCGAACTCACTTAGGATCTATTCGTGATGGACGCCTCGCAAATCCTTATTGAAGCGCTAATGAGTCTCAAATACGAATTAATCGCGGCACGCAGGGTAGATATGTCAGGACTCTTGATTTCAAGTAACAATTTAGTTGGAGCTGTAACATCACCCCCTACTGTTGAAATATGTGTCTCTAACCCGGAACATGCATTTTGAACAGATGTCGCTTCTGGAGCCATCGCTGAGCGAATGGACTTAGCGATTAGTTCAGATTCACCGGTGGATGATGACTTAAAGCAAATTTCTATCTTGGCTTTGCAATTTCTGTGTATCGACATCATACGCCCCGGCTGCTACTTTGTATCTGCATTTGCGGCAATACCAAATGCCTAATGCGATTCTAGAGAATTTATATGAACCACATGATGGACATCGCCTCTTTTGTTTCAGCGTTCGATATGCCTTACTGTATCTCTTGCGTACGGTTGCACCAAATCTTATCCCCAGACCTTTCAGCACTAAGGAGCCCTTCTTAGTTCTACCTACCGACGTTAGTCAACTCCCGCAGTTTGGTTCGTATCTCATCGCCTTTGATTTTGGCTGTCTCCGCCGCTCTTCTTAATTGATCTACGGTAAACGCACCAGTTGAGCCCTTCTGCACAGCCGTGAAGCAACGGTCCGAATTAGTAGTTATAGTGATTCGTGCGTCCATACATGCCTCTTCTTCCGCATTCGGATCCAAGATCAATGATTCCCCGATTCTGACAGCGGTAACTGAGACTGGGAGTGTGGTAATTGGCGGATCTACTTTTTGTCCAGTATCCACAACCTTACCGTCACGGATCTCAAATACTGGCATCTTGCTATTAATTAACGCTGAAACTACTGCGTAAGAAGTGGTATCAAACAAGTTCCCATCGGCATTAACTACACTACAATCCACAAATATCACATAAACAATCTCTCCTGGTTTAAGGACTAACTTGTTTAGATCGAGCATTTCAGACTCTCGTATACCGCGATCTACTACCCTTGCTAATTCAATGGTCTCTTCGTCAGGGGGGCCGGGTTCAACATAGGGCGAGGCTATAGGCAAGACCTCTGCTGACAATATTAATGCTCCTTTATTTTCAAGCCCCTCGAAAGGCTCACCTGTCTCCACTTTAACACCAGCCACTACTTCTGAATTCCCAAGTTTTACTCTTGCGGACCCGTTTGCTTTCTTTATTACTCCGGGTTCAATCTCAATAACCCTTGTCTCATCCAGATTTCTACCATCTAGTCTTTTACCTCTCGAGATAGATTCCCACATTTGCTGCCTGCGCAAATGTTCCACTATTACAGTTGATCGTTTCGACGAGCTCATTGTTCCTCCCTCAATTCTGATTCGTTGCCAAAGTACTTTTGCATTAATGCCTGTCTCTGAACCTCATAGACCATTATACAACCCTTTATGGCCTTATCTAGACACTTGTTGAATTCTTCTTCGGTTAGTATCCCATCAAGCTGCAAGAGGGTAACTTTTTCCAAGTGAGGCATATATGCTAAGGGCATGTCCGCTCCTCCTTCTTTATCTTCCGTGTCATTAATGTCTAGAACAATTTTGTCGTCAACTTTGCCAGCTGCGCAAGCCGACACGATATCACGCATGCTGATTCCTGCGTCAGCAAGTGCAACAGAAGCAGCAGTTATCCCAGCACATCTGGAACCTCCATCCGCTTGCAATACTTCAACGTAGACATCTATTGCTGCGCGGGGGTAGTCTTCTAGCATCAAGGTAGGTTCCAACGCTTCCCTCATCACTTTGGATATCTCGACTTCTCTCCGTGAGGGAGCTGGGTTCTTGCGTGTATCTGTAGAAAAAGGTGACATGTGATACCTGCATCTTAAAACGCATCTATCGGTTAGAGCCATATGTTTAGGGTGAACTTCTCGTGGACCGTAAACAGCCACCACGATTTTGTTCATACCAAATTCGATGAAGGCTGAACCATCAGCATTCTTTACAACCCCCGCCGTTATTCTTATTTCGCGCAGTTCATCCGTTGTACGACCGTCAGTCCGCTTTCCGTTTTCGTCAATCAGGTTCCTAGTCTGTGTCATTTAAGTTCTTTCTCCTTCCTCTACCTCTTCCTTGAGTTCTTCTTCGACTCCCTGAATGCTAGATTGCAATTCATCATTCTTTTGTACATTTTGTGGCTTAGGTATAGGTGAGGGCTCCTGCCGTGAAGGGTCGGATACACCCAATAAGGATTTTACTCTCTGTGTCAAGTTCGCAGTATGAGCTTCCTCTTCTACAAGTCTAATTGCCCTAACGGCTAGTTTTATTCCATCAGAGTCTTTACCGGTAACGACTATGATCCCATTTTGACCAATCAATATCCTTGTTCGAGTTGATTGTTCTATCGTCTGTATCATAGAGCCCCGTTTTCCAATCAATCTTGGAACCCGTGTCGCTGAAATTTTAATAAACTCGCCTCTAGGAACTTTCCCCAAATCTTTATCTTGAACCGTTAACATTGGATCCCGACTTCTATCAAAGGCGATTATCCTCGCAGTTATCAAGTCTCCTATGGTTAGTTGGCTGCCCATGTCATCCCTGGCCGGTGAAAAATCCCTACCGAATACGTCTTGCGCAGGAAGGTGAGCAGAAAAGCAGGAATTTATATCAACTTCCCACGACAAAGATGAATGGTCAGTGATCTTTCCAATTACAACATCGTTTACTCTTGGAATGTATATGCCAGACAAAGGTATCACTTTAACACCCTCTCTACCTGCCTCTGCTATCCCGACCCTTGTGGCAATAATCGAATTGCCCGCCTTGATCACGTTAAACAATGGCCTAAAATTACCATCGATTATTCTATCACCAGGGACCACATATTTCCGTCTGATTTCCTGCATAGTTTAATAACTCACCCCTTTGATAGAAATCTCATTAGCTAAAAGGGCTATTTTCATTTTGATTTCAACTCCTGGGTGAATAATACTGACTTATATTTTAAGTATCTAAGGTGTTCACCTTCGGTACTTTAGCCTTCTGTTATTTGAGCGGTCCCTTTAGTTATGGAGCCTATCCTATCTAATAAGGCTCCTTTCATTCCGGCGTTTATTTCTAATATGACTCGCAGAGACCCGTCAGCAAGCCACTGCTCCCCCTTGAAATTGCCACTAGTCTTCAATAGACTATATGTTTGTGCAGAAAATTGTGAAGGAATAGTTAAAGTCAGAAGTAGATTTTCTGACTTTAGGGGCAAAATCTTCCTAAGACCATCAACCACATTCTTTGCTTGGTCCTCTGCAGGCTTGAAAGGATCAACAGCAAACCTANCTTCGTTCATAGCGCTCTCTATTCTCGTCGTAGGGTGGGGTGTGTGCGTCCTAGGATCCACAAACCTTTTGCTAATTAACTGGATAATTTGTTTTTTCTTCTCCTCTACCATCTTCCGGCGTTGGTCTGTTGTTAGACTGAGATCCCCTCTAGAGAGTATCTGTTTGGCAACTTCTGTCGATTCTGCAGTTTTAAAGTACTTTGCTAGCTTTTCCCCGGACGCTCGGGAGCCTTTATTTGCATCTGAGTATATTTCGTCCGAGACAAGAACACCGGATAGGTCGGATCTTCTACCGAGTTTATAATCAAGGGCAGGGTCAGGCTTGACTAGAATTTCAAATTTAATGCCATCTAATGTTAGCCGCACAATACTAAATTTGCCACTGCTGTCAACCATTTGTGTTTTAGAGGACTCCATTCTAAAATATATATCTGCAAATAACTCAAGGTGCTGGTTTGTGGACCTTCCTTAGTTTATGCGAGGTTATAGATTCATGGAGACTGGCCGTTTCAGAAGATTCGAAGTAAAGATCGCATCTGAAACACTTCCAGACTGTGTTCCGCTTCTCTACCATCTAACAGGCAAGCTGTCTATTCAGAATTATTTATGCATGTATGACCTCATTTGGTAACTAGGATCGTCCGAACCCATTCGTATTACGAAGTGTTTGAACTAGCAAAGATTGCTAAGCCCTTTCAGAAGCGCCTTACTTCCTCGTGTAGCTCAAATCACCGGTTATTCTGTCACAATGAGATGAACTATTGATGAAAATTAGAGTCTTCGGTAAATATTTAAGGATGCGAAGAAGAGATTCTATTAATTGGCTCCCATATCCGCCGAAATAACTGAGAGAACGGACGAGCGGGTTGTCGTTAAATTTAACAACGTTCCTAGGCAATATCTAAACGCAATCAGGAGGCTGGCCATATGTGAAGTCCCCACTTTGGCTATCGATGACGTTGTGATCCTTGAGAATTCCTCCGTAATGCATGATGAGGCAGTGGCTCATAGACTAGGACTTATCCCTTTACGAACAGGACTGGATCGATTCGTAACGCCCCAAGAATGCGATTGCAAAAGTATCTTAGGGTGCTCAAAGTGCAGGGTGTTATTGGTATTGGACTCAGAAGCAAAGGAGAAAACGAAAATCGTGACCTCCGGTGAACTATTGTCCGAAGACGAACTTGTGAAGCCCGTCAGCAAGGACATCCCAATTGTTGTACTTGCGCCAGCTCAGAAGCTCAAATTCGAAGCGTATGCAAGGCTGGGAATGGGAAAAGATCATGCAAAATGGCAGCCGACCTCAGCTGCTACTGTCATAGACGGAAAAGATGACAGCGAATCAATACTTACAATCGAGACAAATGGAGCACTGACCGCAGAAGAGACACTTGCGGCTGCTATGGACAAGTTGAGCACTAAAATGAAGAGTTTTAGTCAGGCTATGAAATCTCTTGAAAGACCCAAGAAGACCTAGCTACGTTTATTTTAGGAGCCTGGATAACCGGCGGAATAATTAGAATGTTTGCTAACCCTGTAGTTGATGCAACAGTATGGACTTTGAGAAGAGCATTTAAGAGTACTAAAGCCCCAATTTGGAGATATTTGGAAAGGGAGATTTCAAGAGCTAGGTCAATAAGGAGAGAGGTCAACATTTCCAGACTGGCATCTGTTACCGAAAACGGAGAGACCGTCGTTGTCCCGGGCAAAGTACTTGGTTTAGGGGAAATGGATCATAAATTGACGGTTTATGCCTTTTCTTTCTCGGAAAGGGCCCGAAAGAATATCACTGATGTAGGAGGCACAATTATAGGTCTTGACGAATTGATAGGCTCCTACCCCAACGGCAAAGGAGTGCGAATAATTGGCTGATCAGACTGAGGTAAGAAGACCTGAGCAGAGATCAAAGATTGAGGTGTCAAGAAACAATGGAGGAGAGATGGTAATTGTTAACGCTGCTGAGTGCATTGCTGGCAGAATGTGCTCAAAGGTTTCGAAACTGCTCTTACAAGGGACTCGGGTCACGATTGTAAATGCAGAGAAAGCCGTATTATCAGGTCACCGGCATATGCTAATCGAGGCGTACAAAAAGAAGTTGGAAATCAGTTCTGCAACAAATCCTATCCATGGGCCATTCCATCCTCGCAGACCAGACACTATGGTGACAAGGCTGGTAAGGGGGATGTTGCCAAAAAGGAAATCAAGCGGCCTTGAGGCGTTTAGGCGATTAAGAGTATATATCGGCGTCCCCGAAAAGCTTGGAACTTCCAAATTGTTATCATTCGACGATTCCAAAATTACGAAACCTGCATCCTATTATATCACGATAGGGGATGTGGCAAGGGAGATTGGATGGAAAAGCGGTGGTGTAACGCAAAATGGTTAGTAAAATCGACCTTTATCCAGGACAGCGCAAAACATGTCGGGCTGTGGCTACGATCTCAAGAGGAAATGGTAAAGTCAGAATTAACAATATTCCCGCAGAACTGTTGGAGCCACAGATAGCTAAGGAATTGGTGTTGACTCCTCTAAAACTTTTAGGTGACCTGAGAAACAGGGTCGATATTATTGTTAAAGTTCAAGGCGGTGGTTTTATGGGACAGGCGTTCGCTACCGCGGTAGCAATTTCAAGAGCGGTGACCGGCGAGGGAAAGGGAGGAAAGGATCCTAGAGATCATCCGTTCGGAAGAAGCGTCCGTGAAGAAATTCGAAGAAAAATCCTGGAATATGATAGACATCTTCTAGCAGGCGATCCTAGACAGAGTGAATCGAAAAAGTTCGGCGGGCCGGGTGCTCGGCGCAGGAAACAGAAATCATACAGATGAGATCTCGTTTCCTTTTTCTAGTGTATCTAATGCTGCAAAATACATATCGTTCTGAGTTTAAACGAGGGTCTTTGTTAGATAGGCTTCATGGCGATTATGGGTAACTATGTAATGTGAAACATCATCAGAATGGCGTCCAGTG
>AF_2010_repII_A001DRAFT_10000020_pt1 | contig 23933 bp, 23 predicted proteins | sample AmaForreplIIA001_FD_9190 | JGI IMG/M metagenome (IMG submission 9190)
CTTATGGTTGGTGGACAAGGAAATGATCAATTCTTCGCTGGAAGCGGTCATGATGTTATGATAGGTGGAGGTGGAGCCAACTACTTTGATTGCGGATTAGGAGGTAGCGGTGTAATACTTGACTTTAATCCAGCACATGGAGATACAAAGGCATCGAATTGCAAGTTTGTGATTACTGTGAACTCTAACACGAATAGCAATCCAGCCACTCTGTTGCCTTAGTATGGGGAGACATAAATTTAGACGCGAAATACACAATACTCGTCCATATTGTTGCATGCAAACCATAGGAGAATTCACCTTACATTGTCTCAATAGTTTGAATTTGTAACGTGAGCTTGACAATTAACAATGTTGATTTGCATCGTTCAAGGCAAATTCTAACTAAATAATATTTGCTAGACCTAGAAATAGTTGTTGGTATGAATTTTGAAAAGACCAACGGTATGAGTACGATGCTCGGGGAGCAAGTCGCAAAGCTTTACTTAAGATAAATGGTAATCGGGTAATCCTGATGATCCTCTATTAGTTTTGCAAGCTAGCAATTTTGTCTGAATCCAGCCTCAAGATGCCAGCCTTGCCCGGTAGAGATAGCTTTATCATCTAATAATCAATCCACACCAAATTTTCAATCAAGAAATTTAAATAAATTATCGCAACTTTGTTTGCATTTGCGCGGATCAAATGTTCAAACAATGGTGTGCCTCTAGGCTAAAAGGAATAGCGACCTTATGGGCCTAATTAAGAATTCATCGGGTCATCTTACCGAAGTATGCTCAAGAAAAATGGCCATATGTTTAACCTCCTAGTATTCTATCAGCTATTGTTAAATTAGAGAGAGCAGCTTCAGAATTACCATTGTTCAACGAAGTTATAGCCTTTTCTATCAAAAGTTTTACATTTTGGCCTGTAGAACTACTAGTAAAATTTGCAGCAGCTTGTACCTGTTGAATTGACAAAGAGAGCAGAATCAACAACGCAATATATAGTACGGAGCCCATGAAGGTATATACCTAGAACAGTGCTATTATAAACTTGCATAAATGGGGTTGGCAACTTTTTATCTTACTTATATTAGATAAAGGGATACCATAGTTTTATTCTCTCTAATGCCTAACCAACGCAATCTGATTTAAGCTCACGTATTTCTATCAGTGAACCCTCTCCGCTCTCGCGCTTAAGGCTGACGATTTGTAGGATGATGCAATCGACTAGAATTGGAATGGGTCTCTCCTTTGTCTGTGCTCTAGTATAGTACGATTTCGCAACATCGTTACGGTACAATCTACGCAGGGCAAATGTAGAGAACTTGAAACCTTCGATTTTCTTGGTGTCGCTTTACCTGTGATTCTTTGAAGACAATGTGTTAAGTGGTATTTAGTATACAAAAAATCATCATTTGGGGAAGATATTTCCTCAGTCGTATGAATAATCTAACTTAAAATAAATGTGAAAAATTTCTCTGTGAGAATAAGTACTTGTACATAAAAATACTTAGAATCGATAACACAATGAAATAGTTTCATATAATGGAAATTGACATAAACTTTAGTACTTAGCTCGAGCTCCCATAAATAGTTAGTTTGTCTCAACCAATGCGTGAAATACAGAAGCAGGAGCGAGATAGTTGGCCTCCTTTTGGATGCGGCAAACGGGGGAGGAGCTACTAAAACAAAGTTGATGTACAGGGCATATCTTTCTTTTAATCAACTCAGGGAATACTTGGCACTCTTAGTTGAAAATGGGTTGATGGAGTATGAAGAAGGGATGCGTACCTATAGAACAACAGAGAAAGGCATACGGTTATTGCAAATACAAAACCAGATGGCTCCCATTAACTATGTAAAAAAATAATGGTGGACATAGGCAGGTTGCACTAACCTTTTTTTTGATATCACATTCTACATTATTTTTCTTATGTTTCAAAGCAACTGGGCCGAAGTTCCTATCGTCACATGTTGATTTTTTAATAAACTTTCCCCACGAGGTCTGTCATTATGTCTACCATCGAGAGTCAACACCTAATGAATTTCGCCGGATTTGGCTGAAAAAATTTAAAAATTAAGTTGTTCGAATTAGTCCTTTTATTTTCTCCGTCATTTCTGGAGTCATATCCTCTTCTTTCATACCATGGACATTCATCGCGTGTTCAGTACCATTTTTCATAACATCCTCCTCTGTCTCTCCTGTCACTACGTGGTCACAATCAAATCCTGCCTCTCGACAATTTATCGTTTTCATTTATAATTAGTTAATTGTATAGCTATCTTATAAGTTATATCTTTCAAATGTTTATAAATTCCAATATGCTTATAATTATGGATTCAATCAAGTGTATTAAGGATAAATATGGTAATTCATCGGATAGCAAACACGGGGCAATGTGCATGATGAATTACATTGTTAGCAACACTTCCTAGAAAAAATTCCTCCACGGCAGTCATACCCTTTGTCCCGATGACAATAATGTCAAACTCATTTTGCTTTGCATAACCAATTATTGCTTTTGCTATTGAATCTGATTTTTCAACTAGTTCCTTCCTAATATTAACCTCGTTCTTCCTTACAAATGAATCAATGGCATCCAAAACCAGCATTCCTTCTCGTCTGGCTTGCTCTTGTCTCTCTGTTTCTTTTTCTTTAACCCTGCCGCCAGGGATTCCTCGGCCAGGATCAATAACATGTATAGCCGTAATCTCTGCCCCCCATGTCCTGCCTAGGGCTGTTGCATATGCAAGGATCTTTTCTCTGTATTCGGATCTATCAATAGGCATCAGTATTCTTCTGACCTTCAGAATCTTTCCTCCCTCCATTTACATGTTTAAAAAACGTGCAGCCGTTTATAAATCTGTTATAATCCCCAGTTATTCACATTGGTCATCTAACATTCTAGTCTTTCGATTATAATCTTTCGCTTCGGGTTCATTCACAATTAATGCTCAAAATAGAAAATTGGGATGGTCTTTCGTATCGAGAATTGTCCACAAATCCTATGTATGTTGAACAGCTTTCAGAATTATGAATTACTCCAATTCAGTTACAGGTTAGCAGGGGGTTTCTAGTTTGTGGGGTACTGACGGCGCTAGGCAAGCAGTGTAAATTCCTCCTTGCGCAGCATCATTGTTCCAATAATCTCGGTCTGAGCTAATCAATATTTTTTTGATCTCATTCTTATTTATTAGTGTCAATTAGCTTATCTAGTTCAAAAGCTGACAATTCAGATGTATCGATTGAATCAATTACTTTAAGTTTGGACTGAAAACGCACTGCCTGTGCCATTAGTTCTTGAGCTTTGTAAACTATTTCACCGAATGAAGTGAGGAAGTACTTGCCTTTCTTCCTAGTGATTAGCCCAGCATTCGACAAATCTGATATTCTCTTGTAGTATTGCTTACTTGTTAGCTGAAACATACTTTTTAATATGTCGCTATTCAGTTCTGTCAAAGCAATGGCGTTGAACAGGACTTGTCATTTGAAATTGCGGATAAAGAATCCGTGACTGAGACGTTATTTTGGAATTCGTCATAATTTTATAATGCCAGTATTTATAACCCCTTACTTAACAATATTACTTGTATACGCTATCGTATGAAAATTTACTACTTACGCAGTATCCCATTTCGATGGCTGGAAGCAACAAGCTAAAGTCAAGAACTTTTTCTGACATAACGTTTTTTAAACAAATAATAGGTACACAACTCTATCGAAATGGTACTGCTTCTTGTATAGTACCGCAAATATTTCAGCTCAGGAGTAATTGGTCAAGTATTGAACCGATTTCCAGTGAGTCTAAAACTGTTAGGAGCAGGTGTGGTTGGGTTAATCTCAGGCATATCCTTAGCGATACTCTCACATTTTGTTCTAGCGTTGAAATAACTATTAATTGGAGCGGTGCCAATCTCTCGACCTAATGTCGGGATAATGATCTATTCGAGTAATTATTATTCTACATATTCCCCAACGATATGGCCAGTTTTAAGTGCTAGTGTTAATAGAAGACAATGGTAAGATGATGACCAAGTACGTTAAACAAGACATCAAGTCATTACATAAGTGTTAATGAAAGGTGGCATAATATCTGTCCAGATTTCTTTAGTTTATATTCATTGACTTAGTATGAATTGCAATGATTGAAGTTGTTATATATAACACTGAACCATCTAAATGTCAAAGTACGCAAACATTTAATGTTTAATGATAAGCTAAACATGCGCCCTCAATCAGTCAAAATAATTCAATTACCATTCGGTGCTTTCTTAGATAACTCATCGTGGACATCTTGAATAAGGAACTCTATTGTGGCAATTGGGGGTACGCTCAAATCGTAATGAACAGTATGACAACTCGTATCTTCAGTATGTGGACGTTCTAGCGTATTTGCTATAGTGATCTGAAACAGGAGGATCATAACCCTATTCAAGCGAGACTTGTCAGCATAATTGGTTAAACTTTGGACTAAAAGAAGTTGTCGACTTTACTAATATTCTGATGAGAATATCGGAAGATATACCAATCCATTTTCTGGTGCTAAAATTCCCAAAAATGTGAAAACGCCCCATAAAAGAAATCATGTCCCCAACCACCGGCATGAGAATGGTTACTGTGCCCACCACTACCACTCCCATTATCATTAAGTTCGTTAGAATGATCATCGGTAGTACTACTAGAGTTATTATGTTGTTCACTACTGCTACTATTTCCTACTGCTATTATCCGAGTTAAGATTCGGGCCAGCTTTAATCTACGTCTTCTTCGCTTCCGAATCTATGGCCTCAATTTCAAGAAAATGGAGACTTGGGGGGATGAATATGTGGGAAATGAATGTGGGGTATATGAATAATACTTAATGTATGTCCACTCTCTCCGCTAGAACTTGAATCTGAGCTGTGACTATTGCCGCTAGAACTTGAATCTGAGCTGTGACTATTGCCGCTAGAACTTGAATCTGAGCTGTGACTATTGCCGCTAGAACTTGAGTGTGAACTGGGAGAGCTATGATGACTAGAATCGCTGCCTCCGGAGCTGCTCTTGTGGTCACTTGTAGCATTTACGTTGAATACTGCGGTAGTAGGGATAATTTGATGTTGGTAACCGTTCGCAGATGCGTAAAGTACAACTGCGAACGGGCCGGGTTTGTAATCGTTGTTAATTTTCCAACTATACGAAAATTTACCTGACTGGTTTGTAATACCTGTGAAATTGCTTACAAGGGTGTTAGCAGAGTTAGTGACTGTTCCATTAACCCTTGCTCCCGCTATGGTAGCATTCGAACCATCATGAACTGTTGTTTCAATGGTCTGATTACGTCCACTGCTAATGGGGTTTTCCAAGTTGAAGGAAATTGACAATGTTTTTGGATATTGTGTGAAACCATGCTTAGCAGGTATACTTTTCGAAGAAATCGGGGTAATAATAGCAGTTTTATTATTTGCAATTCCTGTAACATTCACACTGTTATGTCTTGCTGACACAGGATTATCTTTGCAAGATAGTTTCGCTGTTATCTTGTTTTGCCCTTCTTTCATAACGGCGTAAGTAGCTGGAATCTTATAGCTCCAAGTTGAGAAATCATTTGTTCCGCCATTACCGGTAGCTGTCGCGTTTTGGTATGGTTTTATTCCATTCACAATAACTGATACTCTGCAGTTAGGAAATGTAGTTTCATTCCCACCAGAAATCCCTCTCACCAATAGATTACCCCCAGTCGGAACCTCTTGGCCCCTAGCGGGAGAAGTGATTTTTACTATATGTCCGCCTGTCTTCTCTAAGGTCGTTGGAAAAGCTGCAGGAGGCTTTTGTGCATAAGCAACCACGGCCGCTGTGGAAAGGGCCACTGTTGTTAAAAGTATGCTGAAACTCAGTGAAAATAATAACTTGGTGTATGAAGCAGGTTGTGACATCAAAGTTTCCTGATTACCTCTAGCTGTAATAGAATAAAAGGGTGCGCACACCAAAATGTACGTGATAGTTTGAAGCGTTTTTCGTAGTAGAAAGAATAATGTGTTATCTTCCATATTAGTAATTATTTCATTAGTAATTATTTCGCTGTTATGGTCACAATTGGTACATTTGTGAGTTAAAATGCAAGACTAATGCAGCTAGATATCACAATAGAGGGAAAAATTATCCGCACCGACAAGTCGTACAACTATTTGAGGGTCAACAAATCAGATTATTGTGAGTGAGCATTTCAAGAAGGGGATTCAATCTACAGATACGTGCCAAATCTAGTAGCAACGTGCTAAAACTAGTACCAACTCATATTAGAATATTACAGAGCCTGACTTCTAACTTATAGAAACGACATGGATCTTTTGCAAGAATTACAACATTAAAGATTTCAATTTGTTGCAATCTCAAGACTACTACTGCGCATTCTTCCATTCTCTGTTATTTTTATGGACATTAATGGTTTGATATTCACATCATGTAATTAAGCTCACGCTTGCTGCAGGAATCAAGTTCCATATGTCTTGTAAAGTATTTCATCGTGGTTTCTTTGTTGTTCTGCCAGGTGTCTTCTTGTCTCTATTAAGCTTTAGAATGATTACTACAGCGATGCCCCACAAAATAAGACCCAAGAACCTTTGTTGAAAATACCATACAATCCCTCCAGCAACAGCAAATATCATGCCTAATATACCAATAGATGTTACTCTTCTAACCAACTCACTAGTAGAACATAGTTATCAATAGTTAGATAATAAGAATACGATCATTAATTAGTTGAGAAAAGACCAGCAAGTTTAAGCGCTACGTCTTCATCGGTTGTTCTCTACAACTAATGATTACTCATAGTCGGATCACCAGAATTCTTGTAGGTAGATAAGGCGCTTGCATGTCAGTACACTTCGCTTTCCTAAGTGTCATGTCCATCGACCCAGTGATGCCTACACTGCCTAACATAATTTCATACAATTATCACCTATTTTTGGTCATAACAGGTTTACCTGAGTGTTAGTACTGTCTATTGGTCGATGGGGTTAAACTATTGGACGCGGCCTATAGATCTGAGACGAATGTCTACATCTTGTTAGGCGTGTACTTGCGGATAACTGACAAGCAGCTAGAGTAGCAGAAAACAAATATCACAGATCCACATGTTGGGCATACTAAAGTACCTAAAGGAACTACAAAAAAAGTTTCGGAAATTACTTCTATTCATAGATAGAGCAACTCAGCCTTACGCTTCAGTCATAATCAGAAAGCATCTAGAAGAAAACAAAAACATCTTTAGAGTAGAGTACCTACCTAAAGGCCCACCTGATTATCATGTTGGTGAAGAATATTGGAGCCAAGGAAAGGACGATCTTCTTGTATCAAAATACCACGAGGCGTGTCTTTCCTGATCAAATTCGTGACCAAAGCAATAAGAATTTTAGGACCACTTCACCAAAATAGAATAGCTTAATTGTGTTTTTATGGCTCTGATTTGCAACCCACAATCCCAGAACAAAGCGTTTCAAATTGGAAATAATGGATATCTGTTTAGAAATGTGAGTTAGCGAATTAGTATTAATGAGTATACATATACTATCAAAAGATAGTATTATTTCGAAAATGAAGTGATATTGAATGAATTTTAATCCTACCGCAAGAGCTGGATAACTTGCTTTGATACTTTCAATCAATATGCTTCTAAGAAGACTTGAATAAAGGATTATGAAGGAATAAACTATGGTGTACCAACGTGAAAATTATATTATGTATCAAGACATTCGAGGTCCAACTGTTTTATTAAGAAAGAAACATGTTTTCAGCTTATATTAGTGCTGAGGATCAAATTCTAATTGGAGAATTACTATGTGGCTGTAGCATAATACTTCTTATGAACCCATTGAATATGAGACTAATGAGACCTACTGAAAACAGATGCAAACTGGATGTTCTGAAAAAATTATCAGAGATCTGAGATCTAGGATTTAAGATGAAAAAGATTGCATGTCTTTTTTTTCGGATTGTAAAAGTCTCAAATCAAAGATCGTTGGTGTTAGGTTCTAATGAATAAGATTCGAGGACCATGGACGTGAAGCTTACACTAATATTTTTTGATACAGGCATACATATGCCACAAGTATTTCGATGTCAGAACGCCGATGCCTTTTAGTTTATTTACAAGATCATCCAAAGTTACTAAACCCAAACTTGGATTATTATTACTGGGTTATCCTTGAAATGTAATAATTATCCAACGCGAATCTGAGGCAATATTTGTGAGAAACTGAACTATTGAGATTGGAAAAGAATATGATGGGATATTCTAAGGCTCCCCCTTTGTTCTTCCCATAGACTGCAAGCAAGCTAATATTCAACCCTCCTTTAGATTCGCTCGTAAAATTGAGGATATTACAACTGCCTGTTTCAGCCCTTGCTTTTTGTGTTTGTTAGTTTGACTAGCGGTAATAGAAGTGGTGATGGTCGTGTTATTCGTGAGCAAATGCTGGCTTGGTTCTTGCTAAGGAATTAGATCCAAACAGTATGACTGCAGCGCGAATAGCAATGAAACTGAATATGAAGCTTCTTCGACTCTGCAAAAGGTGCTGTAACATCAATTTAATGGTTAGGTAGCTACATGAAACTACAAGAATTGCGAGAATATTCGTCTGATGAGGTGTACGATCTTTGCTGCTTGATATTTCTAAATTTTTTCATTGTAATCGAAGGTTCATTAAAATTGGAATTTTGATTAACGTTGGGTTTACACAGCAAGTCTAGATGAAACGTTCTGGAATCTATTGCTTTATTCGAGTGTCATGTATACCCATCGATTTGTATGCGGTCTCCGCGAGTGATTAAATGCAATAGCCTTTTTGGGAAAATTTTTCCACGAATACAAATCCGAAAATCAGAGCCGGACTAGAAAAATAGAAATAGGATTTTAGCGCATGTAATAGTGTAGGTTCTGAGCAATGGGCTACGAGAATGTATTAATCATCGTAATTGTGGCTGGGATTTTACTGTTTGGATCCAAGAAGTTACCAGAATTTTTCAGGACCATGGGACGTGCCCAATTCGAGTACGAAAAGGCCAAACTGGAGGCTAAAAATGAACTAAATAAAGTTCATGAAAAGACTGATGAGGGACAGAATAGAAGGAAGAACTTAGAAGGGATCGCTTCGAAGCTAAATATTTCAAACCCGGAATTGCTTTCAGATGAAGACTTGGCCCAAAGTATACAAAAAAAAGTAGGAACTAACTTAAGCTAACGAAGCTATCTTACAAATTAGAATAGCCGTCTTATATATCAAGGACCAGAACATAGCGATACTTTTATCTAACGGACAGGTATCACGTTATATTTGTGAAGTATAGAGACAGGAATGAAATAATTGCACAAATCTTGCAAAGCGCTAATGGTAACAGGGTAAGATTAACCAAAATTATGTATGATGTTTATCTTTCTCACTCGCTAACTAGAGAATATGTACGTCTGTTAATCGAGAAAGGGCTTATTGAATACATCGATGGGGAACGTACTTTCAAGACCACAGAAAAGGGTATGAATTTTCTACTCATTCACAAAAGAGCTCATGGACTCATCCTTGACGTCCCGTCTGCACATAGAAAAGAGGAAAATCTCTCGATTCTGTGATACTTACAAAAATTGTGCTTTATAGCTTTGATTTGTCCCAAATCGGTACGACTTGATTTTTAGTCGAATGTAAACCAAGGTCTTCCCCAATACGTAGCATTAAGAGCTAGTTTTAGCTGCCCCGAAATCAGGTGGCTCTTCTATAACAGGATTCAGCTAAAGAGTTCTGAGTCCACTGTTAATTAGTAGTGATTTCGAAGGAGCTCCACATTCCAATGTCGAGTCGGTTTCACTCTAATTGATGGAAAGGAGGTGTGCAAAGAAAAATCAAAATTTACAATCTAATAAAGTATTGACCTGCATTCAATGAATATAGCCACAAATTAGTTAATGGAGCAGTCCAATTAGGCCCAAGTCATTTTTGTTGTAACGCTTATAACATATGTTCGACTCATGGGTTTTGGAAACTCTAGCATATTTGGTAAATTAGTATTTTTTAGTACTCCGGTATTGAGAATTCGTTATCATGATGGATCATTTTGGGAATGAATAATTTAAAAACCAAAAGTGGTCTTGTTCTGTGAGTATTGGACTTTTCGATAATCGTAGAAGCATTTGAGAATATGGAAAAAACTTCGAGCAGACTAGCCCTGACTGATCACTTGGTGTTATTACTGAAGAAAACTCCTACCAATATCATTGATCTAGTGATTTATCTTATACAGGGAAAGCTTCACCCAGACTATGAAGGAGTAGAACTCGGTTTAGCTGAGAAATTGGCTATACGAGCAATCTCTTTATCCTCAGGGATGGCTGTCAGGGTTATAGAACAATTATATCGAAAGACTGGCGACCTGGGAGATACAGTCGGTTCGGCACTACAATCCAAAAACCAAAGAACCCTTTTTTCAGAGAAAATGACTGTGGAAAGAGTCTATCAGACCTTGGATAATGCCGCTCATTACGAGGGGCCAGGTTCACAAGAGGCCAAGTTGAAGCTCGTAAGTAGTCTGTTGACTGGTGGGTCCTCCAGAGAGAGTCGATATGTCATGAAATTCATAATGGGAACACTGAGGCTCGGTGTCGCAGATTTCACTGTTATAGATGCATTGGCTTTATCATTTACAGACAACAAAGCCAATAGAACTGTCATACAAAATGCATACAATATATCTAGTGATCTAGGAGCTGTTGCTAAAGCATTAGCCACTACGGGACTTGATTCTCTCAGATCCATGCGAATTACTTTACATAAACCGATAAGACCGATGTTGGCTGAAAGAGTGAGAAATGCTAAGGAAGCAATAGAACGATTAAATGGACACTCGGGAGCAGTAGAGTACAAACTTGATGGAGAGAGGGTCCAGATTCACAAAGGAGGAAATAGGGTCGAGCTTTTTTCAAGAAGACTAGAAAACATTACTAGCCATTATCCAGATGTTGTTGAAGCGATCCAAAAGCTCAAAATAGGCGAGTTAATATTGGAGGCTGAGATAGTAGCTGTCGATTCACAAACAAACGAATTTCTCCCTTTCCAGGAATTGATGCATCGTCGACGAAAACATGGTATCAAGGAGGCAATTGAAGTGTATCCTGTCATGGTTAATGTTTTTGACATTTTGTACTTTCGAGGAGAAGATAAAACCTCTTTGCCTTATACAAAAAGGCGTGATTTAATAGAGAAGATTGTGAGAAAATATAAAATAGAAAAGGTCACCCTCGTTTCTCAAAGAATTGTAAGCAATAGCGAAGATGTCGAGAAACTAATGAACCAAGCTATAGAGATTGGGTGCGAAGGTCTAATGATAAAGCAACTCTCCAGCGTGTATAGAGCTGGTGCCAGAGAGTTTGCTTGGACTAAATTAAAAAGAGAGTATCGAAGCGATCTTGCTGACACTCTGGACTTGGTTATAGTCGGAGCACTATATGGTAGGGGTCGAAGGGTAGGAAAATACGGTGCAATTTTACTCGCATCGTACGACAGAGGCTCAGATATCTTCAGAAGTACCTGTAAAGTTGGGACTGGGTTCACAGATGATCATCTTGAGTATTTCTTTAAGAGCTTGGAAGAGATCCAGTTAACCCACAGACATCCCAGAGTTGATTCAGGTATGCGAATGGATGTATGGTTTGAACCAAAGATAGTTATTGAAGTTAGCGCTTCTGAGATCACTCTCAGCCCTTCACACCATGCTGGATATAGCTCAATTAGAGAGAAATATGGTTTAGCTCTAAGGTTTCCGAAATTTACCGGAAGAATAAGGGAAGATAAAAATCCTGAAGATGCAACGACAGTTGAGGAGTTAATTAATATGTATAAACATCAGCTTCGATCAGTGAAAAGGTCGTAAAAGTACAAACCTAATTATCTTGAGTATATATCCTTAGGAAGTTGTTAGAACTAAATTCTTACTTTGATCAGCGCAAGTGCTAACATTTAGGCAATTTAGAGAACTTGAGAATGGGGAAATAGCAATCATTAGATTAAAGGGTTCAAAACGGCAAAATATATGGCCTATCTCCTATTCTGAATCTGGAGGTTTACCTTGAACATAGTAAGTATGTCTTGTATATTTTCGTTTGGAGAGAACCTACAAATCGTAACCCACTTGCTCAATACCCTTGCTTGTATCTCACAAATGGACCGCGCCTCGTAATGGTCATAGGTAGAAGTTTGAATGTCATATTGTTTTCTCAGAAGTTCACTTAATTTGCTTGTGATCTCTCTGGGCGCTCGAATTAAGATTTTTTGCAATGGATTGTCAATCCTGATCAAGCAATCTTACATATCTGTTTCCCTCAGGGTAAGACTAATGGTCACTCTCAATAGTATGTTCATTAATACTAGATGCATGATTTTTCCCTCTTCTTGACTTAGTATTATTAATCGACTGGAGTTCCTCTTGGCATTCCCCAAGCAAAACTAATGTTATGCCCATTACTTGTAATTCTTATGATAAAATTAGCCCAATATTGCAGCTCACTTTCAGCTAGAGTTCAAACGGGCAAACTTCAATTCTAGAAGCCAGAGATTTATTTAAGGTATTGCCCTTTGAATGACCTCCAAGCGAAGAGCGTAAAGGTCTTTAATATAGAATGCAATGAAAGGACAGGGGTACTTTTTGCGGAGACGACAAAGAAGACCAGGGGAATACGACCTCTCGGAATGTGACGCTTCTTATCGATAGCTTTATAGAACAAATGCGCCAGAAGAGAAAAAAACTCTAGCATTGTCTCTATTTTCGTCACTTTCTTCAATAATCTTGGCTCCAGTTGCTGGAGATTTTTCGATATATTTACTACAGCACCTTCATTTTTGGCCATACTTGATAAAGAAAGGGAATTCGGATTTCTTCTTCTCATAATGTTAACTAGCATTATTGTGCTTTCTAGCATCTGGTTTGTGATAGAGATCAGGCAGTGCGCGTCAGTTTATTCTTGGAATAAGAAGTATGTGATCTATTCAAAGCAAAAGGAAGAAATGGATAGATCGATAGAATCGGAGTATGACCTAGATCAAGCACAGAACTGAAACTAAGGTCGGTTCCACTTCAATTAGCTCCTTTCTAGGGAACATAATCTCATATGGTTCCAAAATGCGTCTGGAAAATTCAATTCCTTTTTGAGTGGGGCTGTACGTTGTAACAGCCCTTTTACCCATATCTATTTGTTGGCGTCTTATTAAGCCCTTTGACTCCAATTTCATCAGAATTGGTGAATGCTTCTTAAAGTTTAAACCGCAGCAACTAATCAGAGCTGTCTGGTTTAATTCGCCGTATTCAACTAATTTGAGTATTATGTCCTTTACAATGTAAATTCTTTCTCGATAAGACCGCGGGACAGTCACTAAAAGATCTTGCCTAAAACTAAAATATAATCTCTATCGTTAATAGCTGCTTGAGGACTGAAAGGGTAGGTCAGAGAGTGCTCTACTTCATTTAACAATTCAATTTCCTTCTAGAAGATTCAATTTGAATAAATGCGTTTTCGAATTCAAACAGAGCAGCAACTATTAGTTTCGTGTCCTCTCTCGAAATTCTGTTAACATTAAAGAAGGAATCAGTTTCTTTTGTTTTCTGACTTTTAATTTTCTCAATACTAATGTCGGTAACAACCCCTTCCTCGCCTTGAGCCATTTTATTGTGGTCAATCGATTCAGGCAAAATTTGATAAACCTCTATCATTAAGTTGCTCAGTTCAGAAAGCAATTTATCTCTCCTCTTAAACATTTCTTGGAACCTGGGAAATTCATTTTCAACTGCTGAAGCTTTCTTGTCAAGGCTATCAACTAATTCCTTGTCTTCCATTAGTTTTACAAGCAACTCTTCTATATTCATGTTTCTATACCCAATCTTTTCTAGCTCACCTCGAATGATTTGATCGCCCTTAGCTGCAATAGTCGTAAATGCCATCCCAGCATCGTTGGTGATCAGGTTTAATTGCTTTTGTAGGTCTATGACTTGCATATCTACTTTAAAGTAAGGTAGAGCATGATATTGAATTCCAAAATATCCTAAAAGTGTGTAACCTCTTATTTCTTTAGAAAATTGACAATATAGCCGATGCAGATCAGCGGTTTTAAATCTTGAGATACCAGTAGTCTTCCACCCGTCAAGAAAATTTGTAAAGCATTCGTAAAAATTTACTACTTTCTCTGGTTCAAAAGTATCTACTTGAGCTATGCTGCCATTTCCAATCATCACATTATTCATTGTCATTTTGATCGCTGGATTTAAAGAGGATAGGTATTTTTCCCTTACAGCGTCAAAAGCGGCATCTATTTCTCTTGCGGAATTATTTTCTTCACTTATTGGGAACTTCATAAGGCTCATTTAACGAAATGTCAGATAAATAGTGATCAGGTCCAGCCAAAGACCTACTTCGAACCGTGAAAGCGAGCATATCTATGTAAGGTTTTGTTCGTTCGGTCTATAAGGTATCGGTCCAAGAGTGATCAAAACATAACGGCATTATATGAACGCCATGTCCAGTTAGAACTATCATGAATTATGGTCATATTAATGATCTGGTACTTTAAGCCAGTTCATTAAATATTTTTATTGAACTTGAATATCAAATACAATTGCTCATGAAACTCGCCGTCGCTGGCATAGGTGTGGCTGGTGCTTATCTTATGAATAGATTTAGCGAAACACGGGATATCCAGGTTACTGGTTTTGAGCGAATGCTTGAAAAAGATCATGATGCTGTTTGCGCTTGGGCAACATCGAAGCACGAGATGTCACGTTTAGTAAAAAAATGTGGATTGAACTTTGAGGACTATATTTTACATGATGGGAAACATATGATCGTTGATCGTGGGAATGGGTCAGGCAAACAAATAGATATTCGATTGAAAGGAATGGTCAACTACGATAAAATTAGGTTGATAAAAGACATGACTCGAAACACTAAGATCGAATTTGGCAGAGCTCCCAGGAAGGAATGCCTTGAGAACGATTTTGACGTAATAGTTGACTCAACCGGTTTTCATAGAAGTTATCTTCCTAGATTGACAGTTGAAACATGGATCCCTTGTGTCCAATATAAGGTCAGGTACAGGACGGGTCAAGAACCTTATGATGACTATTATCTGAAGGCATTCCCGTCTATGACCGGCTATTTTTGGTACTTTCCTCTTGGAAATGGTTACGCACATATTGGTGCCGGCGACTTTGAGCGAAAGCACAACAATAGTTTTGTTGAACAATTCTTGAAAAAATATCAGTGCGAGGTTATAGGTAAGGTCGGTCGTCCTGTTAGGATTACCCCACCTGTATTCTGTGAACCATTTACGGACGGAAGGAAATCAGTTGGGGTCGGTGAATCCATTGGTACTGTCTACGCTCTACTCGGAGAGGGGATAATTCCTGCCTCGTGGTGTGCAGAACTGTTCGTTGAACATTATTTTGATCTAAAGACATACCGTGAAGCAGTTTTAAAGAAATTTCAGATTTACGCATCAGTCTATAAATTTATTCAACTTAAAATCGCAGGGAAATTCAGGATTATTAAACAGTGGAGAGACTTATTAAGTATATACAGGCACATGAAAAGTGAAGAGGATCGATACGGAATGGCCATTAGACTAGCCGATATGATGAAAATATCCATGATTTGACACAGAAAACATTGACCCAAAGCGCACCTAAACTCAGCTTCCCCAGTTCAAATTAATACATGTAAATTAAACACCTGCCCACATCCATACAACTATTGCGAGTATTACACAAAGTAATAGAGATGCAGTTTAGCTTGATCTGTTAACCTAATTTGCGTCAATTGATCTATTTAGGTGAGAAGCTGCTGAACTAAAGAATTCTATCATCTATATCCTCTTATTAGCGCCAATTTGCCTTGACTCAACAAATACCAATTGATCCAACTAGGCATGTCACGGCCAATGGCCCATTGTATCGTGATCTTAGCCGGATAATGGCATCAATAATATTGATATTCATTAAAGTTACTTTGGCCTGTGGTGAACTAGCCACAAGTCTTGGAATCAACTCAATATTGAGGATTTTTCTGTTATTGTCTAGATACGAAAAAATCCAACGAACTTGCAGGTAAAGTTTATCATCTATATCCTGCATGCTAAATAGAGGTGAATATTCACGACAAAAATAGAGATAACTGCCGACCTAATTAAACAACTAATAAAGCCAAGGTCGATTAACTCCAGAAAAGGTGATAATGGTATAGTTTTGGTAGTAGGTGGAAGTAGAATTTATCACGGAGCACCTATGTTTTCCTCGTTGGCAGCGTTGAGATCTGGAACTGACCTGGTTTTTACAGCCACACCCAGGTCAAATGTGGTTACGGTTAGATCTTATTCTCCAGACCTAATTGTATTACCCCTGCCTGACGATAAATTAACTGGGGGTGCGGTCAATAGGTTGATGGCAATGCTCCCCAAGAAGGCCCATTCGGCTGCCGTAGGGATGGGTATGAGCATATCCAAGCCTGATGCATTGATTTCATTAATAGCGCAACTCCTAAATGATGATACGAGAATTCTTCTTGATGCCTCGGCCTTGATACCTGAGGTATTAAAGCAAATTTCGGGAACTTCTAGCATCGTGACTCCACACGTAGGAGAATATAAACGACTTTTTGAAAAAGACGCTGGCGCGAACGAGGAGATACAGACATTGAATGTGGAAAAAGCCGCGAAGGATTACGGAATCACAATTGTGTTGAAGGGATCGACAAACATAATTTCTGATGGGGTCACTGGTCACACTGCTACGATTAAAAGGAGTACTCCGGCAATGACGGTTGGAGGTATGGGTGATATTCTCTCAGGCCTGGTGGCAGGATTTCTTACAAAGTACGATCCCTTCGATGCTTGTATACTGGGCGTATATCTAAATGGGCTGGCTGCTAACATTGCATACGACAGAGTAGGCTTACACATGATCGCGACAGATGTCCTAGAGGAACTACCTCATACCATGAAATCGTTTGATCTTATACCCCAATGAAAAAAATAACTGGACTAGGATGCAGTCTAACAGTATCCAATTTGGGGTGTTGGTTAGACTAAGCCTCTCAAAATAGCTAAATAACTCCCATTTTGACATTTTCTTATGGAAGTTATTCTCATTGTATGATGAATGAAAGATTGTTAATACTATCATTATGCACATGAATTTAAGACAAATACACTGACCTTAAATTACATAATCTTCGGTCCCTTTTATTTTGGTTGGTGCGATATTTTTCTAAATTTATAATATTTTTAATAAGCAATACACTTCACCAATCCATATAGGTGAGATGAGAAATGACCACGGCCACAACCAAAGTAATCTTATTGCAAGAGCTCAAGCAGAATCACCAGACAAATTTGACATATTCGTATACATCATGAGGAAAGATCGGTCATGGGATGTGATGTTTGTATTTGACGTCGCGCTGTTGTTCAATTAATTGTTGGCCTTAACCATCAAACTACAAATTATGGGTCACGGTTCTAGTCACAAATATAAGATAGTTACGGAAATTTAACTTAGATGAGCAACGAAATTAATCGTCAACACTCGAGTATGGAGCAGAAAATAAATGAATTGGTTGATCAATCTAGGATACTTGAAGCTTATATGAACGACATTGTCAATAGAGAGGCCACGGTAACAAGATTAATAGGAGAGGCTCGTCTAGCTTCAGCTGCTATTCAAAGTCTTACGGATGAATCAAATATTGAGGCGTTGACACCCGTTGGCATTGGAGTGTATGTTAAGACCACTATACCTCCTGTGAAAAAATTGTTGATTAATTTAGGGGCAGGTGTTACTGTAGAAAAAACAAGAGAAGATTCTATACATTATGTCGAGGCTAGAATTAAGGAATTTGAGCTCGCTCTGTCTCAGCTCCTCGGTCAAAAACAGCAAATAGCGATGCGCATGGAACAGATTCAAGGGCAAATTAACAAGATTTTGCAGCAGCCAGGCCAAGCTAGTGTACCATCAGAACCGAATTCCAACAGCCAAATCTATGATGCCCGTAACCAAAGCCTAAGCGGTCCTCCACCCACCAGAACTGTCTAAAATAAGATTAGTAAATGTTCGATCAGCTGAGAAAGGCATTTTCAAATGCCACAAAGAGTCTTGGTCAAAAAGACCTGACTGAACAAGATCTTGATGATATTTTGTATGATTTGCAGCTCGGTTTGTTAGAGAGCGATGTTGCGCAGAAGGTCATTGATGATCTATCCACAGAATTAAAAAAGGAGCTAATTGGCTTTAAGTTAGAAAAAAATCAGGATAAAGAGGGCCTTATTAGAGCAAAATTCCAAAGATACGTTGAAGATATGCTCAAGAATGCTGGAAGTATTGATCTGATTGGTGCTATAAGAAAAAAAAGTCAATCCAAGGGTGGTCCCTTCGTTATAGTTTTCCTAGGAATAAATGGAACAGGAAAAACCACTACTGTTGCCAAGTTAGCAAATCTACTACGCAAAAATGCTATTTCGCTAGTCGTCGCAGCCGGTGATACTCATCGCGCCGGAGCAATAGAACAGCTCACCCAGCATGCTGAAAATTTAGGAGTAAAAGTGATAGCCCAGAGATATGGCGCTGATCCTTCTGCAGTTGGAAGGGACGCAGTCGACTACGGCCGAAAACACTTCCTGGAAGCAGTCTTAATAGACACGGCCGGAAGAATGCAGACGGCGAAGGGCCTTATGGACGAAATAGGAAAAATAGTGAAAGTAGTAAAACCGGACCTAAAATTATTTGTAGGTGACTCCCTTGCAGGCAATGACACATTAAATCAAGCTACAGATTTTTTTGAGTACACAAGATTTGATGGTGCTATTTTAACGAAATCAGATGCTGATGCTAAGGGTGGTTCCGCAATTTCGATAGTATATTCTACTTCCAAACCAATTGTTTACCTTGGAGTTGGACAAGGCTACGAAGATATCGTTCCATTCGACCCAGGTAGGTTCATAAGATCCTTGTTCGGAAATAACGGATCATCGGAATTACACAAACCCGAGGAGAATTTAGAACTATTTTCGAAACCTTTGGATACGGGGAAACTCACTCCAGAATCTTCAGAAACTGGATCTTTCATTAAGTCGAAGGAAATACCGGCAATTAAGACGGGCTCGAGTGAACCGAAGGACGAAAACGGATTTAATACACATGCTCCTGGCACCGAAGAAATCAAGCCCACACTAAAGGAGACAAAATTGAGTCGCACATCCATTCAACCTGAAACATCTGTCGTAAAGGGAGAGACTACCCAGACTACGGACTTTGAAGTTGAAAACAACCCGGTGCTAAAGCCAGAATTCAGTAGCACCGAAAAGAAAAGCTTATTTTCTAAGCTCTTCAAAAGACGTAAGCAGGACAACGATAGGTCGCCTGCTGACATCAATACTACCGAGCTNAAGTCAGAAGATAAGGTCGATGTTCACGACGAAAACGTAAACAAATTGGGGAGCAAAACGGAAGATGGTTCAAAAAAAGAGACGATATACCTGACAGATGAAGATCTTGACCTTGAGTAAGAAAGATGTTCTTAGCCTTATCGACCTAACTTCAGGCGAAATCCAATCGATTATACAACTAGCCGCCAAATTGAAAGTAGAGACAAAGAAAGGACAATCAAATTCGCAGCTCAAAGGCAAAGTGCTCGGCTTAATTTTTCAGAAACCGTCTACCCGAACGAGAGTAAGCTTCGAAACTGGAATGTATCAGCTCGGTGGGAGCGTAGTCTCACTCAACACTAATGATATTCAACTTTCTAGAGGGGAATCTTTGGAAGATACAGCACGATCCCTTTCCTTGTATGTAAATTACCTCGTAACAAGATTTTATCAACATGAAGAAACTCAGTTGTTTGCAAAGTATGCAACCATTCCAGTGATCAATGGTCTTTCAGACCTTTTCCATCCATGCCAAATATTAGCAGACATGATGACTATTTCAGAGAGAAAAGGCAAGTTAAAGGGTATAAACGTGACTTGGATCGGTGACGGCAATAATGTTTGTAACGACTTGATATTAGGTTCAGCAAAGACCGGCATGAATTTGTCAATCGCTTGCCCTGATGCCTATCGGCCGTCAGAGGAAGTGGTGAAATTAGCAGATTTGATAGGATCCGGAACCGGAGCTAAATTAGTCATTAGTGATGATCCGCTCAAGGTGATTGCTGATGCAGATGTAGTAGTAACTGATACGTTCGTTTCAATAGGTAACGATGAAGAAAAGCTTGTAAGAGAAAGTGTCTTTTTACCAAAGTATCAAATCAATCAGCATTTAATGAATTTGGCAAGAAGGGATGTTATTTTTATGCATTGTCTGCCCGCTAAACGCGGTCAAGAGGTCACATCAGAGGTGCTTGACGGTGAAGCATCAGTCGTGTGGGACGAGGCAGAAAATAGGCTTCATAGTCAAAAGGCCTTGCTTCTCTTCCTAAGTCCACAAGCGTGAATGTTCCTAACGCTCACCCGTATATGATCTTCACGGAGATGTCAATGCAAAAGACCTATTATGGAAAATAGATTAGTGTTGCAACGTGACGAAGCTTACCAAATCTGAAAATTGGATGCATCGTTGCAGCAAACTTAGATTTTAAATATGGTAACCTAGATGAAGTCGCATGGTAAAAATAGTCGTTGGAAAGGCTTCTGAGATTCCAGAAGGAAAATTGACCCATGTTACTGCGGGGGGGAAGGAAGTTCTCGTGGCGAATGTTGGAGGAAATTATTATGCAATGAGTAATATATGCAAGCATGCTGGTGCGGAACTTCATGAAGGCCATATAAATAACAACGAGCTGACATGTCCTTGGCATGGTGCGAAATGGGATGTCACGACAGGCAACCTTCTCTGGTTCCCCACCAAACTCGATCCTGAACAGACGTTCAAAGTCAGCATTGAAAATGGCACTCTGTTTTTAGAGGTCTAGATTTATTTGTACAAGAATTTTCTTGATTAAATTATAAATCGGTTGTCTTTGGACAAGTCTAATGAACTCACTCTCCTTTAGTAGTTATTTTTCTCAAGATAATTTTGCGTTATCTTTTGGGCATTAGAATCAGGGCTCACGCATGAATTTGACCTAACCCAATTGCCATCTAAAAGGAGGTACTATCTCCCTTCACTGTCATTTTTCTTAGGCTTTGACATGATATAAAATCCATGTGCTGAGATGATAAGTGCGGCCAACGACATCTTCGTCGCAAATACCAAGTTCCAAGGTGTTTTGGGATTAGGATAAGGCATATTAATTGCATCCAATTTCAGAATACCCTTCATTGCTTCATCCGTTATCAAAGAACCCCAAATTACGAAATTATAGATGAACTCATATAACGAGATCACGGCTATCGCCAGCACAACTAATTGTAAAATCAATTTCAGAGTCTCGGGAATGTTTCTTACTTTTTCCCCACCTAATTTGGTCACGCAGTACCATCCCACAACAGAAACGATCATTAGGTACGTGACAAGTTTTGAAACGCCATGGACTGGGAACTCTGTATTCACGAGTACTTCACCGATTACAACCCTTCCCGTTTTAAGATATTCTCCAATACTAACATACAACGCATATGCTGTAATAGATGCCATCATTACTGCGCAGAAGTAAAATATTCCAAGAAGCACTTTTCTAGTCCTTCTTTCATCTATTTCGAGGCTTGAGTGGCGCATAGATCTACAGGGAATCACAGTGTGAAGCAGGGTTATAAAAAATTACATGTTTTGCATCATTCATTGCATGAAAAATCTCTGACATTTTCGAAAATCCTCGATTTAAGGCGCCGCAAGATTAAGACCGTGTAGGTAAGCAACAGTGATCTCTAAACCAATCATCTGTCTGGAACTCCATCATACCTGGCCTAGGACGAGTCAGAATCCAATTTATTGTGGAAAATGGTCTTTTAGCTTTCCCGTCCCGTTTTGAGACTGGAGTAATAAAAATTGCTTAGTAGTAGATAGTAATCATCTTTGTATTAGTAGGACTTGGGAAGAACAAATTAATTTTTTGATTGGTTGACCCATACGCGGAAGCAGGTTTAATAGCTAGAACTTGATTCCTTTGGAATGTAGGAGATCATGGTCAGAAAAGTCTAATATACGTCTGTTCTCATTTGACGTGGGCAAAAAGCTATGACGAGGCCGGATTGGGATACATATTTCATGCTTCATTCAGAAATAGCAAAGCTCAGGTCCAACTGTATAACAAAGCATGTCGGAGCAGTTATCGTAAAAGATAACCGACAAATAGCGACTGGTTATAACGGAACTCCATCTGGAATAAAAAATTGTTTCGATGGTGGGTGCGAAAGGTGTTTGTCAAGGGTTCGCGGAGAGATTGATTCAGGCGAACATTTGGAAAGATGCTTATGTACTCACGCTGAAGCGAATGCAATTATTCAATGTGCACTTTTTGGAAATGCAGGCAGTACGAAGGGAGCTACATTATACTCCACGTTCGCACCGTGTCTTGAATGTAGTAAGATGGCCATAAGTATAGGTATAAAGAGAATTGTTGTTCTCTCTGATTATACAGAAGATGCTTCTTGCTTGCTGTCAAAAGCCAATGTCACTTTATTAAAGCTGGAGTCTGGACAATTATACAATTGGATCAGAATTCTGAAAAAGGACTGGGGTACGTTAGCAAGAGCGGAAAAAAGAAAGGCTGGCAGTTGAGATAAGTCAACGATCCAGGATGACTCCAGATGTGCATTCTAAATGGATTAATGATGAAGTCTATAACATGGGAATTTAACTTGCCGCAAGACTAAGGGGTGAATTCTAAGACAACATGATGTCGGAGGTTGGTAAGAATTGTAATGGAAGGTTGTGTTCACTTTTTGTTCCGATCCAAATATGAAGTCAGTCTTCTAGCAATATTGATAATGGCTCGATACATAAAAATCCATTCTATTCCATTGCGCCTTGGGTTCTGTCGTGAACTAGTAATTAGTAGCACATGAGAAACTATATTTTTCATTTGATCAGACTGGACACCAATCTATTCGTCAAGTTAGGCTTGCCACAAATAGCTCATATAATTTTGTAGTGTACGTTTATACTTGATTGACAAATGAATAATTGAGACAGGTGATAGGTCTTAAAGTAAAGCACATGGTTATTTTCTCAGAACAACGTCTAAGGCATATTTTATGAGGGAGTGAGAGGAGAAATTAACTGCGTACAAATTAAAGTTGAAAATGTGAGCAACGCGGATATGGATTATTGATAAGCGTAATAGAGCGCCCATCCCTCTCTCCAATACTACATCAAGTTAGCTATTTTCCGGACTGTAGTAGTTTTGAATATTGGGCTTGAAGAGCCTTACCATAAACAAATATTCATTGATCACGTGTATTGTTTAGGTAAGTCATAGAGAAATTAAATCGTTATTCAACAACTAAATCTCTCTTCCCAGTGTGTAAATCCTGTCTAAATCTATACCCATATCCTAATTGGGATAGGCAAGGATTTGCGAGATGCAGAAAGTACTCAGCCACCTTGTCTATGTTGTTTACATCAAGACTCTTAACGGAGGTTTCCTTCCTATCTTCAATCAAAGACTCGATTATTAATATACATACCTTGATTTCACGATTTTGTGCACTTATAATTTTGGGGTGAGGAAGTCAGTTGAAGACCTAGAGACTCATTTAATGGACTTCAATGTGAAATCTAAGTCAGTTCGTTATGCCTTATCTAGCTGATTTGAAGGCTTTTTAGAAGGTAATGACGAGATCACCTCACTGAAAAAATCTGTACTTAATGAGCTGTTCGCTGCTCCTCTATCTGCTCTATAATTTCTATAACTCTGATCTGCTTGGATAGCTGCGTTAAGTATTGTTCCCCTTATGGGCTTTGAAGATGATTGCAAGAACATCTTCGTATCCTTTGGCAGGCAATGT
>AF_2010_repII_A001DRAFT_10000021_pt1 | contig 22167 bp, 32 predicted proteins | sample AmaForreplIIA001_FD_9190 | JGI IMG/M metagenome (IMG submission 9190)
GGCTGGCTTGCAATCAACTGGAGTGGTATTTGTGATCAGCTTCTAAGCATATCCAAACCAACTTTGGTCATAGCTGGGACTGATGATGTTGTACCGTACGATTACAAATTGAGGTATTGTCCAACTTTGGACACCGTCTATCTACATTAATTCTAGTTTCTATTATTAATGAGCTATCCTACCAGAAAATGGTCTGCTGCTACAGACCTACAACAGGAATATGGATTTGTCATGGTGCAAATGGTCAATGCCAAAATCCACCAAATCCACCAAATGGGCCAAACCCATGTGCTCTCCATGCTCCAAACGGGCCAAACGTCGGAGGTGTGCCAAATGAACCTATTGGTTGACCTTGTGACGTATATAGAACCTTACCATTTCCAGCATCTATTATTATCATATGTCCTGTGTGGTTTTGACTGTTCACTGCAAAGAATGTATATACTAGATATCCTTGCACTATTCCCAAGTGGCCTCCTATTATAGTACCATTAGAGATTTGTTTTGCCGCAATTTCAGAAGCTTGTTGAAAAGGTATCTTTAGGTTGTCTTTGATAAAGTTTTTTGCTGTCTCCCCTGCGTTTATTGAACCAGTAATATTTGGAACCTGCCCAAAGCCTGGTCCCGCATTATTCATTGTTTGGTTTACAGCTGCTATTGCAGGAGATAATCCCCAAAGTGTTAGACCAATAGCTACTGCTACTATCGCTACTGGGATCAATACTTTCTTGCTTACGAGTTTAGAAGTTCTCATGATGTGATGTGAGCCAAAATTTAGTTATAACTATTGTCTACCTATGAGACGTAACATAGTTACCCGAAGTCTTATTTTGATCCTCATGCTAGGACAAGTAGTTTGGATAACGATCATGGGAAGACTTTCTTTAGTAAAGAGAATCCCAGATTATCCACCAATTATGATAAACACCAACATCTTGTATTAGACCCACAAAATAGTATTCAAAATGGGCTATCGAATAATGACCTAATATGCTCTACGTCTAAGTCGAAGGCAAGTGCGGCCGCTCGCACATAACTTGACTTAATTTGGTCCATGAATACCGTGACAGGATCTACATAAGGAAGGACATTCTCTTGAAACTTTACGAATATGGAGAGCTCAACCAGAGCAAATTGATGAGTTACTGTGGTTTGAATCACATAAAGCATAGGAAGATAATCGACGACATGGTAGAAAAAGAATTCATAACCAGGAATAATGAATCATGGGGAAGCAAGACTATTATAAAATACAAAGTTTCAGAGAAAGGTCGAGAGATCCTTAAACAAATTCTAGAACCATATGAGATGCTATTCCCACGGAGTGAAATTGGCGTTGATCTTAATGATGATAGGTAACAAGGTTACTATAGTGTTTTTTAATATCAAAAGTTAAGATAGATCGTGGCCGATTTAGGAAAGAATCATGATAACGAGAATATATTTCAGATAATGGATGGAATTATCTTACAGCTAAACAGAACAAAAAAGATGTTTATTATAATGATTCTAACAATTATGATACTTCCGCCAATTTCATTTGTGATTACTTTTGCATTACTTGGTCCACCAATGTTTTTTGGTCCCGGTGGTCCCGGAATGCGTCCTGAAGGGTTTGGTCCAGGATTTTGGCATGGACCATTTGCTCTTGTAAGAATTGTGCCTATCGTAATATTCTTAGTGTGGTTAGGCATTGGCATAAGACAGTGGTTTGTACTTTCTAAGTGGACCAAAAAGTACGAGCGCTACAAGGAATTGCAGAAAAAGGTTGACGAGGAATTGGATTATGAGAATGATGAAGCTAAATAAAGAAACACCTATCACTACAACTTAAATAAAATGAAAAATTTATAGGAGTAGAGCAAGAGGAGATTAAGAGAATAAACGTCTTCCTAGAAGTTTGCATCAGAGAGATGTAGATCTCGAGAATGTAGTTGGTAATTTATTGACACAAGAGGATACATAACAGGATGGGTTGAAGAACACATGAATACTGGCGAACCATTTGACAGGAAATTAGTGCAGGTGACACCAGCTAATATGACGATGGAAACAAAATGATTAGCAGCAAAACTATTTTTTTATCTTTAAACAAGTTTGAAGCAACCCTAATAATCAAAGCACTAAAGTTCACCCGAATCAGTACAAAGGTACATATTGATTATGTTACATGTCAGGTACTCAAAGAATTAACGCAAAGAATGAAGCATTAGTACGAGGTGAAAGAGAAGATCACAGTAGGGATGACGAACTATTTGTAGATAGTTGAAATTAGAATCCTAGTGTGAAATCCTACCTTGTTTTAGCGAATATTGGACAAAGGAATAAAGCCTAACAGCTATAAAGAACCAACCTGGGAGTGTGGCTATTCTGCTAAAATCAATGGGCAAATACTCTTCCAAGGTAGAGAAGCTTGGAGGTAAAATAGTGTTCCCAAAACATTAGTACCAGAAATGGGTTACTATTCAATCTGTCTCGATACAGAAAACAATAGTTTTCAGGATATGCAAATGAATCAAAAGAGAACGGCAGGTAAAAATAATTTCTTATTTTATATTATATATTTTGGTCCTAATTACGCAGGAGTTTGACAAGTATATTACATAAATTATTTCAAAACCAAACCTTTACGAATAAAGTATTATTTTATGTTGCTGCTGCATCCACGTTTATAGCTGGTGTATTGCATNTGGCAATTATTCCGATGTTTTTTACCCTAACGCCCATTGATGTCACCATCTTCTTTCTAGTCTCTGGTGTAGGTCAATTGTTCTGGGTAATACCAATTCTTAAAAGATGGAGCAATTTGTGGTATTATATCGGTATTGGTGGAACTGCGATCTTAATTGCACTATTCGTCATTGCAGTACCAGGCAGAGGATTACAAGTAAGTGGATTTGAGATAACAATAGAAGTTGTTCAGATAGTTTTCATAATAAGCAGTATAATTATTATCAGAGAAAGAACAATAAAGACTAAATTTGCATCGGCTCGGAAACCCTAGAGCATAGATATGATGGCATATCTCCATGAAGGATGATATACGAGAAACTCGCCACTAGAATCCTATACAGAAGAATGAGAATTGCAGTCAAAAAGCTCAGGTTAAAAAAGCAAAAATAGAAAGATTAAAGGATTAGTGCTAGGAAGGATTAGTGCCAGAATATACTGCCAAATTTTCCATAGCTCTATGGGCGAAGTTTGCCAAGGTTGTTGGATTTGCACATTTCATTTGCTACTGCAGTTCTTAAAGAGACTATTACAATAGGGTCTATTGCAATAAGTCCACTCTCCAGAATCATTTTACAGTTACCTAGCATAGCTCTACTTTCCTTCGCAGAACTAACTGGTAATACTCTCATATTTAGTTTCCAATCACATTTCGTATGATTATAGTATTCATTTAGTTTCTCATATTCTGGGTCTTCGTGAGCTCTAGGTTGAGACTTCTGATGAAAGAAGGATTTGCTCCGTCGATATAGATTTTGGCTGGGGCCATATTTTGTTATAATAGTAGATTATAGTCCTAGCACCACCAACAGTTCTTTCATTGGTGGAAGGAATAATCGGACACAAGGTAGCACTAATACTACCAATGCAAGTCATGAGGGGAGTCGTAATACTACCTAATGACAGATCAACATATAGGGACAGTATAGGAGACTTACCTACTTCCTTGGTGCCAGAAATAGGATAACACGCAATACACATAACTAACTCATAACTGAAGCAATAACGAACTATTTCCCACTTGATCGATTTTGACCTTTGCATTCACAGATGATAAACTACATGTCAGATTCCCATATCGGCACATTTACATACATCAAATGTAAATAATATTTGATGGGTGGAACTATCCTGGTAACTGGTGCAACTGGAACTGTTGGCAGCGAAGTTGTAAAGCAGCTATCATCAGCAGGACAAAAAGTTAGAGCGGCAGTTCGTTCAACCACTCGTGCTGATTCTAGTGACAAGCTAAAGGGAGTGGAATTAGTAGAAATGGATTATAATAAGTCAGAGACTCTTACAACAGCATTCAAAGATGCTGATAAGCTATTTCTACTTACTCCCGGCTCTTCTAAAGCGGCTGAGTTTGCATCAAATTTGGTCACTGAAGCAAAGAAAGCTGGAATAAAACACATTGTAAAACAATCGCTAATGGGAGCTGATCAGGAAGTAGATTTTGACCATATACATTTGCACCGTAAAGCAGAAAAGGATTATAGAAGAATCTGGAATTCCATTTACATTTCTGCGTCCAAATGACTTTATGCAGAACTTTGTCAATTTTTATGGCCCTTCTATAAGGAGTAAAAATGCTATTTATCTACCGGCAGAAGATGCAAAGGTGAGTTTTGTTGATGTACGAGATATTGCAGCAGTAGCAGTGAAAGCACTTACAGATGATGAAAGTAGTAGACATAATGGTAAAGCATACACCCTTACTGGCCCAGAGGCACTATCATATTATCAAGCTGCTGAGATACTTTCCAACGAAACTGGTAAGAAAATAGGTTATGTAAATGTCTCAGAAGAGGTGCTTAGACTAGGAATGAAAGATATGGGTGTGGATGATTGGTCCATCAATACATTCGCAGAACTCTTTCGGCTTTACAGAAAGGGATTTGCATCACAATTATCTTCTGCAGTTGAAGAAGTAACAGGAAAGAAACCAATATCCTTTTCCCAATTTGCAAAAGATTATGCTCAGGCTTTCAAATAGTTGAATTGGTAATGCTACTGAAACTTTTAGCAAGCAATCTCTTTACTCAGAAATTGAAAAAACGCGAGCGATATTAGAGCAGAAGAATATCGATACCCAAACCATCGACCAGTACAGGAAATTGGAGCAGGAATTGCAGAAGTATCGTTTAACCATGGAATCTCCACGTAAACTAATTTCAGTTCTGTTAAAGATTAATCAAATGGGTTATGATCCGCCAAAAATTGTTAAAGAATTGGCGTGGTTAAAATCACTGAAGCAGCTCAAAAATGAATGCAAAATGCTTGAATCGCGCATAACTAGATATAAAGAAATAATTCCCTTATGCGAACAAATCAAACGTAGGAGTTATTTTCAGAATTAGCAGCATTTCATGCTGCTGTTATGAGGAAGGTGATCTGGAAAAAATATGTCACGGCCGCTTATGCTCTGATGGAGGGATACGATACATCTGGCAAATTGATTGATGCTAAGAAACAATTGAATGAAACAAATGATGAATAAAGCGTTTAATGCATTAATGAATTTGCAATCATTTTGCTTAACTGATGAAGAAATTTTGAACATTCATGTTCTTCTAAATGGGGCGCGCTTAGAGAGTGCTAGAGGAATAAAGTTTGAAGGTGGAATTAAGTAACAAAGTAAAGGACAATGCCGTTGGAGTATGGTTGCCCATACTCCACTGCCACTTTACTTCGTTTTGGCGGCCTTTACCGGTTTCTTTGCTTTTGTTTTGACCTTCTTAACCATCCTTAATATCAAATATGATTTATCGATTTATAAATCTACTTAAGTAGACTGGTCTTACTTGGATGGTGGATTACCAATGACTAGCATTGTGGTCCATATATCTCTGTCATGTAAGTCGCGTTGATCAGCCCAATCTTCATTTTAGAGTCCTGCAACTAACTGAAGAAATCTGACCTGTTCATCATTTACGTTGATAATAGGCAACAGAGTTAACATGAGTTCATCCAATCCTGAAGCAAGAAGCCCAGAAAAACGTCCTCTTACTGTGTCTTCATTTCCTAATATGACCAAACTTTCTACCAGAGCGTCAGGCGCAGCGCCACCAACCTGTTGTAGGGAAACCTGCATTGGTAAACATTTTAACCTAGAAAGGATATCTAGTGTAAATATCAATCAATTGATGTCCCGCTGCAGTTGCTGTTGTAAGTGTTTCCTCCATGCAGGCACATCAGTTGTAAGTTCTTCTAACTCATTACATAATCTATGGGTCAACTCTTCTAGGTGCATTTCGTCACTCGGAGAACAGTCTGTTCTATTGGCAAAGCTACTTTGTGCCCAGTGCTCAAGCACGATTACATCTCCTTCGCGAGGACCAAATTCAGGATGGAACTCGCCACCCCAAGTTCCAGCAGCGAAACTCCGGATCTCGTTTGAATGGATTTGTGTTGGATTCATATACTTCCATCCTTTTATAGTCGCCTTCACGCCAGCGGTGATGAGGTACGATGAAGACTTGAATATGCGCTGCTCGCACAGCGGGGATCAGCTTGCGCATATTGTCATAAAAGCCGACTGCCTTAGCTGTCTCTTTAGTACGCTCATACAGCTTGCCTCCTTCACTCATAAAATCATTGTAAGGATCTGCTATTAGTAAAGCGGTGTCGTCTGCTGAGTAGTTGATCGCTGTCATGAGTTCTCCTTATCACCCCTTTAGAGCGGCACGCTCTATGCTCGCTGCTAAGAGTGGCGTTTCCTAATTTGTTTATTATATCGTTTATTCACTCAAATATGGCGTACTAAGTTCTAAGCGAAAGTGATTTCTTGCTTCCATATTTTATATATATCTCATCAAATCTGGCGACTTTTTCCTTTATCAGATTACCTTCACTATCATATAATTTGGTGAAATTAGCGCGCATTAACAAATCACCTTTAGGATTAAAAAATTGTATGTTGTAACTTTGTCTTCCATCTGATGATCTTACTTCTTTAACAAACCTAGCTTCTGTAACTTCATCCATGTCAAGGTGAATGTGCCATGATCTTTCTTCGTCACCTATTGTTGCCCATTTATCTTTAATTCTAAAGGGTAATCCTTTCTCTATTCTTGCTTCAGCTATACTACCACCTCCACTATTAATTGACAAAAGCATCTCCTCTTGAGATAATATATCTGAAATTAACCTATGGGCTAAATCATATTTTGTATCATATGCCATATGAGACTCCCTCTCTATATGTCCTCATAGAAGTACGACAATTAATATTCTTCTACTGCCACAACCTTATCCTTTTTCACTAATTTGACTTTAAGATCGGCTACTTCCACTCTATACTGGTAATGGCTTTGCTTATGTACTTGTCTAAACTTGCGGATTCCAGACATAGCTTCTAAGATTGTACTTCTTACTTAAGATGCTGATTCATGAGTTCTTTTATATTATATAGTTACAAAACAACAACATGACTAAAACCATCATGCAAAAAATCACCCCATTTTTGTGGTTCGATCAGGATGCTGAAGAAGCGGCTAAATTTTATACTTCTATTTTCAACAACTTTAAAATCGTAGATATCGCTCATTATGGAAAATCAGCGGCTGAGGCCTCTGGAAGACCCAAGGGAACGGTAATGATCGTGAGGTCTGAGCTTGAAGGACAATTATTTATGGCGTTAAATGGTGGTCCAGTTTTCAAATTCTCACCGGCCGTATCGTTTTTAGTGAACTGCGATACACAGGAAGAAGTAGATGACCTTTGGAAAAGGCTTTCCGAGTGTGGAAAAGAAGATCAGTGCGGATGGTTGATAGACAAGTTTGGCGTCTCATGGCAGATAGTTCCTAATGTTTTGGGTGAGATGATACAAAATAAAGACAAAATGAAATCTGAAAGAGTCATGAAGGCAATGCTTCAGATGAAGAAAATCGACATACAGCGATTGAGGATGGCATACGCTGGGCAATAGAGGAAAGACCTTGAGAAAATTAAAATTACAGGTGCAAATGTCAGTAGACGGCTATATTGCAGGGCCCAACGGCGAAATGGATTGGATGGTTTGGGACTGGGATGACAAACTCAAAAATTATGTATTCGAATTAACAGAATCTGTTGATACTATTATTCTTGGTCGAAAAATGACTGATGGCTTTATTTCCTTATGGTCAGATGTGATACCAAACCTGATGACCCGTCATCAATCGATCGATCGCATGCGTTTGCAAAAAAGATGTTAGACACACCAAAAGTTGTTTTCATGAGAAACTTAAAAAAATCACAGTAGGTAAATACGAACATAGCTACTGGTGACCTTACAGACGAAATCACCAAGTTAAAGAGTCTAAAGGGAAGGGACATCATTGTTTAAGATGGCGCTTCATTTGATTCTTGATTAGAGAAGGGCTGATTGACGAATTTCATTTGCTTATTAATCCTGTTGCAATTGGAAACGGCATGGCCATCTTCAAAGACTTGGACAAGATTCAGAAATTCAATCTGGTTAAGTCAATAGCGTTTCACTGCGGGATAGTTGAGCTTCACTATGAGCCAAAGAGAGCCTGATAGTATTAATTACTGATAACAGTATGTGAATGTCACTAGCATAGGGGAAGACAGTGATGGATGTGAAGGCAGTTCCAAGTATTAGGATGGTCACTAGGCCAGCTACCAATTTTACGTTCAATTCCCGCTTAGTCAATTGAAGTTTTTGTGATTCTTGGGCCTTCCTTTACTAAGGAAGTACCTCCCATAGCCTTCACCGCTTTCACGAGTCGATTTTTTCGTGGAAAGAAATATCTGACCTGTAATTTATAAATGATGAGGTAGTTTTACATCATAAAAGGTCATCACAAACAATGATGGCAAAGAATGAATCTGAAATTACAGGTGCCATGTGTGGAAAGGCAATAATTGACAAGGATCAAGAAATGAGAATTGTCGAAGTTATTGATAATATGCTTTACAACTTCGATAGCAACGAATGTGTACTGATGTTCAAAAAGTTTAGGAATGTGTATGGAACTTCATTTATTGAGATTTAGTGCTAAGGCACAAAAATTGTATTATCTATCAGCAGGCAATAAAGCAGTGGACATAAATGTTGTCTAACGATCTCATTTATTGTTGAATCTATTACTTGATGGGATAATCAGATTAATAATGACGAAGGAAAAACATTGATTAGTCGGAGAAATTAAGATCTACCATCACCAGACAAAAAAGATAATCCTAACATTGAATTACCGCACAAGTACATACATACAACTTGATTACCATCCGAGAAGATTTGGATGCAATAACATCAATATTAAATCAGGTTTTTGAGATACCTTCATTTAAAAGGAATTATGAAGCTGCATTTGGAAAGATTGCTAATATTCTGCGTCGTTACGGAATAGTTGAAAATCCTCGTAATTTACGTTTTAGATTTACTCTATGTATGCAAGAGTTTTTTGATTCGATTCCACAAGATCAATGGAAGTTAAATGATCCTGCATTTATCAAGCAATCTGAAGTATTTGCGATTACAAAATTCAAAGAATGGATAATAGAACAGATCACATAAGCTTGCTTCGCACACATATGGCTCCTAACAATCAATCTTTTTATTAAGTTCGAGTATTAGACGAGATCAGAAATGAAACTAAATGAAATATCACCAGAGTGGGCAAAATCTATTGAATTGGGATACGTAGTCGACCCAGATTTACATATTGCGTCGCCCTGTTGTTGTGTAGTAGGTGAGGCGTATGGTTTCAGAGATATGCAATACACTTGTAAGGAATGTGATACTATTTCAATGGAATATTTCGCTGCGATAGAACAACACTATAAACCTAAACATGGAACGTGAAAGAAAGGAGACTTATCATTTAATCGAGAAAAGGTTGACAGAATAACTCAAAAGTTCGAAATGCTTTGGAGCATCATGATCTAACCTTTTACTCTAGAAGATTGTTACCAAAGACGATAGGGGCCGTACTAAAGATACCTTAACATTTGATTTCTGTTTGGACCAATTTTGATTTGATCTCTTAATAGGGAGGTCTTTATGTTTCCTCATCTTGCGCGAAGTTTGGCAGCTTTTAGCAAAAACACTTGCAGCGGTCATTGTACATACACCAATCATAAAGTATGTATCATGCTCAAGCAGTAATTGGCTTTGGGACAAGAGAATTCCATCACGAATTCTGTGTATAATTGATTTATCAGTCTATTGCAGCACGTCATTGTTTATACTAGCTACCTAAGTCTTTATCAATTTCTCCCTTATTAAGACGGCTGCGGGCAGGTGCACAGGAAACAACACACCTACAGACTACAATCGGTTTCTGATATCAGCAATCTCACCGACAGGTTGTACTCTGTTCTGTTTGGTTGGTTATTAAACTATGTCGGGATTCTCACGTGTACTCATCGTGCCGTCGAAACCACGGCCCCGTTTCGTTACGCCCCTTTGGCGCCCGGTCAAGCCACTGATACATCCCCCAAAGCACGTCGAGACCGCGGGCGTAGGTGGAATAGGTGTGGTAAACGACGCCATCCTCGAGGGTGAACGCGCTCATGCCCGGCGCCTCGCGGGTGTAGGTGGGGATATCCGTGCCAGTCATTGCTGCGAACTCGGCCGGCGCCCCCTGTGAGCTGGCCCCCGAACCTGAGGTCGTGGCTAGATCAGATAGGTTCCCGAGCTTGCTGTAGTTGTAGTCGACGTTGCGGGAGCGCTGCTGCTCTTCTGTGAATGACGTGTTGAAGTCGTAGTTGAAGTCGCTGCCGTGCGATGAAGCCCAAGGGAACCTCCACCCCATCCGCTCCTTGTACGCCTGCAGCTTTGCGAGAGTAGCCCGCGACACCGCCGAAAATGTAACATCGTGGTTCACCAGATGGACGGCGAAGCCGTCGAAACCGTCCGCGATTGTCGAGCACGCCGGGCAACCGCCAGTGTACTCGGGCCCGAACATGAAGTGATATACGAGAAGTTGTGAGCGTCCTTTGAAGAGATCGGCCAGGGACGCCGTGCCCTCATCGGTCTCGAATTGGTACTCCTTGTCGATTCGAACCCACGGCAGCTGCTTCCGCCGCTGCGCCAGCTCGTCGCTGCGCCGCGTGAGTTCCTTCTCGGCCGTAAGCAAGTCCAGGCGTGCCGCGAGCCACTCTTCACGGGTTCCGATCATGTGGTCAGTCATTGTTTCTCTCCTTCCTGCAATCGAGAAGGCCCTTCTTTTCTACAATCAACATGCCGTTAGGCTTTAGGACTGTTAGGACAGAATTCATATTTCTTTTACGAGTTGTTTGTATTTAGAACCTTCGCATGCAGTCCAAGTTGAAAGCACTTGTAATGGCGGTTCAAACCCAAGAAATGCATGTCCGTTGTTTAAAGTTAGCCGAAAGAACGTAGTAGGGCACTAAATTGGGGGTCGGTAATGGAACGTGATGTGATCATCGTTGGCGGTGGCTCCTCTGGCGCAGTGTTGGTCGCACGATTCACTGAGGGCTCCCATCGTTCCGTGCTACTTCTGAAAGCTGGGCCTTTATAACAGCCACGGCAATACCGCCGCCGGAATGGAGAAAATAGAAATGAAGGTCAGGACCAGCAAGTTAAAGGGGCCCCAAGCCATTTGAAGCAGCATACTTCTTCTAAATCTGGTATGTAAAAATATCAATTATTATGGGTCGTTGTTTTGAATTTGAGCTATACCACCATGTACGAACAGTTCAATTGTGACAAAACTGCAATCCTCTGACGCAAGAAAGGAGACCGCACTCGCGATTTCTTCAGGATTACCTATATGAAAAGTACTTGTCATATATTTCTTGACCCACACTTCCACACCATGAAAGAGCTGGATTAGTAAATAGCAAATCCATTTAGATACCTGGTAGAGCTCGATTGAGAAAGACTTCTTGATGCTTTTTTTGAGATATCAGGATTTGGCTCAGCTTCACTAACAGGCAGTGGCCTGGTAGACCTAGCCGTCGCACCACTCTGCAACTCTATCAAATTCTATCATCCATCTCTCTTGTGGGTTTTTTGACCTCCAATAATACTGTGTCCAAGTACTGTTTTATTTCGTCCTCAGTGAGTGATGGCTCCACTCCAGTCTGTTCTGTTAGTGCTTCGTGTTGTTTTTTTATAATCCTTAGGACTCGTCTTTCAATTTCTTGCTGCATGTAAGGCAGTCCAAGATCGAGTACTTCAGACACCTCTAACGCAGAATTCCTAATTGATTGCCTTAGAGATCTGTCTTGTGAGATGGAGATTGCTAAAGCGTAGAATCCTATGACAAATAGATATGAAGATAAGAAAACGATTGAATGAGCTGCTAAACCATAGGTTTGCTCTAATGCAGAAATACTAAGAGCTATACGAACCATTATTATGCCTATCGCAGAGATAGCGAGGTAATCCTTTACTTTTCCTGCAGATAAGCTTCTGGTTACGACATAAAATGCAAGTGCAAATAGGAGACTGCTGGCTATTGTCCCTGCTCTGTAAATAAGTCTGTAGTAGAATTTGTATGGTGTATCTGCTGGTGTTGAAAGTATTAAATTGCTTCCCACCAAATATAATATCAAGGGAACAGCTAGAATTATCCAAAATTTAAGAGGGAACTTCTTGTCTACTTGTCTTATTGATTTATAATATTGACGCAACAGTGTGACGATAGCTAACCACATGAAAATATAGGGAAGTGCCGCTAACTGGTCTAAATTGTTTTTAAGTGTGTTTGTTGAGGTGGGCGAGACCCAAAGCGTGGTAGCATAAGGATTTACCACTTTATATTGAACTTCGCCATGGTATTTTTTAAAAGTTTTATAAATAAAGGAGGATTGAGGAGAAACTCCAGGTGGCGTGTTCTCCTCTACTATCTTTACTAACATTAGTTTGGTATATGCATCTTCTGTTATTGCTACAGCAATAGTCGCAGCTGCTAAACCGTAAAATAATAGCATGATATTTCTCTTATTTAGTCTATACCATGATAGAAATTTGAAGCTCATGATTCCCAAAATGATGCTCGCCGCTATGGCGCTGATTACATACACTGCATTGGTTTGGAATCGTGAGCTGGTACAATAGTTAAAATAACTATTACAGTTTATGCTGTTATTATAGATTGCAAACAGTAAAAGTCCAAATAGAAAGAACTGAAGTACGGTAACACCCCAATACATTACATTCACTAAAGAGGATCTAGTCCTAAGATCTTTAGTTATCCGTCTGGTATATCCTAAAAGAATCCAAGAACATACTCCATACCCAATTATCGCAATAAGTATAAAGAGTATCGTTTGCAAAGCACCTCCAGGGTATAATATCTGACGTGTGGATAGCAAATCCGTAACAAGCAGGACCGTCAATACTGCTGCAGTGATAATGGCTGCTTTCCTACTGGTAGTAATACAGACCAAAAGGCTAAACCTTTTGATCAGTTCGTTTACTACCAAAATTCTTTTTGATATATTACTTCGCTAATCTTAAAGAAGAGAAGCCTATTCTAAAGAATTCCTCACTTGAAGAGAGTCCAATAAGAACCGTCTATGTATGGCTTATACGATGATTCTGCAGATATTGAATCTATAATCTGCGCACTGTACAATACATTAATTCCAAATAATGAAGGATCTGATCAAAATTTATCATTTTATAATATGAGAATTAGGATCGTTATAGGTGCTATAACATAAAGGCAGATAGTTGTGCATTAACAAAGATAGCAGCAATCAGGTGGGAGAGAACAGGGGCAGGGGGTGATCAATTATGGTGAAAACTAACACGAATTAGGACGCCACATGGATTTGCTCGAAATATACTTTTCGAACACCCGTATGCTTATCGTAGTCCACATACTCGATAATCTTCACAGTGTGATGTACTCGCACTTTAAAATCATGGTGATTGCATGCATGGAGTTAAACCGCTTCTTACAATTATTACATATTGCATTAATATGATGATAGTTTTTTTCACTTTTCCCAGCCACCATAATGTTAATAGCTTGGAGCTCTACACATATTCCTTTTGTATATAGAATAGTGCTCTGTGTTTAGTAGCATATGATCTATGCAGAAAATTATGCTGATAATATGGATCGGACAGGTTCTCTTGAAATCATGAATTTACTTTTTGCTTCATCTTCTTCTATTTTAAACCAAAGTGTACTGTCCTCATATTTTTGGATAAAATATGTTGGAATATAATATTTCGATTCACCCTCAGTTAAAACGTAGTTATTATCTACTTCCCTGACATTTCCTAGATGCTTGCCATCAAAGCTTTTCGCTTGCTTTACTTGATAAGTTGAATTCATTTACCCAGTTTGACATAAAATATCATCTGCATCTCATACTTTAATAAACAATCCTATATGAAATAATGACACAATCATTAAGCCAGTTAAATAAAATTTTCTTTAACTCTGAGATAATATAGTGAATATAGGTATTATCTTAACAGTTTTGGCCGGACCATTTTTTGAACTGAACTATGAAAATGTCCATGTATGAATATAGAAAATAAAAATCTCGAATTCGAGCGGAAACCCAAGGGAGATGAGGCTCACATCAACATCAAAATGACACTTTGGGGCAACACCTCAACCCAATAGGACACTCTTAGAGGATTATTTATATTTCATTTCTGACTATAGCACCCGGCATCTGATAGACCTCAAATGTAAGACCAGCTTTGAGTGCGGGATCATTTGCTCCGAGAGCACGTGCATCTTGTTCATTTGCTGTTTCAACGATGGCAAGTCCCCATACTCCTTTGGGATCGAGAACAGGTCCAAAAGCGACTGCAATTCTCTTGTCTGTCAAATCTTTCCAGTAAAGTGCATGTTCTTGCATTACTTTTCTTTCTGTTTCTGTCATGTCTTGTGCAAATGTTGGTCGTGGAGGAATAAGCTGATACAAAAATCGTTTCGTTTCTGATTCCATAGTTTATACCTGAGAGTGATCGAACTCTCCCATTATACAACTGTATCTCTGGCTATTAGTCTCATCGAGATTCAGGATTTGTAAGTTTGCTCTAAATCATATTTTGAAACACATTTAACGGCTATTAATCAATCATGAAAAAAAGAGAAGAGAAGTTTAGTTCTTAGTTTTTAGTTGTATTAGCCATCTTGTTTTACTATATTCCCACTCTATATAGGCTACTAAATTTGGGACAGACAATTACCACTAGTACTACCTCATGAATGGCTGTGAATATGGGTTGCATATGACTACTGATGATATTCTTTGACATCATTGATAGCGAGCATGCAGTACGTATTAGCCACGTCAGTGGGAATGAGAGCACGTCGGAAGGCATCACTCTCATTTTTGAATCCCGCCTTGTGTTAATCGTCCTTTTAATTATAGGTGTGATGGTGATGGGTCATACGAATCATACGGGCTTCGCGGTCTCGGTTGAGATTAAAGCCCTTGTAGATCTCTTCCGGTGATGTCTTAATGCACACTTTGTTAATTTCGTAGCTTATTTTTTAGTGCCTCCTTCTTGAGGGCCTCTTTTACCTTTGCCACGTTCGGGCCTTCTCCGGCTCCTTCATAAAACGAAAGGTCCTCATTGATTCCAACTAGCCGGAAGCATTGACCTCCTGGAGCTTGAAAGTAGAGGTGGGGGTCAGGCATATCAAGCTTCCTGAGACCGAAATCGAGAATCTTCCGCGTCATTTCTTCCACATTGTCGGACTTGATCTCCAGCCAGACCGATCTTGCAGTACGTAAGAACTCACTCTCATCAGGGACATCCCCGTAGAGAAACACGATATAGAAGTTTTCTCCCAGACAAATGAAGTCCCTTTCATTCTCCTCTTTCGTGATTTTGCCACCGAGGACATCACAATAAAATTTACGTATGCCGTCCCGATCTTGTCGAGGAACTATGACCGATGAATGATTTCCAAAAATTATTTTTGCCATGATGGCTCCTTTTCCGGTGCTAAATTTGAATTTCGCCTTCCAAACTGCTCAGGGAAAATACCTAGAAAGTAGTTCCAGCCTTTCTCGTAATCGTGCGATCTTACTTTGTCGGTGTCTGGAAGGTCGGTATGTACGAGGGTCATCAGGGTGTCTTCTCCTTTCTTCTTAAACGTCACTGTAACCATCGACTCCTCTCCCAAGGTATTTGGTGACATCCAAGTATGCTGAATTCGGCCCGGTCGCTCTATCTCTGTAAATCGCCCGTAATGAGAATTACCCCGGACTAGCCAGTAAAAGAGCCCGTCTACCTTGGGATTCAAAATCAGCTTGTCGCCTTCATGCCAAGGAGTACCTGGGATCTTTGGATTCAGCCAGGCATCGAAAACCTCACCCGGAGGAGCAGGGATTGTACGTTCAAACTTGAATTCAAGGGTCTTCATTAATTTTTTCATCAATTCTTCTCCTTCTCCTTTTTCTTGTCCTTAAAATACTGCCCTGTCAATTGATTCATATTGAAATTATACCTCCTTTTCAATCAATAACATGTCCACAAGTAGCATTGATTATTGCTCCTGTAATTGTGTTAGCCCGATCAGATGCCATAAACGCTGCTATTTTCGCTGTATCATCAGAAATCGGTTGACGCTTGAGTAGGTAGGATTGTTTCAATTGCTCTACAAATTGTTCTCTGGTAAGACCCAGGATACATTCGCCGATTTCAATTGATTGATTAATCGTGCGAGTATCAGACATACCACCTGAACGAACATTTACTACCCTAACTCCTGATGGACTCCATTCCAATGCAAAACATCTCATCATTGCTTCAAGAGCACCCATGGCAGTACCAATTGCAGAGGTATTAGGAATTCCCCTAGCTGGGGTTCCTGTTATAAATAAGATAACGCCGGAATGCAGTGGAAGCATGTGGCGCGCAGCTGCTCTTGCTGTCAGAAAGTTGGAAGCAACATACGTATTCATCGGAATTAGGAACTTCTCATATGACACTTCTATCGAAGGCTTGAGGTTGTCGTATTCAATTGCTTGAGGACCAATGGCATTGTAGACAATATCAATCCTGCCAGCTCGCTCAGCGATGCCATCGACGTACGAGTTCACTGCTTCTTCATCCAATGCATCAACTTCTGCAACATCAGCTTTTCCATTTGAGGCGTTAATCTCTTTAGCAACCTTTTCTATTGGATTCAAGTGCCGTCCTGACAGGAAGATGATTGCTCCCTCATGAGAGAACTCTTTAGCAACCTTGCTTCCGATTCCCCCTCCTGCACCAAATATGACTGCCACCTTGTTCTGCAACAACAATAGACTGCTCTCATTTTGACTTAACATTTGGTTTTGAATTTTCATGCCAAATCACCTATCATCATTAGATTACGTATCGTAAGTATTTAAGTTGGTAAGTGATGATATTGAAAGTAGGTGAACTATCAGTAACTTGCTAGAAGAAGAAAGGATTGAATGGATGAATAAAAACATGAAGGTATGTCCTATCAATAACACATTCAGACTAATGGGCAAGAAATTTACTGTATTAATACTTCGAAATATGATGCATCTTGGCCAAACGAGGTTCAATCAGTTTCTAGAAATTGAGGAAATCAATGCAAAGATACTTTCAGCAAGATTAAAGGAAATGGAAAAGGATGGGTTAATAAAGCGAAAGATTTTCCATGAGAGGCCTGTCAGAATCGAATATGCTCTTACTGAAAAAGGTGGGGCGCTACACCCGCTTCTGGATCAGATGGCCTCATACTCTACACAATATTGTGCCAAAGATGTTTTCAAGGACGGAAAAGCAAGAAAACTTGAAGATGTGTATGGATACGACCTTACCTAGAGGATGGTCAGGCCTGCAATAGAACTACTATAGTCCTGTAATGTTTTCGATGTTGCTCATAACGCCCGAGCTCAGAATGGAATGGAATATGAATTAAGCTGCTGTTAGCTCGATAACAGACTTCTCCCTGAAGTAAGGCAAGATGGTTCATACTAGACCATCTTTTTCAAATAGGTACTATCCTCCTTAAAAGCTTGTTCAAGAAATGATAGGACTGTCTGTCTTAGCTGAGCTTCATCGTTTATAATTGGCGACTTGAAATCTCCTACTACTGTAACCCCTGTTTTGTTTTTATTAGGAATGTAATAATTGAAGAACTTTGAGCCTGTCATTGGACCTTCCAACAATTCTATGGCTACTCCCAACGGGTAGAATTTTGTGATTTTTATCTTAATATTAGATGATTGACCTTGTATATCAGTTTCCCAGCTTGTGGTTGTTGTGCTATCGCTTATATTCTCAGTCTTATAATTCCTGCCGCCAGGATGGATCCTTCCCGCATCCTTAAGATGTGCTTCATTTAGTTTCCAAACTTTCTCTATCGGAGCTTCAAACTCACTTCCTTCATCAATTATGAATACCATTTCTCTTTCTAATTAGTGAATTCATAGACCATAAAACAATTACTAATTCTCTGGGTCACTGGTACTTGTTCGAATATCTACTGTGATTCAGTTCCGCTACTACTTATACCAGATTATGAAGCAGCCATACGCTGACATTAACTTATACAACTGAGGATTATTATGTAAGTATGATGTAAGCCAACTTATCCTAATTGATATAGCTGGTTTGAAACATCTATGGTGGTTGGAACTCATAAGATTACTATCCTTTCACGACAAGAGCAGCAATAGCATCCCCACGTCTATCATTCCAGCCATTTATCATCTGTCTATAAAGATTAGGAATTAAATGTCTGAGGCTTTTGTATTTATGATTTACTGCTCATTCTTAAATCCTTTCCATGCCTGGAACAGAGGTTCATACTGGGTTGATTTGGGACCCACGACTCCTAACTGCACCATCAAACTAAGATCGTCACGAATTGCTTTGTGTTCAACGATTTTGCCATCCTCACCGAATCTGAATATGTGTACGGCTTGATAAGAGATTCTATTTCCACTCGGGGGAATGACGAAAAAGTTTCCTGTATGCTTACCAGTTACCCTTGCTACGACGGCAATCTTATCACGTGTAGCAAACACCTCTTGTTCCTCATAATGAAGATCAGTAATTGCATGCCGTAACGCCCTGACTGTGTCTATAAACTCTTCAGGTCCACGCATCTTGGATCTGACTGGATCTATTTGAGATTCATGGTTGAAATATTGAGTACTTATGATTTCATGCACCCTACTTGTATCTCCTGTATTACTGATCTCAAGAGCTTGTCTGACTGTCCTTATGTGCTCTTCCACTATATTTGCTTGTGCATCTTCCATTTTGCCATTTCACACTCTATCCTGATGTATTTCATGACCATGCGTACTGGGTCTCGGCTTTAATATCACTCTCATGCCACTGTCTCTATTCAAACCAATCAAAAGTCCAGTTTTTTCTGTGGAATTAATCACGCCGTCGATCTTTAATTCCATCGAATCTATTTCGTATTGGCTGAACCATTCGGCTACTGTATTGACATCTGTTGAGAATAATTCAAAAAATTTCTCTCCTTTCACCTTTGGAAGATATACATCCATCTCTCTTTTCGGTCTTGGAAAGACCAATTCTACATTTTTGTTATCACTTTTTAGTGATGCCATAAAAGTATAGTATTGTTCTGGATATAAATAGTTTATCTCATAAGAAGCATGCACGGTAAGATGTCACTGGCGTAAACCCTTTATATTGCATCAGGTCAATCTCTATTATGTTAGAGAAGGTAGGTAAAATATCTCATTCAGAGTTACTAAAAGCTCTTGAAGACCAATCACGTGAGCTAAGCACACGTACGGTTATCTTCCATCATTTCATTGGTGAACGTCTTAGGCTTAATCCTACTGACCATAAATGTCTGGATCTTATCTTTAGGGCCGAGGCTCCAATGACGGCAACTAAATTAGCTGTAGAGACCGGACTTTCTACTGGTACAATCACAGGTGTAATGGATCGTCTGGAGAAAGCCGGTTATACTAAACGCAAAAGGGATGCTAAAGACAGACGATTGATATTCATAGAGCCTCTGGTGGATAAGGCCATAATTAAGTTAGGACCAATTTTTGAACCAATAAGACAAGCTTCATTAGAACTGTATTGCAAATACACAGACGAAGAATTAAGAGTCATTTTAGATTACATTACTAACTGTAACCGAATGACACAAAAACTGACATCTGAGATGAAGGCAAAATCAAAATAAAGGACCCACTTCCCAATTTATGTTTCAGAGAGGGTTTCCGACTGGAAATGTACACATTAATAGAGTGATGTCAAAATCCACTGATATTCTCCGGATTCGCTTGGCTGCATTTGCTCTTGCCCTATCTGGAATTTTTTTTGTTCTGTACCCGGTAATACGGCCTTTCTCTGACGAGTCATCCTTACAGGGTGCTCGGGCATTCGCTTCCTTCTCGTGGGTTCTCGCACACTCACTGGCAATGGTAGCATTTGTTTTACTCGGTTTGGGGTTACTTGGTCTTTACATCCGTCTACAGCAAACAAAGATGGAGCGGCTGACGATTCAGGCACTAGTATTAGTCTGGATTGGAGTAGGATTGACCCTTCCCTATTATGGAGCTGAAACATTTGGCTTGCATGCAATCGGCCAGGAAGCTCTCAAAGAGAGTAACCCTGCCCTACTTTCACTCGCAAATTCAATCCGATTGCACGAAGGACTAGCTTTTTTCTTACCAGGACTTGTACTTCTTGCAGTTGGTACTGTCTTATTCGCGATTACCATTTGGAGATCAAATAGCCTCATTAGATGGAGCGGAATTCCTCTCGCAACAGGCTTCGTACTATATTTACCTCAATTCTTTGGGCCTCAGTCATTTCGTGTGACTCATGGAGTGCTAATCATGATAGCATGCCTTTTGATAGCATGGATTTTATTGAAACGCGATAAGAGTTGAAGATACATAGGGAGGTATCACTAACCAGTATGTTGCAGTGTTCATTTACTGTATGACAGATTGAGTAACCATTGTTTATGTTTATTCCTTCTTAAAGCCTATAACTGGTTTTTACAAACATGTCATTAACAACGCTTATCCCCACGTCTAAGAGAAGGTCCAGCAGAAGACCATGGGGTTGCCTAGGAGGACCATAATGACATCGAGTTCATTACTAATTAGTCACAAAATTACTATACTAAGTAAAATGACATTGCTATAAACAGCTGGATATGGTATCATTAACTTCAAACGATAAAGTAGGTGTTGTCTCTGCCCATACCGGCGCGACATGGGGAGAACCGGTTTTTGATAGTGTTGCTAGAAAAGCTAGATTTCTACCTTGAAAAAGAAATCGCAATTCTTCTTTACTTAATTTTGTTGTACAGCAGATATATCATCTGCTTTGTCTGTAATAGGACCAACGTCATCTACATCAACCGAAGTTACGATTTTTCTTTTGGCAATATCATCTCTTTGCATCTTCAACAAGAAGATAAAACTAGTATGTATGTATTAACCCTTATTTTGAGGGAAGGGGACCTATTTCATGACTATTTTTGGTTTTGCTCTCCTTCCAGTTATAGTACCAGCTAATGCAATAGATACAATTGACATCAGCACTGCACTAAGAAATATCAGATTATACGATTGGGGGGCAGGGAATGAGCCAATATGAGGAAGATATATTTGGTTTGCTTGCATAATTATACCTGCTAGGACAGGACCAACAGAGGTTCCAATTAGATAAAGAAGTGTGGTCATCCCTAGTGACACTCCATTGGATTGCTTAGGAGTATTTACCAAAATAATGTTAATACTGCCTATTTGTGTAAGTGATAGTCCGGTTGCTATAATGGCAAGGTTAATTGTTATCAAAACTTCCGTTGAATGGAAAAAAAACATCGACAAGAACCCTGCAATAGATATTATAATACCTGATATGGTAGGACGTTGATTACCAAATTTTGATACTATAAAACCGGAAGCAATAGACACTACTAAAGATACAACCATGTAAGGTAGTTGAACGTTCGCGATACTTAATGCATTTCCACCAAAACCTAATGGTTGTGGACTTCGAATTAGTATAGGTATGGTTTGATATACTACCATCAAGGCTGTGATGCCAACTACCATGTTTATAATATTTGCAGGGAGCAGTATTTTATTTCTCAGTAGCTTGAAATCAATCAAGGGAGAATCAGCCCTTCGTTCTGTTATAATAAAAAATGATAGAGCAATAATTGCTGCAGCTCCAAAACCAATCACAATCAGTAGGTTTTGCGAATTTGATGCATTAAGTGTTTGTATAAATTGTAATGCAACCAAAAATGATATTACTGTAATGGATAGTGTTATTGCACCCACCACATCTATTCCCGACTTAGTACTCTTCACGGTACTACTGTCGTATCCTAATAATGTACCGCTACTTTCTGAAAGTAGTATATCCTTTCTTACATGAATAAACCTACAACAAAATTCGGTATTTTTGTCAGATATCTGTGTTACTTTATCCACGTCAAGATGAATAAATCTAATAATTGCTAAAAATAGTCCAACTGCTATTGGTAT
>AF_2010_repII_A001DRAFT_10000022_pt1 | contig 21905 bp, 23 predicted proteins | sample AmaForreplIIA001_FD_9190 | JGI IMG/M metagenome (IMG submission 9190)
AAGTATGCGTCGATAATTACAATGAATTTGACATCCCTTTTGTAATAGAATTAATGTAAACGTGTTGATTCATAATGGCTAACAAACAAAAGTCAGGATGTGTTAATTTGGTATGTGGCCATTGAAGCAATGTAGCAAACACGTTCTACATCGCAAATTAAGCAATAATAAATTTGTAAATAATAAAGTGTCGTGGTAGAGATCTAATTGAATCGAATATTGAAGAATTCACCTGCCGAACTGAGAGACTATTCAACCAGCTAAGATCTGAATTTGTAGTGTTAACAATACACTTATGTCCAGACGCACTATAATATTACAATTCCAAATCGGAAATGACAGAATATTATTTCGAACTATCCTATTGACACGGAGTCATTAATCGATTTTCGTCTTGGTTGAAACAGAAAGCAAATACACTGCTTGACAAGTATGAAGACCCTAGACAGTTATTACTTTATACCTTGGCACAACAGGTATAGATTTTAAATTAGGCAAGGAGAAACTTAGCAGATGTAGTTGCGGCGAAGAAAAGGCTATTAACGCAGAAATTGAAACTGTGGGTAAATATCTGCATTCTAGAAGAGCGAGCGCGTCGCGCTGCTGCATAAAGCCAGGAAGATTTTGCACTGCTCGCGTTAGAGCTAAAAAACTCAAGTTTGTTACAGGCTGGGAGTTTAAATAAACATATGACAAAATTGCAAAATGAACACCGAAAGTTGGAAGATACTGAAAAAGGCCTTTCTACAAAAGGAGAACAATTCTGTTCGATGAATGAGGTCATAAAGGCCCAATACCAGGCAGCTGAAGCTCAGGTGCGGATCAAGGAAATTGTGGCAGGAATTTCTGAAGAAATGTCAGACAAAGGTATGGCGATGGATCTGGCAGAAGCTAAAAAAAATAAAATAATGAGGGCAATGTCAAACGTCCTTACGGATTTTACTTCGACCAGGGAAGTGAACAGGAATTTGATACAGAGCTTCAAAAATCACTAGCCAATTTTAGAAGAAATAGCTAGATTAAAGGTGGAAGCCAGAAAAAAGAAGAAACAATGCAAGATCGAAGATGCCAATTCTGCAGACCGTGGTTGTTGAATGAGAACTTCGTCGATGCTTGGGCTGAAGAATGGGAGTACTACTTTTAGTGTGCGACACATGAGTAGAAGCTTTAAAATCAATTTAGTCAGTCTGCACAAACCAAAATCTGATAATAAAGATTCTTACATGGGAGTTCGAATAATTGGAGATGGTCAATATAGAGTAGGAATTCGATCGCAGCCAGCATCAGAAAGGTGGACTCCGAGCCGATAAACATAATTAAACAGCATGAATATCCTCGTGAAAGTATGTCGAATATCTGTGGTAGTCGAATTGATAAGAAAAGCTGACTATCCCGTATGGTTCAGTGACTTCTACAATCAAGTATAGTTGTCCCTGGAGTTGAAATTTTCAATTGAGAATGCAAAAAAATTCAAGGGAAACTTCATGAATGAGACCCTTGCATCTAGGATTTGTTTAATTCTAGAAGTTATTGCGGCTTAATACTTCATTAATTGCCATAATTTATCGTGCTACTTGCCAGTGAATTTTTTAATCTTTGTCACTCGAATTTATGAGTAAACACCCTTCATGTTCGAGACCGAATTTCAAGGCAAGACGATGGCTTATGCCCAAGCAAAACCCTTAAAAGGATTGAAATAATATATTTTAGTGTCATGACAATGCCAAAAGGATTCGGTTCAAAAAGTGCGAACAATGGAAAGAGGAGTTTTGATGAGTGGTGGAGAAGTGTTCCATCGGATTTGACACAGAAGGCAAGAAAGGGTGATGAACAAAATAAGCCCTTGCTTAATCAAGTTAACTATGTTCTATTGCATCTTCACTTGGCAGGAAAGCATGATGCTAAACCAAGCCATGCAGAACTAAAAGATTGGCTGCACAGTGGCCAAGTGGATGTACTTAGGATGGCTAAAAAGTAGAACTATTGGTTCATCACTCATACCTCTTCTTTTTCATTCAATTGGTGCCGAATCTGGCGGTCGCAATTCTAGTGTTTGACGGTTTATTCTTCGATTCCAAAATTTAGAATTCTCTGGAAATAGGTGTTGTTAGACAGGATCAGATGGCTTCGTTCTTTATCGTTAGGCTCATTTCCTCGGTACATGCCTTACGTCTGATTCCTGATAACTTATATGTATGATAACTCCCAAGCCTCCTTGGGACTAGCGCCTTAAGATGTTCCTAAAATATTCTAGCGTCCATCCGGGAAACAACACTAAAAAAAATTGATAGTGCAATTGACTTTTCGAATCTGCATTTTGTGTGCTACTATTTGTTCTAGTGATTATTTAAGTAGAAATTAACAAAAATGTAATAGTTTAAGAAATTTTCTGAAAGTACAGATTTCAAAATGTGAACATACAACTTGTGCAACAGACACGACGCAAATACTAAAGTTTCCTGAAGATTTATTATCTAAATGGTACTTAGTACTACCAGTACCCAAGTCCCACCCTGATTGACTCGACTGGGTTAATCAAAACTTACCTAGTTTCTAACTTCTTACTGTTTGTTTTATATCTAACTATTGGAATACTTAATATCAAGAGTGGAAGAAATAGTCAATACCCAAGCGTCAGATTTAGGTATGGTTGCTCCAAATCACGTTGAGGATGAAGCCCCAATCCCCGCAAGTATTCAAGACCATGGGGTAAATCGGTTTGGAACAACTGGGATGCCCGCCCAAAGCATATACCCTACCGTAATGCATGACCGTGAGCTAGGGGCACATAATGAACTTCGAAATAATGACAATAAGATTCTGTCATTGCTTAATCAGAACTCCGGCTCGTACTATTCGTTTAAAGGATTGATGCGAAAACTAAAGTTGCATCAGCAAAGCCTCGCTCGAGCCTTAAACAGGCTTGAACAAAGCGGGCTAATTACGAGATCAGCTAATGGATATCGATTAAATCTGGAAGAGCAGGAGCTTAACCCTGACAAGAGCCAAGGTACACAAAGAAAATCAAACCAAGGCTCCTTCGATTTACTACTCCAAACATACATCCCAAAGGATGTGGGTGCAAGGAATATAATGGAGACGCTTGCCGGAAGGTGGTTTGGTAGGTTAAGATGGATAGGGTTAACGGAGAGTGAAATTGGGTACTCAATGCACTGGACGAATGAGGAAAATTCTTTTCAGGTGAATTTTAAGCTGATGTGGGACAGTGTACTAATCGAAACAAATGCCAGTTCAAATGCTGAAAAGGCTGAGGCAATGATAGGCTCATTTAAGATGTTTGAGCAGATCACGAAGCTCTTGCAGACAAAACTTCAAAATAAGGATTCAAAGAAATTTCTGCACGGGCATTTTGTATCTTAGATGTTGCAGAAAATTGCTTTCAGGGCTATTCATGAGCTGCCATAGGCCTCCCCTGCCGACCTCTAGATTAGATACTTGTAACTTAATTACTGACTAACGTAAAGTCAGTATTCGACTAGTATTCGACTACTGTTTGCAAGTGTCTCTATTTTTATTTTTGTTTGAATAGCAACTGGAACAAACTTACTCGTAAATTGTTAATGGAATATTTGGTGCACTATTGATCAAAAAAGACCATAATTAGTTACTCCTTTACTTACTACAAATGAATTAACAAAATGTGTTCCATTGCCCTTATCATATATCCTTATTACCATTTTTCGGAACCATAAAGCAGTTGCTTCTTCATCTACGATACCTTATTAGGCCCTTGTTGAATATTATTTTTCAGCAAAATTGATAGGGAGTGAATATTTGCAAAATTTAGGTCATGAGCCTTATATCAAATTCTGACATTATCGTAAGATTTATTCTTCCATGCGAAAGACGAATGAAATATGCATAAGGTTGTTTCTGAATTACCCGATTCTGAGTTGAGGGGCAAGAAGGTACTGGTCAGGGTAGATTATAACGTCAGTGTGAACAGCGGCTCAGTAGGTGAAGATTTCAGAATCCGAATGACGCTTCCCACAATAGAATATCTCTTGAAACTTGAGTGTAAAGTTGTGCTTGTTTCTCACCTCGGTAGGCCCAAAGAACGGCAGATACAGTATTCTCTGGCACCAGTAGCGAGAAGATTGTCTGAAATGATTGGCAACTCAAAGGTAAAATTTACATCTAGCCCAATAGGCAAGGATGTCCTTTTGGAAACAAACAATATGGAAAAGGGAACCGTTTTACTGCTCGAAAATTTGCGATTCTACAAAGACGAAGAGACAAATGATTCCCTCTTTTCAAAAGAATTGGCATCTCTAGCTGACATCTACGTTAACGATGCGTTCAGCACTTCGCATCGTAAACATGCTTCAACATACGGCGCACCCAAACTGTTTGATGTCAGGTTGGCAGGATTTAACCTACAAAAGGAGGTCCAATATCTATCAATGATAAGGGATAACCCTGATAAGCCAATGATCGTTGTATTAGGAGGAGTAAAGATAAAGGACAAAATAGGCGCTCTAGAGAACTTGCTTCCTAAGGCTGATAGGGTTTTGCTAGGGGGAGCTGCCGCTTATACATTTCTCAAAGCCAAAGGGATCAATGTTGGCAATTCCCTAATAGACTCTGAGCATATTGAATGGGTAACTAAAGCACTTTCAACATTTTCTGAAAAAATAATGCTGCCTTCAGATCACGTTATTTCTTCAAGTGCTGAGAATGGCCTCGCGGCCCTGGTTAAAGGGGATATTCCAGATGGGATGATAGGTCTTGATATTGGAAACGAGACCGTCCAACGTTATTCAGCTGAAGTGGGGGGCAGAGGTTCAGGGACAGTCTTTTGGAACGGGCCAATGGGCTTGTTCGAATTTGGCATGTTTGCGAATGGAACTATTAATATTGCTAAGAGTATGGCATTAGCCTACTGGCGAGGCTCTAAAACTCTTGTCGGAGGAGGAGACACTTTGGAAGCTATGAGGCGAGCAGGAGTATCTGAGAGTGAGGTGAGTCATGTTTCCACAGGTGGCGGAGCTAGCCTAAAATTCCTAGCTGGAGATGAAATGCCTGGATTATCAGTACTGTCAGAATAACGGGCTGAAAATCGCAGATATTTTAGCTAGTACGTATCCAGCAGACAAGATGGATCAGAATATTTCGTTAAAATGAGGCCCCCCTGGATGCAGTCCGGAAAAGTTGCAAACGATAGATACCTTAACAAACTCAATTGGTTCATGACAATTCGTTGAGAAAAAAGGTTCTATTTAGTGATATAGACGGCACGTTGACAAACATAATCACAGGAGAATATTCGTGTTCGAAAACTGCCATTCAGACACTAAAGCAACGTGATGTGCCCGTCATATTGTGCTCTGCAAAGACGATGGCAGAACAGGAACTAATCAGACAAGAATTAGGGCTAACGGGACCTTTCATAGTGGAAAATGGTGGTGCCATCCTGGTACCTGAAGGATATTTCAATAAATCTGTTTTTTGTCAAGATGGCAAACGACTTGGAAAATTTGTGATTGTGGAGCTCGGGAGGCCTGTTTCATTTATTCGAGAAAAATTGAACGTACTTAGAAAAGAATCTAATCTTAAGTTCCAGGCAGTGGGAGACCTCTCTCTTGATGAGCTCTCCAAGGTGACTAGATTGCAACCTAATTTGGCAAAATTGATGGCTGAGCGAGAGTTTGCTGAAACCATCTTGAGTATAGAAAAGGATGACCTGCCTGACTTTTCTAAAAGAGCGCAATTAATGGGACTCAAAGTAATTTATGGAGGTCAATTTATCGATGTTACTGCTGGAAACGATAAAGGGAGGGCAGTAAGCTTTCTAATGGACTGCTTTAAAAAAGAATACGGAAAAGATGTCATTTTTTTTGGGATAGGGGACAGCCCAAATGATGTGCCTATGCTGAGCGAGGTAGATGTCCCTATGTTGGTTCAAAAACCAGACAAAACTTGGTCTTCCGTAGATTTAAAAAACACAATAAACCTCCCTGGAATCGGGCCCTACGCACTCAAATATGTTCTTGAGATAATAATGAAACAATTCTAATCTGTTTTGTTTCACCACGTTAAACTAATGCAATTAATAGGCGGATCAGAATTTGAAGGAGGATACAACTTATTACCTCGGAACTCAAAAGGACTCCTAATTCTCTTCTTCTGCATTTGCTCCATGTCAAATTCTGGTAAAAAGTTGGCAGAACTCAAGAAGGCTTATTAAGGACCTTCCTACGCGAAAACCCCTATAGCAAGCCACGAAGGGTCTTAATTTAAGATAAAAGTTTAATTAATATGTCCGATTCCAATCATTGCATATTCGACATGCAAACCCGAAGATGGAAACTATCCGCTATTAGCATAGCAGTAGCTTTGACAATTGGTATTTTGGCATTATTTACTTCTTCCCAAGCTTCGGCTGCAACAGCAGCTCCATCCAGTAGCAGTTCATTGACTAAGCCTTTGCTTGCTATCGCTGCGGCAATCGCTATTGCGGGGGGACTAATTGGAACAGGTAATGCTCAGCAGGGAATCGGCGCAGCAGGCATGGGAATAATAGCGGAGAAACCAGAGAAATTTGGGCAGGTTTTATTCTTCTTTGTCATTCCTGAAACCCTTTGGATTATAGGCTTTGTGCTCGGTATCATATTGTTGTTGGGAATCCTGTAGAGAAATTCGAAATGAGTATTGGGCCGTTCATAGACGAAATTGAGAACAGCAAGAAGAAAAAGTTGAAAGACCTAGGCGACCGCCTCTCTAGGGAGCAAACAGCAATGCAAAGCAAAGCAGACTTAGCGATAAAGGAAGCCCAAGCACATTTCTCAATGGAGGCCGAAATAAGATCTCAACAAGAAGCAACTAGGATTATTGAAGCTGCCAGATTACAGGCCAAGAAGTTAATTTTTGATGCGATGAATATCAAATTAGATTCTATTTTTGTAGATATTAAAGAAGAGATACGCAACTATACTGAAACCAAGGAATACGAAAGTACGCTTAAAAAGATGCTATTAGTGGCGCAAACGAATCTTGGAAAAAATATTGGGGTTGAATGTAGAGAGAAAGATCGTCCGATCTTAAGTAAATCAGGAGCTAATATCACAAAGGCGATCCAATCCCTTGGAGGCTTGACAGCTGTAAGCTCGGACAGAACAAAGGGACTTGATTTGACTTTTGAGGAATTATTTAGAGTTCACGAAGATGAAATAAGAGCTATGATAATGGAGGCAATTATCTAGTGCCTACGTCTCAATTTTCTTCGTCATTTGGAAGGCTACAAGCATTGTCTGTGAATTTCCTAACACAATCATTCATCGGAGATCTGCTCAAGGCAAAGGGGCCTCAAGATATGGTAAAAATGCTTCAGAGTACATGGTATGGCGAAGAAATTGAGAAAGCCGCGTCTGTATATCAGCCCCCGGAGCTTCTAGAGGTGTCATTGAATCGCCATTTGGTAAGGGTTAACAAAATTGCGATAGAGGCATCGCCATTTAACGGCAAGAATGCTATCAAAGCGTATTTGCTAAAATGGGATTTATATAATATTGAATTGATATTGTCTTCAAAGAACATGGGGAGATCTATCACCGAAACTGAACCTTTTCTAGTTTCGAGCCGGAATTTCCCCGCTGGAATTTCTGCCGGAAATATTCCTCATGATGAAATAAAGATAATTCTTTCACAATCCGGAGTTGATGCTGCGGTAAATAGGTTGCTCAAGTACAGTTACGGAAGCATCCTGTTACAACACCTAGATGCGTACCAAAAAACGATGGATCTTGGGCCTATGATGGCAGCCTTACAAGACTACTATTACCAGACTTTGCTGGAATCACTCAGGTTTTTTCAAGGTGATGAAGGTGTAATAAGAGAAATGTTTCGTACAGAGATAGACAAGAGGAACCTTTTGACTTTGCTGAAAGGTAAGGAGACGAATGCAGAAAAGACTGTTGTCAACAAACATATAGTAAGTGGAGGCGGTATACCAGTATCTGAACTAATGGATCTATACGGTGTTAATAATGTGCTCGAACTAGTAAGCAGAATTGAGGGGCGTTTTCCCTTAGGTCAGGCAGTGATTTCGTATAGGAATAGTGGAAGCCTAGTAGATTTCGAAGTAGGTCTTGATAAATTCATCAGTACTAAATATGTCAGTAAACTCAAGAACATTGCACTTTCCATAGGTTCAATATTCCACTTTATTATCACCGCCGAACAGGAGCGCGAAAATATAAGAAGGATAGCTTACGGGAAAATGTATAATATTCCAAATGATAGAATTGCATCAATGATGATAAATGAGTAAACAACCTACAAACAAGGCCGGTCCAGGAAGAATTGCAGTAATAGGAGACCGTGAGCTGGTAGTCGGATATCGGTTGATTGGTGTAGAAGACACTTTCTTAGTAAGTGAAGATTCTTTAGAAGTTAAAAAAACTTTGCAACAATTAATTTCTTCCAAGGAATTTGCGCTTATTATTGCAAGCCAGACTGTTCGTAATGCGTTATCCGGAAGCTTTCGTGAGAGCGTGGAATCATCTATAGAACCACTCGTATTGTTCATGCCAGCTTTTGAGGGGAACGTTCAGGAAGAGTCTATTTCTTCACTGGCCAAGCGTGTACTAGGGATTAGTATACAGATGAGTTGATAGGAAAATGGCAATAGTTGCACGTATTTCTGGGCCTGTGGTGGTTGCTACCGGACTCGAAGGAGCCCAAATGTACGATGTTGTAAGATTGGGAGAGATGGGTCTGGTTGGTGAGATTATACGCCTCGAAGGTGATAAGGCTACAGTTCAAGTATACGAAGACACCACAGGGTTGCGGCCAGGAGAAAAGATCGCAAATACTAAGAGACCACTTTCTATTCAGCTGGGGCCTGGACTACTCACGTCAATCTACGACGGTATTCAGAGACCTCTTAATATATTGCGAGAGCAGAGTGGAGATTTCATAGGCCGGGGCAAAATTATTCCGGCTTTGGATCAGAACAAAAAATGGGAGTTTGTCCCTGTTTTGAAAAAGGGTGATGAAGTCCAGCCTGGGCAGTTCATCGGTGAGGTTCAAGAGACTCCTTTGATGAGGCATAAAATTATGGTTCCACATGCCGTTAAGGGACAATTGGAAGCGATAGAAGAAGGAAAATTTAACGTTAATGAAACAGTTGCAACAGTGAGGACCCAAGTTTCTAAGGTAGACATTGGTTTGTCAAGCTGGTGGACTGTGAGGACTCCTAGACCCGTTCTCAGAAAACTGCCTCCAGAGTCACCACTTCTTACCGGGCAGCGCGTTTTGGATACATTCTTTCCAGTGGCAAAAGGCGGAACAGCCGCCATACCAGGCCCATTTGGTAGTGGAAAAACAGTCACTCAACAACAATTGGCTAAATGGGCTGACAGCGAAGTTATCGTTTATGTTGGATGTGGTGAGAGAGGGAACGAAATGACTGAGGTACTTACCACATTTCCTGAGTTAGAGGATCCTAAATCCAAGCGTCCATTGATGGAACGTACTATTCTGGTTGCAAATACATCGAATATGCCTGTAGCGGCACGTGAGGCAAGCATTTACACTGGTATTACGATGGGAGAGTACTATCGTGACATGGGATACGGTGTTGCTTTGATGGCCGATAGCACTTCCAGATGGGCGGAAGCTTTAAGAGAAATCTCTGGAAGGCTAGAAGAGATGCCTGGCGAAGAAGGGTATCCTGCCTATTTGGGCAGGCGTTTAGCCGAATTTTACGAACGCGGAGGCAAAGCAGTTGTAATTTCTCCAGAAGAGCGAATTGGATCGTTAACTTTGGTTGGAGCTGTGTCTCCACCTGGTGGAGATTTCTCAGAACCGGTTTCTCAAAACACGCTTCGGGTAACTAGAGTTTTTTGGGCATTGGATGCTAGTCTCGCATCTCGCAGACATTTTCCTTCCATCAACTGGCTAACTAGCTACTCCTTATATGCTGACGACATGGGTAACTGGTATACCCGTGATGTATCGCCTGAATGGATTTCGCTAAGAAAAGAGGCGTTAGAGATTCTACAAAGGGAATCAGAGTTAGAAGAAATAGTTCAATTAGTTGGGTATGATGCCTTACCCGAACCGGAGAAAGGAATACTTGACACAGCTAGGTCACTTCGGGAGGACTACCTTCAACAGAGCGCTTATGATGATGTAGATACTTATACGTCCATAAAAAAGCAATTCAATATGCTTTCGATAATATTAGAATTTGGGAAGCTAGAAGCTGATGCTATCAAAAAAGGGATTCGATCATCTCAAATAGGAGGTTTTGATTCAAGAAAGCTGATATCGAAAATGAAATGGACTCCAGAAGACCAAATTGACAAATTACTGGAAGAGATTAGGTCTAGTATGAAGCAGCAGTTCGAAAGTTTATTGGTGAAAGTGAGTCAATAGATGTCAACAATTTCATTTAAAACTCTTTCTAAGATTGCTGGTCCTTTAATATTTGTCGAAGGTGTTGATAATTCCGCCTACGGTGAGATGGTTGAAATAAAGCTAGAAGATGGTCAAAGGCGCGAGGGCCAAGTTCTTGACACTAGGAAAGGATTGGCAGTTGTGCAGGTTTTTGGGCCAACCCTTGGGTTAGGAACAACGGGGACTTCTACAAGATTTCTTGGCCACACCGCCACATTAAGTGTATCCGATGAGATGTTAGGCAGGGTATTCGATGGGCTGGGCAATCCACGAGACAATGGTCCAAAGATTGTCTCCAAACAAAAATTTGATCTGGTTGGCTCCGGTATCAACCCGTATTCTAGAGAACAGCCCTCTGAATTCATTCAGACAGGTATGTCAAATATAGATGGCATGAACACACTAGTAAGGGGTCAGAAATTACCCATATTTTCGGGAGCAGGTCTGCCACATAATATGCTAGCATCTCAAATCGCAAGACAAGCAAAAGTACGTGGAACATCTGAGAGCTTTTCGGTAGTGTTCGCAGCCATAGGAATTACTAGTGAGGAAGCGAATTTCTTTGTAAAACAATTTGAAGAGAGTGGTGCTTTGGGTCGAACTGTGCTATTTCTGAACCTCTCCTCTGATCCTTCAATGGAGCGTATTCTGACTCCAAGGCTAGCTTTGACAACGGCTGAATTTCTTGCATATGAAAGGGAGATGCATGTTCTAGTAATACTTACTGATATGACAAATTATTGTGAAGCCCTACGAGAAATAGCGGCTGCACGTGAGGAGGTTCCAGGAAGGCGGGGTTACCCAGGATACATGTACACCGATCTGGCCTCTATCTACGAAAGAGCGGGTAGGATTAAAGGCAGAAAGGGATCGGTTACCCAGATACCAATATTGACAATGCCTGCAGATGACATAACCCATCCCATACCAGATCTCACTGGCTATATTACAGAAGGCCAAATAGTTATGAGCAGAGATCTTCAAAGGGCAGATATTCATCCTCCTGCAGATGTCTTAACGAGTCTTTCGCGTTTGATGAATCAGGGGATTGGCAAGGGCAGGACCAGGGAAGATCATAGAAGTCTAGCAGATCAACTTTATTCAACCTATGCGCAAGGAAAAGACGCCAGGGCCCTAGCTGCAATTGTTGGAGAAGAAGCTTTAAGCGAGTTGGACCGAAAGTTCCTTAAGATAGCTAATAATTTTGAGAGAGGATTTGTAAACCAGGGTTTTGACGAAGACCGTTCCATTGAAGAGACTTTGGACATCGGTTGGGAGCTTCTGACTGAACTCTCAGAAGCCGATATGAAACGCATTAAACCAGAATTAATTGAAAAATATGGACGCAAGAGGGCTACCAATAGGGAAGCGGAGTGATTTGGTAAATGCCAACAACAACTAATATTCGACCAACTAGACTAGAATATATAAGAACTAAGCGCAGGATAGTTATTGCTAAGAAAGGTCTAAAGCTTTTGAAGCTCAAGCGGCAAGCATTGATCCTAGAATTTTTCAGCACAAGCAAGACGGCCGCGACACTGAGAAGTGGTTTGCAATCCGAATTAATGAAAGGCTATGATAGTATTAGAATGGCAGAAATGATGGCAGGTTCTGTTAGACTGGAAAATGAGGCAATGAAAATACCTAGTTTAGCTAATTTGCATGTCAAATCGAAAAACGTTATGGGTGTTCGAATACCCAAATTAGTAGGAGGGCAGAGGCAAGAGGCACTAACCGAGCATCTTTTGGAGCTTCCGACATCGATTAATGAAGCTATAAAATCATTTCAACAAGTCCACAGAATGGTCCTAGACGTGGCAGAAAAAGAGACAGCTCTAAGGAAGCTTCTGCTAGAGATAGAGAAAACAAAGAGAAAGTCAAATGCTATCGAGAATGTGTTTATACCTAGGCTCGCATCCGCAGTCAAATTTATAACCTTCAGATTAGACGAAATGGAGCGGGATACCTTCATTATGCTAAAGACAGTAAAGCGCAAAATGGGCGAACGGGAATCTGAGACGCTTAAGAAAGCGGAGGAGCAACTACTTGCCGAATAAGTTTGCTAATCCCCAGCAACGGAAATTCTTTTTGGTGATGAGAGCTTTTAAGATAGGTAACATAATAAGTACGGTTGTTATTGTTTTGTATTTGAGTAAACATTTCTTCGGAGGTTAGGTTGTGTCTAACACTCAAGAAGCCTATATACAAACTCTCAAGCAAATAAAGAATGCCGAAGATGTAGCTGAGAAGGAAATTGATGAATATAGGCATGAGTGTGAAAAAATAAAAAAGGATCTTCATTCACGCTTAGAAAACAATATTCAGGCAGCGAAAACTCAAGGTGAAAACTTAGTGGCAACAACTTTGGAACGAGAAAGAAATCGAGCCAGTTCTGAAGCAGATACTATTATCAAAGACGCAGAAAGTAAAGCAAAGATGATTTCCACACAATCCACCACTCCTTCGATAAGTAAAGTGTTGGATATATTGCTGAGGGGTATTGACTGATTGACGTTACTGAAACCAATGCCAATGGCCAGAATGGCTGTAGTGGGGCTTAAAAAATACAAGCGGATTATCGTATCAATTATATATGATTTAGGAGCAGTTCAGCTCGAACCTCTCTCTAAGGATGCAGCATCCTTGCTAAGCGCAGGTCGAGAAGTTGACCCTTACCGTGATGTAATTTTGTCTGACCAGCTTCTGCGAATGAGGGCGTTGAGAGCCACTCTCCCCCCAGTCCCTGTATCACATCAGCGCCAATTTCGATCGACAGACGAAATTCTCAAGCTGGCTAGATCAATCGATATCGATAACAGGGTAGGTCATCTCGAGACCGAAAGGGAAAGCCTTCTGACACAGTTGAACGAAATACAAAATAACATAAGACTTCTAGAAGAGTTTTCATTCTTCCCGGAAGATTTGAGAATCTTGCAATTGCAGCCTGCGCAGTCCTATTTTGGGCGTGCGAGCTCAGGAAAGTTCATGGAATTCAGAAAGACGATTGAAGAATGGAATAATGATATTGTCTTGTATGCGAAGGAGGGAAAGGAGGGAAAGGAGGGAAAGGAGGGAAAGGAGGGAAAGGAAGTTACCCGTTTCATCCTAGTCACCTTCCCAAACTTGCCCTCGCAAGCCTTTGCTTCCATAGTTCAATCCCATTCGATTAGCCTTGAACCAGTTCCCAAATTAAGTGGGATGATTTCACAAGTAATTCAAGAGCAAAAAAATCAAAAAGATGCAGTATCAAGTAAACTTGACCATATAAAGAACGAGCTCCTGGATATTTCTAAAAAATTTTATGAGATCGTTGTTAGCATTCAAGAACAGCTCGAAATAGAGAGTAAAAAACAAGAGGTTACAGAAAATTTTGGCTTAAGCTCGGATGCATTCGCCTTGGAAGGGTGGATACCTAAACCAAAACTGGACCAGATTAGAACAATGTTGGAGGAACATGCTAAAGGGACAATTCTGTTCGAGCTGGAGACTAAAGAAAGACCTCCCACACTTCAAGCCAACCCGAAAAGGTTCCGTGTCTTTGAGTCCTTTGTAAGATTTTATTCCTTGCCTTCCGGAGACGAGTTCGATCCTACCATTATTTTCGGTTTAGTATTTCCTGTCTTTTATGGCATGATGCTTGGGGACATGGGTTATGGAATAGTAATCCTACTTGTTTCATTGTGGGTGATAAGGCGTGTGGAACGAGGCAAGCGTGACTTGAACATTATGCCAAAACCCCTACGAAATTTTGCCAAGACCATAGTTAGGCCAAGCCAAATGGTGAAATTGGCTAAGGCCATGATACCTGGTACAATAATTGCTATAATATTGGGATTCTACTTCAATCTCTTTTTTGGATTTCATCTTACAGGTTATCTATTTCACTATGCACAAGGCTTACATTTCGTGCCCGCAAGCGGCACATTTCTGGATCCCATCGGGACATCTGGTTTGAAAAAGTTGCTATTATTGAGCGGGTACATTGGTCTGGGGATGGTCTCATTTGGCTTAGTGCTCGGTATTCTCAACAATATTAGAGAAGGTCAGAAGCGACACATGATTGGAAAGATTGGTTGGCTTTTGTTTGGCTGGGGGATTGTCTTGACTGGTTTGGCATTATTACACCACAGCCATATCAACCCGATACGCCACATACAAGGAATCCTTTACTTCGGATTAATATTCGGTGGAATTGGTTTGATGTTTTACGGTGAGGGTGTCCGCGCCATAATGGAATTGCCTTCGATTATTAGTCATATCCTTTCCTATACTAGGATCGTTGGAATTTTATTGGCCTCAGTGATCTTGGCTGACGTAATTGACTTCATTTTTATTCGATCCTTACATCACGCTATTCCCATAATTGTCTTGGGCGTATTGATCCTTTTCATTGGACATATATTTAACATAATTCTTGGAGTATTCGAGCCCGGTATCCAGGGAGCAAGATTGCTCTACGTGGAATTCTTTTCGAAATTCTATCATGGAAACGGGCGACCCTTCAAACCGTTTGGGAGCAACAGGAAATTTACTCTCCAAGAATATCCTCATCCTACTTCTTGATGGAGTTTGGTAGTTTTGTGGCGGTTGATTCTAAACTACCAAAAGTCTATAATTGTGTGCATATGAAGACTAGTCATGTCTCAATCGTTTTCTGAAACATATCTAAAATACAGAACCCTCAATGATATGCTAAAAGTGATAGTGTATTCAGCACAATCTGCGCTTGGTTTGACTCCTATGCTCTACCACATAGTACATCAGGGCCAAGACATATTATTCATTCAAACTGGAACTGTTGGTGGGGTTGTTGTTCACTTCGTAATCGAAGCACACATGCCCAAGGAGAAATTCATTCAACTTAAGAGGTTTACCGGTGAATTTAGTTTCGTTGAAAGTATAGGAACGGATGCACAATCAATCTACGTCCCCATACTAGAACTCGATGCTTCAACTCTAAAATTCCACCTATAGTTAATAATTGAGGGGGGAGGCAGAGTTCCAGAGGAAGAAAACTAGTATCTTGTTCTTGGCAATGTGGGACATATACATAGCCACTAGGCAAACTGAAATTCTCTACAACATGCTATAGTTTGCTCGGCCTAAAAATTTTTAACCAGATCTCCACGAAATACAGCATTGAGCAGACAAAAAAATTTGATGCCTAAATTTTAAATTAGCATACTCATTAAATTGTATAACCTGCTAAATTTATGCAGCTAAGAAAAGTTCTTTCGATAGCCGGGAGTGATTCAGGAGCGGCAGCTGGAATCCAGGCCGACCTTAAAACCTTCACAAATTTAGGTGTATATGGATGCACCGCTATAACCGCGATAACTGCCCAAAATACTAGGAAAGTTTCAAGCATATTGGAGCTCGCTCCTAACGCGGTTGCTGACCAGATTAATTCTACTATTCACGACATACATCCTAATGCGATAAAGATCGGGATGGTTTATAACAAAAGAAATATTCACGTAATAAAGGATTCACTGATATCCAGTCATGTTCCAATTATATTAGATCCTATCTTCGCTGCAGGTAGTGGAGCAAGACTGCTGCTCCCCAGTGCTTTTGAAACTTTCAAAACGGCGCTGATACCTCTTTCAACGGCTATAACTCCAAATCGCTCCGAAGCAGAAGAAATTGTGGGATTTAAAATCCGAACACGAATTGACCTAAAGAAGGCCGCCAGAAAAATTAAAAATCTAGGAGCAAAAAATGTCATAATTAAAGGCATCCCTTTTAGCAAAGACAAAGTAACAGATATTCTTTTGAATTCGGAATCCAAATTTCAGGAGGTCTCCAATCGCAGATTAAATCTTTCAGAGCTACATGGTTCAGGATGCAATTTTTCTGCAGCGATCACTGCTTATTTGGCGAGGGATTACACCTTAAATAATGCGTTCATTTTGGCCAACAAATACGTACAAGATGCTATTCAAAACAATTTGAAAATCGGAAGAGGACTTGCAGTTGTACATCCTACCTTCGAATTGTATAAAGACGCGAATAGATATGAAGTTTTGAAGAAGCTGGACGCTGCCACCAAGATCGTTGAATCCCTTGGCAGCTTCGGCAAGCTGATCCCAGAGACACAATCAAATCTGGTGTTTGCTCTTCCCGATGCCAAACAACTAAATGATATCGCCGCCATCAAAGGCAGAATTGTCAGATTTGGAGAAGGAGCTCTTTGTGCATCGCCAATAGTAGAATTTGGTGCATCCAAACATGTTGCGTCTGCGGTTCTTGTTTATATGATTTCGAATCCGTTGATACGATCAGCCATTAATATAAGGTTTGACAAACAGATAGAGAGGATACTTAAGACCGACTTTAAGGTAACAAGTTATGACAGACGCTTAGAGCGTCCTGATGCATCTAGGAAGGAAGGAATGTCAATTCCCTGGGGTATAAAACACGCATTAAAAGAAAACCCCCAAGCTGAAGCTATATACCACAGGGGATCAATTGGGAAGGAAGCTATGTGTATCATTTTCGGCAGGGAGCCATCGGAGGTAGTCCATAAAGCCAATCACATATTAAAAAAACTTTCACAGCGTTACGAACCCGAATTGATTAGATAAGTGTAGCAGGATTCTGAAGTAGAACCAAATTCATAGGATATCACTCTCGAAACTTTGTCCTTCGAAACTTTGACGGGCCCTTTTAGACGCAATTATAAGATACCCGCCTAGAGCTGCAATCCCTATTCCGCCTACTATGAAAATGATAGGAACTACATCCATCCCGGCCACCACAAAGGACTTGTTGATCTTTGTAAAGAGAATCCATGCTTCAATCATTCCGCCAGATATTATTCCACCAGTGATGATCAGAATAGCGCCAGGATTTCGTGCTGGTTTTGAGCGGGATAGCCCCCATACTGCGCCAGCGAGGATTAAGGAAGGAATCGCGGAAATTGATACTGTCATTACCAATACCCCTTGAGGATCAACTGCAGTTAGCGGTCCACGCTCTCCAATGCCAATTAAGAAATTGTAAAAGGAAATCAACAGAGCCACGAACATAATCCCTAGAGCCAAAGAGCCAAATGCAACCCAAGATTCAAATTTTACCATAGAATCTTTGATTCGAGATAATTACGTAATGCCTACAAGTCCGGCCAGCTCTCGTCTACATGCAGACCCTAGCACCTCCGCAGCTTTTTCAGGTCTAATGTTATTCACGTAAACACCAAACCCCCTTTCAAGTCCAGACCAAGAGTTTAATTGCGGATATATTTCGATATGCCAATGTATTTGACGGCTATTTTTCTTCTCTGGTGCGAAATGGAAGACCAGGTTAAATGGCGCCTCATTTAATGCCTTTGACATTCCACCTAACGTAGCTCGCATTATAAGTGCGAGGTCGGTCATCTCCTTCTGAGTAATTTTAGAAAATGCAGTAGTATGTCTTTTAGGATATATCCAAAACTCATAAGGATAGGTAGGAGCCCAAGGCGAAAAAGAAAGAAAGCTATCAGTACTCAATATCTGACGCGGCCCTCCAGATTCTATCGAAATAATGCTGCATGCAGGGCAACTTCCATTCTCGTTCATATATCTATGTGAGGCCTCTGCCTCTATCTCAATATGTGGGGGGATATTAGAGAAAGTGACGATATTGAGGTGTGGGTGAGAAATTGATGCTCCGGCCTTTACACCGCTATCGACATAAACGGAAACGTATGTTACACTCTTTTGTGTGTACAGCCATCTCACTCTATCTTGAATGACCAACAAAACATTAGCCCATTGATCAACGGATATTTCAGATAACTTTCTGTCATGGTCGGGTGACGCAACCAGAACGTGATGATATCCATACGCTGGCTCACTGTAAAGCGGCTTATCAGAATAAGTGTAACTGGAATTAGTCGACACTGCTGGAACGTCGCTCTGAAAAACCCTAACACACCAATCGCACACAATATTTTCCTCAGTGTCTGAAAGCCTCTGCAGCATTCCATCCTTGGCTACGAGTGCAATTGATGCAGGCTCGGTCATTGACTCATTTCCCGGACAATAGGGACACGAGACGTCCAATTTAATATCGCCTTTGTTATTTTCAGTTGATCTTGGTACAATCACAAATTTGTCCAAGACATAATCTTTCCTCAAATCTCCCAACCGTAAGTCTGCCTCTTATCACTTCGTATGAGCTCTTTTAATTAAAGCTTCTGTATCTAATTCTTAAATTATGCCGACTATCGCCGTGCGAACTTCGCAGCCCGCTAAGCCAATTCAAAGATCATGATTTTAAAGTGAGCTAGAGATGTAAGTACGACCTCGATTCGTGTGAGCACCAAAGATAAATTCGCCTACGCCTTAATACACGCTAAAATGAAGAAAGACACTTTTGATGCTAAGATTGTATACGTGTTACTCGATGGAGTCGGCGACCTTCCACATATAGATCTCAATAATTCAACTCCACTCGATGCTGCTCACACCCCTAACATGGACGAACTGGCACAAAATGGGTGCATGGGAGAGACAATTACGGTGAAAGAAGGCCTTGCTCCCCAATCGGACATTGCTGTTTTTAATATGCTAGGATATAGCTTCGAGAATAATGATTACGTGGGAAGAGGCGTGATAGAGACCATTGGTTGTGAAATTGATTTTCGTAATGGTGATTTAGCTTTGCGTGGAAACTTCGCTACCATCGACGACCAGTCCCGTATTATAGATCGAAGAGCGGGAAGAACAATTGCTAGCGCCGAAGCAGATAGTGTGTGCAGGACACTCACTGAACAATTAAAATTCAGTGATTCCGAAATATCCTTTGTGATCAAACCCACTATCGCCCATAGGCTAATCGTCAGGTTCAGACACAAAAGTAAATTTTTTTCCAATAAGATTACGAACACAGATCCGGCTTACTTGAAGATGAATGGGATTGGCATAGTAAATCCTGCTGCTGGGGTAGTGCATTTGGCAGAATCTCAACCAGAAGATTCTACACAGGCTGCTCTGATATCTGCCAAAACCATAAACGAATTTTCAGACCAGGCTAAGAGTATACTAAAGTTTCAGCCGGTGAACACCCAACGCAAGAATGCAGGGAAGCCGCCTATAAACGCGATACTTCTCAGGGATGCAGGAAATAGACTTCCAAACATTGAACCGATCAAAAAGAAGTACAAATTAGAGGCTGCTGCACTAGTCGATATGCCCGTTGAAATCGGGATATCCAGAATTTTGGGCATGAAAGTTCTTAGGACTAGCGAAACTAGTGACTATAGATCAAAAGCTATGATCGTTGCCGAAAATTTAAATCAAACAGGTTGTGTTTATATACACTTGAAGGGGCCTGACGAATTTGGCCATGATGGCGATCCATTAGGCAAGAAAAGAAGCATTGAAGACATTGACAGATTCTTTTTCGGTCCCCTACGGGATGGGATAACTCCGGACATAGATTCACTTATAATCATCTCTGCGGATCATTCAACGCCGTGCATCAAACGAGCCCATAGTGCAGATCCTGTTCCTGTATTATTCTCTGGAAACATGGTCAAAAAGGATGGGAGCAAAAGATTCACAGAAAAGTACGGATCAATAGGGAGTCTAGGACGTTTAAAAGGTTCGAGTGTGTTAAAGGTTGCTTTAGAGAGGCTTAATCGATCAAACTGAACAAGGAATTCTCAGGTAGACTGATCAGTATTTGAGTCTAGGACATTTCATATTCAAGCTAGAACCTGCTGCTTGTGAGAGTTCCTTTACATTGTTCGCAAATCTCCTCATCAATGTTAGACTCCATATTATGATGTACGTCACAGATAATTAATGTGGACCGCATATAATTACAAAGCTCCACGAATTTGGCCATGGTGTTTGGAGTGTATGCTCTGTTAGAGGTTAAATCTCTTGCGATATCGTCAGTCATACGCATTATTTCCCGCAGTGCGGTTAGCTTATTTATAAGTTGAATGTCGCCCCTAGTTCCTCTGAGATAGTTGCTAACCGCAGCTTGAGTAACGCCTAGTACCCTTGCAACGATCTCTTCCTTCATTTCGTACTCCTGTACCAGCTTCTTTGCCAAAATTGCCCTTATTGCAGGGATCAGAGATTTCGCTTCGATCTCAGAAGGAAGAAGCATAAACAAATTAAAAAAATCCTAAATCTTATTTAAAGGTTCTTGACTCCTGCTAAACTCCATCTAAGATAAAACAAGATATATTTAAGTAAGCGTTTCCCTTGCATCAATTGTCCAAAAAAATGAATGACAGTCTTTTATTATCTTATGGGCAATTGGGGAGATGGCAATGCTTTCGTAGTTCAGTTCGGGGATTCAAATGCGAGTAAAGTTTGGCTTCACTCAAGGTTTAAATGTTGCCCGTCTTGGCCTAGATGAGACCCAAATAGTAACGGCGTGTCAAATAGCTGACAGAATGCGGTATGATTCCATTTGGACGATGGATCATTCAAACGTTCCACAATGGAAGAACGCCATAGTGAACGATGCTTGGCTAATGCTTGCAGCCATAGGTTCAGTTACTAGAAATGTTGAATTAGGCACATGTGTGACTGATGCCATTAGAAGGCACCCATCAGCCATAGCCCTTTCTGCTATCACTTTAGACAGGATTACCAGCGGTAGAGCAATTCTCGGCATCGGTGCGGGCGAGGCGCAAAACGTCGTAGACTTTGGCATTGAATTTTCGAAACCAGTGACGAAATTTAGGGAACAGCTAGAAGTGATTGAAAGACTTTTTGACTCAGGCCCAGATCAGCGTGTAAATTACGACGGTCAATTCTATAGACTAGCTAATGCATGCCTGCAAAGCAAAAGTATTCGAAAGCCAAGACCACCAGTTTATATTGCTGCTGGGGCACAAAAAACATTAGAACTTTGTGCAATTTACGGTGATGGTTGGATTCCAATCGGCTATACACCTGAGCTATTTCAACGACATGCCAACGTTATTCGCAACAATGCAAACAAAAACGGACGAGATCTTTCTGGTTTTCAATTTGCAAATGACGTGGATATCTATTTCACCGATGATGGTGAAGAGGCATGGAACAAAATGAAAAACGCAGTCAAGGTTAGTCTGTATAAACCTGAATTACTGGCCGCTCATAATATACAACAGGATTCTGAATTTGATTTTCGAAGATACTTTACCGAATATGCCATGAACAAACCGGAACTGATGGAACAGATGAAAAAGGCTGCTTTGAAAATACCTGACAGCGTAGCAAGAACTGCTATCGGAGTAGGAAAGCCGGACGACGTGATTCAAATGTTGGAACGATTCATTAAAGCTGGCACGAATCACTTCATAATAAGATTTTGGGGAGACGGATATTTCAAAAATATTGAAATGTTCGGCAATAAGATAATACCTTATTTCAAGGAGGGATATTCTGAGTGAATGCTATTTGGTTAAAAATAGGAATCTAACCTGGTAACGGAGGGCTGCCTATCATTATAGCCCACCCTTTTTGAATGGCTCTTTACGGACTCTGCCT
>AF_2010_repII_A001DRAFT_10000023_pt1 | contig 21875 bp, 18 predicted proteins | sample AmaForreplIIA001_FD_9190 | JGI IMG/M metagenome (IMG submission 9190)
ATCGTGCCTTCTTGCTTCTATTCCCCTTATTTTTAAACTACCGTCTCCAAATATACCGAAATAACGGTTAGGCACAGGTAGCTGACTGTTTATCTTAGAACGAACAAATACAATCCATTTGAATATCCCTTCAAACGATATTGTAAAGCCTATTTTCTGTACTATGGACGATTTTAGGTCTAAANAGTCATCATTATCATTTTCATTATATGCTGTTATTGTATCCATCTTTCTTAACCATATTGAATCCACAATACCATGCAATACTCTGAATCCATGTCTTTCAGCTATCTGTGCTGCTTGTAGAAGAATTTGTCTATCAAAAGCACATACCGCAATATGAGCGTCAATCCTACCAAATTTTGCATTATTAAATCCAAGATATCCAAAAGAAGTTACTAATATCCATTTTAGAGAGTTTTGTCTGGAATCATAAATTGCTTTTAATTGAGGATCAGCGGTAGCAAAATTTTTTAATAATTTCTTGTATGTTGCACGTTTCTCCAATACTATTCTTAAGGACGTTGGCACGATCCCAATTCTTTTTTCGCAGATATGATAACCTAATTCTGGTACTCTTAGTTTGGAGTCTTTACAACAATCACAGTGTATAGTTTCTGCAGATAAATTCTTTTTTAGCATAATACTTGGATACAGAGATAGAAAGTCAAATTCAGCAACATTCTCATGTACACCTATTTCAGGTTCAAAGATAAATCCACCGCGATCTGCAACAAGCATTTCTTCAAATGTCTTGGAGTGCTCAGCTAACATTGGCTTCCAGGGAACAAGGATTTCTTTCTGTCTAGCATAATAGAACTGCAAGCTGCTCAAACACTTTCCTATCGAAGCTCTTGAAGCGGTATGAAGTGGCATCCTACAAATTCTAGCGATTTCACATAAGCCTTGTAACCCAGAGTCATTCCAAATAAATGAATTATTAATGTCAACGTGTATTCTGCCAAGTAACTTTATAGTAGTTGGTTTGAAGTATATGCGCCCGTATGAAAAATAAGAGATGCCTTCTGTTTTGGGTCTATTCAATGGTTTAGCTGGTTCTCTTCCAAGAATCAGGTTTATGCCACTACGCTCAGACCTATGAAGCAGATAAGGAAAAGTGAAAGAATCTCCGTCTTCTGTAAATATAAAGTCTGGATCAATACTTTTTATTATTTTTACAAGTTCTTCTAGTATGTCCCCTTCAGACCTATTCTGAATTTCAATAGTTTCAGAATCTCCTCTTGTAATTAATATAGAGTCAGTTCGATCTGTGTATTTTGGTATTTTTCCTACTTCTCTCTTAAGATTTACTTTAAGATGGATGACTTTGAAATCAGGTACTTCGTAATCTGTCGACCAGACATTGTCTTTGAGAATCCAGCTTAATTTGGAATGACTACTAGTACTAACCTTAGAAAATGCAAGTGGAAAAATATCCTGTTCATAGAGGTAAGATTGTTCCGCTGATAAATCCACATTGTATAGCCGCAATCTGCCAAACATATTGTCGCTCGCTAATCTTACAATTCTTCCTGCAAGAGTCAATGCTTTTGTAGAATCTGAAAGTGTTAATTTTAGAACCTCAGATTTTACTTTATCTGTAATTTTCTCGTAACATAATGTGAATTCACGTTCTTTAATTAGACTTCCAATATTTTTATGATCGATGGTTAATACTGAATTTAAAGTTCTTTTATCATCTGATGCAACATAAATTGAATGATTCCAGCTTTTATCTTCTAGTCTGACGGTTTTTCCATTCCTTTGCTTTATCCAAAAAACCATTTTGCCATCGAGGGGATAACAATCGAATAACCAACCCTCAACCAAGTGGTTATATGCGCCATCCTTGTAGTCTATTATGGTTTGATATAAGATGCTGTTGCTGCATTTCGCATCCCATGAACGGTAAGGTACGGTAACTAATAAAACATCGCTATACCTGTATCACGAATTCTCACATACCCCTTATCATGATGAGATCTACCCGCCACGATTTGTTGATACATTTAATACTGCAAGAACTCCGATTAGGAATGGTGAAACGTGAAAAACGAAAGCATCTGATCTAATGACCACTAACGTCGTCGCGGCAAGAGAGAACACTACAGCCACAGAGGTAAGTACTAGGCTTCTCATTGGGGAATTTAACGGCGTTCCTGTGATCGATGATAACGTTAAAGTTATAGGGATTGTAACTGCAGCCGATATACTGCGCGCAATACGGCAAGGCAAAAATCTTGACAGTCTACGCGCCACAGATATAATGACTCGAAACCCAATTGTGGTAAAGCAAGACACAGAACCAGACGAGATAATCGATATTATGATTCAGAGAGTTATTGTCCTGGTACCAGTGGTGGACGACGACAAAAAGCTTATAGGAGTTGTGGCAAGGCTCGATATCCTGAGGGAAAAGCTAAATGAGAAATTTGTTACGGTAGGGAAAAAAAGCGGCCTTTCTAAAACATGATCTAGCCTAATTGTACGGTAAATACCTTAGCGTTATTGCCCTGCAACGATAGTCCAAACGCACTCTGCGCGTATAGACAAATAGCGGCACTCCTTAAAGATTCATTATTAAAAAGAGCTGTGTCAAATCATGTCTAACACCGCAGGAAGACACAATGCCTTTTTTTGGGCAACTGCCTGATTTTTATTACTGCCTGAAGTCCAATAAAATGCAATGTAAATATCCTAGTTAACTGTGGATGAAACGGCGGTAGAAGTGGCAGGATCTTAATTCTAAGCCTATTCGCGATGAGCTTCTTCCCTTTTTGTTTGTACCGCGTTCATAGTTTTTGTTTTTTCCCTGTGAAGTTCATTCGTACTGATGCCACTAGCCAAGACTATTGTTTTCCCATCTTCTCTAGTGAAAATCGCGGCGTGACTGGAATTCCGAAGAGTTTCGAGAATAAGGTCATCATCTGCGCATAGTTCTATCCGGTCCACAGGGACCACAGCGCCGTAATCATCAATATCCAGCACAGTCACCTTTATGCAATCCTTCGTCACAGAATCGACTTTGACGAACATAACTGTAAGAGGGTGATACAAAATACCGTCAGTGCCATATCTAGGTCAACAAATTTCCGAGCTGAACTTCGTATAGTTGCATAGCAAGAACTGATAGAGCCAATCCCCCTATCGAGCAGGTAAAAGGACCCTTGCTACGATACGGAGGTTCTCTATCCTCTAGTTGATATGTGTTGGTTAATTTATTATATATCGTGTAAATATTAAACCTTTCTGCGAGAAGCAGATGAATCTTCAAGATCTTGCATAAAGATTAGATGATACTTGTAATAAATCCAGCAGCTAGAACTGCCGGGGAAACCACGGGTTTAGATGTCGGTGATGCCATTTGTCGAGATTCTGTAATACACTTCCTTTTTTTTAAAGGTTGGAGCAAGATGCCTTTGAAGATGGGGTCAATCGTGTTTGCAACTTTCAACATTAACTTCATGTGAGCGTAGATCGAGACTGAAGTTCCCATAAACTCTCGGTTTTCTGAATTAGGCATTTTTTCAGCCTGCCCCGCAGGGATTCCATCAATCCTAGAACTTCTTGTTTTCTGGTCCAAACTCGGCACATTACGCACCATGTTAGTTATTACTACGGCACAATTAAGATTGATGGCAGCCAGCGACAAATCATGAAGATGTTTCATTAGGGCAAGATGCCTCGCCGCACCAACATATTCGCTAGAAAACAAGGTGGCCACATTATCTATGATTACTAAGCGAGGATTATATCTAGGGAGTTTACTAACTGCGTCCACCTGATCATTCGTTGACAAGGCTCTTACAACCAGGATTCGTTCAAGTAGGTGATTCCGATCTAGGTCTACCTCTAGGATCTCTGCAATCCTTTCCGGTCGGAATGTTCCCGCTGTGTCTACAAAAACGACACTTTTCTGATGAGGGTTTTCATTGTACTCCACAGATTTGGCGCAGATTGTAAAACAGAATTGCGATTTTCCTGTTCCACTTTCGCCATATATATCGGTCAATAACCCATAACGAATGCCGCCTCCGATCATGTCATCGAAAGCTTTGCAACCCGTAGGTAATACGCCCTTCACCTATACCTTCGTATTTTCCGCAGTAAATAAAATGATTTGCTAATTTTAGGACAACGGGCGAACCTTTTTATTCTAGCCACGATGCTCTGAATTGCAAAGTGAACTCCTGAATTTGTCGTCTTCACATTCATCCCAACAACCAAAAAGACCACTGACCACCTTGCAGCGTTCGATCAATCGAAAGGTCGCCGTAAGATTGAAGAGTGAAATCGAATATCGTGGCCGGATGAGCAATGTTGATTCGTACATGAATCTTATTTTGGTAAACGCAGAAGAGTTTGATGGTGCAGATGTATTGGCAAACTACGGCAAAGTCGTAATTAGAGGTAATAACGTACTGTTCATACGCCTCGAAAAAGAATTTTGACTTTTCTAGGACACATCTAGAATAGGCTGATTTCTAAAACAGATTCATATGGTTCGGCGGTCTATTTTCACCTCTGAAAGCGTAACGGAAGGACACCCAGACAAATTATGTGATCAGATTTCTGATTCGATGTTAGACGATTTTCTAAGACAGGACCCCGATTCCAGAGTCGCGGTTGAGGCCATGACTACAACGGGTATTGTATTTGTTGCTGGGGAAGTAACCTCTAGCGGTAAGTTCGATTTCCAAAAGACCGTTCGAACCACCATAAAAGATGTTGGGTACGTTAAACCGGAGTACGGGTTCGATTCGGAAACTTGTTCAGTTCTAGTATCGATTCATGAACAAAGTCCGGACATCTCTATAGGCGTTACTCCTGGTGATAATAAACAACAAGGAGCTGGTGACCAGGGGTTGATGTTCGGTTACGCTTCAAACGAGACGAGCGAACTTATGCCGCTGCCTATCTCACTGGCGCATAAACTGTCCATGAAATTGTCACAAGTCAGAAAGAGCAAAGAGCTTGACTGGGTTAGACCCGACGGAAAATCACAAGTTTCAGTAGTATATGAAGATAACAAACCCGTTAAAATCGACACCGTTGTAATTTCTACACAACACTCACCTGACATCCAACTTTCACAGCTCAGAGAGGAAATTGTTAGAGTAGTGATAAAGCCAGTTTGCGAAGTCTGGCTAGGTGCCGACACGAAATTTCTCGTTAATCCTACAGGAAGATTCGTCAGGGGCGGACCTTCAGCCGATACTGGACTTACCGGGAGAAAAGTTATTGCCGATACGTATGGCGGAATGGGCAGGCACGGAGGCGGTTCCTTTTCAGGCAAGGATCCATCAAAGGTAGATAGATCAGGTTGTTACATGGGTCGGTACGTAGCAAAAAATATTGTCGCTGCTGGCTTAGCCGAACGGTGTGAAGTCCAGATCGCGTATGCGATAGGAGTCGCAGAACCGGTTTCTGTGATGGTAGATACTTTTGGAACATGCAAAATATCTGAAGATAAGATCGAAGAGAGAGTCAAGCAATCCTTTGATATGAAACCGGCTGAAATTATCACTACACTCAATTTGAAGAGGCCTATTTACAAAAAAACTGCCGCATACGGTCACTTTGGTAGAACGGACCAAGGATTTACTTGGGAGATCACTGATAGGATCCCTATGCTTGTCATGTAAGTCGCCCCTACGCCCTTAAGCCTTTTGCAATGCTGGTCCAATGCTGTAAATTGTTTATAATTTCATTTAAGGTATCCTCAGGATTGATACGCAGAGAAAATTTCTTGTTAAAAAACCGCACGATGTTGAATACGTCTCTTCTTAACAAGCTTTTAGCGTTGGGATGGTTGCTTGGCACGGCCTGGGGCCAGTCAATAATACAAATTTCTCCCGTTTTTATCTGCACCAAGACGTTATACTCGCTCAAGTCCGAATGTATGACATTGTTCTTATAAGCGATAGCAGTGTTTGCCAAAATGCTCCGTAATACCAATCGCGGATGTTCGAGCTCCTTAACATTTGGAAGTCTGATCCCTTCGACTCTATTCATGACAATGCAATGCATAGAACGGTAAACGGGCACAGGAATTTTCATACCTGTACTTTTTAACCTCGTTAACACATCGAACTCTTTTTTGGCTGCGCTAACGTTAACGAGTAACCAGTGGTGCAGATTCTCTACTTCTTTGGAACTAAATCCCCTCTTTCTGCTAGCTTGTCTGAAGCTTATCCTGCCAATTCTAAAGAACTTAAGAGCAAGCTCCTGTTGGCGTTCGTTCACAGCTTCGTAGACGTCTGATTCTTTGCCGACGCCTATGGGCTTCCCCATGCCGCTTATAATATTTCTCACAGCGAGCAACTTCAATGCGAAAGCGTCAAGCCCTGCGGTTAGAAGGGCAGGACCCCTGTTGCCTTTGTTTATTAGACCCATCCCCTGTAGTCGTTTCATCCTGTAAGTGACCACGTCCACATGCAATTTTGAGAAACTTACCAACTGATCCAGAGTAAGGGCTTCGTGGTGTTTAAGGCCGGAAGCGAAGACTTTAAGCAGCCTGAAGTCCTCGCTTTCCAAATTCTTGACTACCCGAGCCGCGATATCTGCAGAGGACAACAGTCACTCTGTGTGTACCAATGTAAATATGAACCAAACGTACAAAGGTGCCACACTGGATCTGCTGTCCTAGAAGACCGATCTTGATAAATATGATATAATAGGGTCTGTGCGTAAAGGTCAGCAATTGCCATCATCGCCGAGTAGTAGAGTAACCATTGTAACCGGCTCACAAAGAGGTATAGGTTTGGCAATAACAAAAGAACTTGCCGGAAACATTGATGCTACGGCCATAGTGTGCACAAGACTGGAAAAAGTAGCGAAGTTGATAGCATGTCTAGCGAGCAATAATTTTTCTTTCGCTACGGGAAACACAATGATTGTGGATGGCGGTACGGTTTTGCTGAGTTTTACTTGGTGAATGAAATGCCTTTACCCGCTAACAAAAAACAAGCGGATCCACCAGACTCCTTAGAGACTCAAAAGACTACAGATGATCTGAATGATTCACAAAAAGACCTCGAATTAGCAGAAAGAGAACAGCACCTCCCTTCAGACATAGAAGATAAAAGAAGAAAGGGCTTACTGAAGACTGGCTTTACTACGGGAACCTCTGCGACCGCCGCAACAAAAGCGGCTCTGGTAGCATTATTGTATGACAGGACAGCTGATGATGTCTGCGTCTCTTTACCCAAGGGAGGAAACATGAAGATAAGAATTTCATGGACAAAGACGGAGGAGCGTGGGCGTTCGGTTACAGCAGCTGTAGTCAAGGACGGAGGTGATGACCCCGACGTCACACATAGAGCTGAAATTCGTTCGACCGTTTCCTTGACGGATGACGCGGGAATCATCATAATCGATGGAGGTATGGGCGTTGGGAGGGTGACAAAACCAGGTCTCGGTTTAGCACTTGGGAGGGCAGCGATCAATCCGACTCCGACAAAAATGATCGAGCAGGCTGTATTAGAAGTCGCGAGTAATTTGTTGAAGGATCGTGGTGTCAAGGTGGTTATCTCTGTGCCGTCAGGCGAAGAAATCGCAAAAAAAACTGACAACCCCCGATTGGGAATAGTAGGTGGCATTTCTATCCTTGGTACTACTGGAATCGTGTTGCCTTATTCAACCGCCTCTTTTGCAGCCTCAATTCGGCAAGCCCTTGATGTAGCTTTAGCATTGGGGAATGAATGGGTCGTGCTAACAACAGGAGGAAGAAGCGAAGAATTTGCCAAGGTGTTGCTTGGTAACCGTCTGCCGGACCACTGTTTTGTTCAAATGGGGGACTTCGCTGGTTACTCTATTAGACAGTGTGAATTAAAAAAAATCAAGAAGGCCACGATCGCAGGTTTCGTAGGAAAACTGACAAAGATTTCGATGGGAGTGAAGCAGACCCATGTTAGAGGATCACATGTAGACATGGAGTTCATGGCAAAGGTCGCCTTAGAATGCCTCCCCACAATTTCGCCTTCGCTTATAGAAGAGATAGAAAAAGCTAATACAGCCAGACATGTGGCTGAAATAATCGTAGCCAACAATGTAGATGGGTTTTTTCAATTACTCTGCAAAAAGGCTTGCGAACACATGAGGGAGTATTCTAAAGGAAACTTAGAGCTAGAAGTAATAATGTTTGATTTTGACGGTAGAGTATATGGCCAGTGGCCCACCACACCTCAATACGGGGTTTAGTATTCCTCTTTGCTTTAAGGGGATACGTTTGGCTTTCGTGTCACAAGGTGTCTGTGGCTAAGGGATGATATCTGCCATGTACCATACCATCCGAATAGGATGGGACAGGTTTAGAAGTAGCATTCCACTTTTGTTATTTTATTCTGGGAATATTGATGCGCATTCCTGCTCTGCAAGAAACACTTTTTATTTTCTATTTGCAAGCTTGATCGGTGTTTCGTAGATAAATGGTAGGAAAGATAGCAGTGATTGCAATCACACGACATGGGATCGACATAGCCACCAAAATAAAGGAGAAAATGCCGGAGGTGCAAATTTTTGCTCCAAAAAAATATTCTAACTCTTCCGCAGATGTCATAAACTGGTTTACAGAGCAAACCGCCCAATTAATAACAGCCCTTTTTAAAAACAATGATGCTTTGATATGCATATTTTCTCTCGGCGCTGTAGTAAGGCTAATTGCACCCATTCTCGCTGACAAGAAGAGAGATCCAGCTGTTATAGTAATCGATGACAAGGCGAACTTTGTTATTAGCGCGTTATCAGGCCACCTGGGGGGAGCAAATTCTCTAGCTCGTTTGATCTCAACTTTTTTTGCCAATGCACAAGCTGTGATTACGACCGCCGCCGATGTAAACGAGACCATCGCTGTGGATCTTTTGGGCAGAGAGTTTTCTTGGACAATCGACAACACTGAAAACGTTACTAAGGTAAGTGCATTGATGGTTAATGAAGAGAAAATAGGCGTCTACCAAGGGACAGGGGAGAAGAACTGGTGGAAAGCTAAGTCGCTGCCGCACAACGTAGCGATTGTTCACGATCTAGACGAATTGAAGTCGCCCAGTTTCAGAGGTGCATTAATAATTTCAGACACAATTATTAATGATCCAATCCTTTTTGAAAAATCTGTCATATATCGACCGAAGAGTCTAGTGGTAGGGTTGGGAGTTCATCGTGATACGAAAGGCGAGGCTATCGAACACGGAGTCAGGGCTGTGTTGGAACAAGTAGGGCTGAGTTTCAATTCGATAAGAAATGTAGCCTCGATTAAACGAGAGCAGAATGTAGAAGGCTTACAGGATTTTTGCACACGCCACGGATTCACCGTAGAAGTCTACGATAGGAACGAGTTGAGAAGTGTGCCCGTACCAAATCCTTCCGAAACGGTTCAAAAATTTGAAGGCACCCCGAGTGTATCAGAAGCCTCATCGATTATGAGCGCCAAAGGCGATCTAATACTGCCAAAACAAAAATTTCCACCTGACCTCACGGTAGCTGTTTCCAGGGTTAGATTTGATTAATTTGAAAAAAGCGTTTCTGATTATTGATAGGGGAAGCCGAGAGCCTGAGGTGAGAGATGAACTGAAACAAGTATGCTCGATTGTCGGAAGGAAAGCGGGATACCATTACTCAGACTTCTGCTTTCTGGAAGTAATTCCTCCCTTCATAGATGAAGGCATAAGAAAGTGCAGAGAGAGTGGCGCAGAGTGCATCACGGTTGTGCCTTATTTCCTCTATCCAGGAATGAAATTAAAAGAGTCTGTAAGACAATGCGCAAGAATATGCCATTTACAGAAACTCAAAATGGTGATAACGAAGCCTCTAAGTTATCACTCAGTAATGGCACGTCTCATAATTGATAGAATCACTTCCCTGAAAAAGGAAAAAGGTATTCATTATGCAGACCTGGAGTGTGACATTCTAATAATAGGTCATGGGAGTAGCGACAAGAACGCTAGAGATGCATTTAGATACACTGTCAATGGATTAAGTTCACTTTACCGCGCAGTAAGATTTTGTTTTCTTGAGTTGGACGAACCTGACATACGGCAAGGAATCGAGTCCGTGCTACGCGGCGAGCCGAAGGTACTCATATTAATGCCATACTTTCTTCACAAGGGCGCCCATATAAAGAGAGATGTTATTGTTGAGGTGAACGAAGCTTTGAAAAAATACGGTTTTGAGAACGCATTCGTGACACGTCATCTCGGCGTGGATGAGAATTTAGTAAATCTTTTGATTGAACGAGCCAGGGAAGCGGAGCAGAAAAGAATTGGATTCGCATGATCTGTCCTCCGAAAGTGCAATGAAAAGAGGGATGTCTAAACGGGCATTTGATATTGAAAAGAACAGTCTCATGATAATTGACCTTGAAATATCCGATCATGATTATGACAGGCGAGAATGGGAAATTGTCAGAAGGGTTATCCATGCTACAGCAGATTTTGATTTTGCCACAACGGCAAGAATAATGATGCATAAAGATGCGATTGATTCAGCCTTTGATGCCTTCAAACGTAAATGTACCATTGTCGCAGACGTTGACATGGTTCTCTCTGGTTTGAATAAAAAATCGATCTTAGGTCTTGGACTTGGGGCCGTCTGTCATGTGTCAGATAGTGAATTAATCGAATTGTCTGGTCGATTGAACAAAACAAGATCAGAGATGGCTATGCGCTATGCGGCGACTGAAATGAACGAAGGCATCGTTGTGATTGGTAACGCGCCAACTGCATTATTTGAAACTATAAAGATGATCAAAGAACAGGCTACCAGGCCTGCACTCGTAATAGGTGTACCTGTGGGGTTCGTCTCTGCTAGAGAGTCCAAAGAAGAACTATCGAGGACTGAAATTCCCTTCATTACTAACAAAGGCAGAAAAGGAGGAAGCTCCGTTGCTTCATCAATAATGAACGCTCTGATGCTTTTATTTACAGAGCAAAGAAAAACCGAGAACTTGCATAAAGCAAGATCATAAATCCAAGATGTCAGTTGGGGACAAGAAAGCTTAACTAGGGCCCCAAGGAAAAATCTCCGATTAATTGAAGGAAATAAGTACGCAGATTGAAATAAAGGGATCGCCAGAAAAAGTTTGGAAGCTATTGACGGATTTTGCCCACTTCCCAGACTGGAACCCCTTTATACGGGAAATAATTGGAGAAGTCGTCGAAGGCACAAAGCTAGAGATACATATTTCAACACCTAGTGGTAAAAATAGGGTCTATAGACCGATCCTAACAAAGGTCGAACCTAACCACGAACTTCGGTGGTATGGAAAAGGGTTCCTGCCTGGCTTTTTGAATGGTGAGCGCATATTTACAATAGAAATACTTGATTCGACTCGTGTAAGGTTGATTCACCGGGAAATTTTCAGTGGTCTAGGGACATTCTTTGCTGGTGACCGCATGGAGCGAGAAATTCGTCACAGCCTAGAAGAAATGAACCTTGCATTGAAGCAAAGAGTAGAACATGATCGATGATGACTTCATTTTACACTTTTTATAATGCTACAGCTGCTATTCCGGGATTACCTCTTATTGTATTTCACGAAGCTATCGGCTAGACGACGTGCCAACCTTGAATCAGCAAAGTGAATGTGCATATATGATGCAAGACAGTTCTCTGCGACTAGTCCATCCTTCTCGCTATCAATGCCCTCGCCCTGTCTGAGGGCGTACGCAAATCTCGTATCAGACGCGAGATCTCGTATTTTCGAATAATGAAACTCATGTCCGTGAATATTCCCAATGCTGTTAAAGAAAGACGCATTACAATTAGCTTCAGTATAATTCAACGTTAATTTTTGGTCCATCACAGTGTCAGCTTCAAACAGGCCCACCATGCTGTGAGTTTTCATCTTACTGCTGTAGTCGTCTGCCTTATTAGCGGAACGGTTGTATGGGCAGGTAATGGACCTAGTAAGGTACATCAGTCCGCCGCACTCCGCATAGATTGGGACGCCGTCTTCTGCGGCTTTCAATATCGAATTCTTCATTGAATGATTTCTTGTCAATGGTTCAGCCATAACTTCGGGGAAGCCACCCCCAAGCATAATTCCAGAAATATCTCTGGGTAGTCCCCTATCATGAATAGGACTGAAGAATACAAGGTCTATTTCTTGCTTTCTAAGGGCATCAAAATTGTCAGCGTAATAGAAGTTGAATGATTCGTCTAGCGCTACTGCTATCTTCAGATCCCCGGGTGGCCTGTTCACACTCTTGCGCAGACTAGCTGAGTCACTAGGCTGATTACTTGCTGCTACTAACTTGTCTATGTTAATATAGTCAGCCACGTACTTTGCTGAACGAATCATCGACCGCTTTTTCGCCTCATCCAACTCTGAAGCCGGGATTAAGCCTAAGTGACGCTCTCCCATAGTGATTTCCTCGTTCCGCATTATCATACCTATGATAGGAATCCTGATTTTGCTCGAAAACGCTTCCTTGATGAAAGTTGCGTGCCTTTGCCCTGCAACGTTTTTAAAAAAAAAAATTTATTGAAATGGATAAAACCAAAAGCTAAAGCAGCGATGGACCTTGCTGACTTTGCAGCGTCGATTACAAGAATGATAGGGGCGTCAAGGAGTCTAGCCACATGAGCTGTACTGCCAAAATCGTCCCTGCCCGATACACCGTCAAAAAGCCCCATCACTCCTTCGATCACTGCTATGTCGGCGTCGACACAGGATTCGCTGAACGAATCAAGTACGCCACCTGCACGCATCATCCATACGTCTAGGTTACGACATTGCCTTCCACTGATAAGAGAATGATAACTTACATCTATAAAGTCAGGTCCGATTTTGAAGGGCTGGACGCTGAATCCCTTTTTCTTAAGTGAATAAATAACTGCTCCTGAAACTGTAGTCTTGCCAACCCCACTTGCTACGCCTGCAATTACAATTTTTTTTACACTCAATTGGCCGTCTATCTAACTAGGTTAGTAGGATCCTGATTTTTATTTCAAACTATTGGGATTAATCTTTTGGCTTCAGTCAACAACGATTTCACCACGATCTGGGAATGTCCCCTTGTCGTTTTCTCTCATTCCCTGCCCTTGTTCTAGTTTCAGTTATCTGTTCGTAATTTCCTTAGGTTTCGATTATATGCTACGCCAAATCTATGTGCCTCGTCTCTTGCATATTGAAGAACCTTTAGTGCAGCACTATTCTTAGGAAGTGAGACAGGATAAGAGTAGTCCGGAATAAAAATCTCTTCATTTTCCTTCGCAAGCGATATGCAGGGCACCTGTAAGCCGCACTCGTGAATAGCATTCGTTGCGGAATGCAGCTGGCCCTTTCCTCCATCAACTACAATCAGGTCAGGTAGGCTCTCCATCTTACCGGGGCGATTGCGATCGCTTGCATGGTATGCCGGTGAGTACCTTCGTGATACGATCTCCCGCATCATTGCGAAATCATTTTGAGAGAACGTAGTTCTGACTTTAAATCTCCTATACCCGTCCTTAAATGGCTTACCATCGACAAAACGCGTGCATGCCCCAACAGCATATGCAGACCCAAAGTTGGAAATATCAAAGCAGTCGATCACCGAAGGCATATTCGGCAATTGGAGAACATCTTTCAACTCAGCTATCGCGGGGGAAACGCCCTCTCGGACGTGTGCTTGAAGATTGCGAAGAACCAAGTTCATCAGCTCCTTTGCTTCCTTGATATGAAAATCAGCTGAAACCAGGACAATATTGACATCATGGTCTGCGAGCTGTTCGATCGATGCTTCCAAAGCCTCCTTGGACGTTGGCATCTCATTGACGTAGATAAACCTCGGAATCTCAGTCGAGGCAGAATAGTATTGTGAAAGGAAACTTGTCAGAGAATTGTCTCCTATCAGTTCAAATTCGAACTTCTTCCTGTCTGTTATGACGCCCCTTGTTCTGCGTAAGGTCATAACGTGCGCAATTCCTGTCTCAACTACCTTAATGATTCCGATATATTCCTCGTCCTTATTATGAAACAGAACCTTCTCCATTTTCTGCTTAGCGGTGAGGTTTTGTAGCCGGTGTATAGTATCGCGCACCTGCTTCGCTTTCTCATAGTCTAGAGAGTCAGCTGCCATTTGCATCTCATCTCTCATGTCCTTCACGAAACTATCGACGGTCTCTCTACCATGCAGTATAGCTTGGAGTTTTTCAACGTTCTTCATGTATTCTCTTCCTGTTACGTTGTCGATACAAGGAGCGTCACAGTTTTTTAAAAAATATTCCAAGCACGGCTTTTTAGGTAGCTTGTCGCAGATCCTTATCTTGAATAGTTTCCTCAAGAGCCCGACAGTCAGGTATTTTGAACTCCCTCGTACGAAAGGACCATATACTTTACCGTTTGGGCCAGAGATCACGCCCTTTCGATTTCTACGTGCCACAAGGAGGCGAGGAAATTTTTCGTCGGTAATCCTAAGGTATGTGTATCTCTGCTGATCTTTGAGTTCTATATTGAATAGTGGCCTATATCTCTTGATTAAGTTTGATTCTAGCAAAAATGCCTCTATCTCGTTGTCTGTAATCACGAAATCGATGTCATGAATCTTGTTAAGGAGTTTGGATGTTTTCCAAGTTTCGCTCCGCTTCTGATTCGTTTCGCCGGTTAGAATATTCTGCTTCGAGAAGTACGAGCTCACGCGTCCGTACAAATTCTTGGCTTTACCAATGTAGATTATTTTGCCTGCGCTGTCTTTCATCAAATAAACTCCAGGGAGGGAGGGGAGATGCTTGAGTTTTACGTTANNTTTTTNTTCGACTAGGGAGATAATCTTCCACCCCTTCTGAGAATCTTCTGATCCAACGACAGTTTTGGTCTTAGGTATCTGCCGGTATAGCTGGTTTCGTTTCTAGCAACATCTTCAGGCGTACCGGCGACGACAATCCTGCCTCCTCCATCTCCGCCTTCCGGTCCAAGGTCGATTATCCAGTCAGCACTTGCTATAACGTCTAGATTATGTTCGATCACAATGACTGTGTTACCAAGGTTAACTAACGTATCGAGTACATTCAATAATTTGCTTACATCCGCGAAGTGAAGACCGGTGGTGGGTTCATCAAGTATGTAGAGAGTATTGCCGGTATCCTTTTTTGATAGCTCAGCAGCTAGCTTAATCCTCTGGGCCTCTCCCCCCGATAATGTAGTAGCTGCCTGTCCTAGTCGGATGTATCCTAAACCCACCTTATGAAGGGTTTGAAGTTTTCTTTCAACTGCAGGGATGATTTGGAAAAATTCCAAAGCCTCATCCACCGTCATGTCTAAGACTTCAGAAATTGTTTTTCCTCTATATTTTATATTCAGCGTCTCAGAATTATACCGTTTACCTTTGCATTCATCGCATGTAACATGAACATCTGGTAAAAACTGCATCTCGATCCTCTTTACGCCGCCGCCTTCGCAGGCCTCGCAACGACCCTCCGAGACGTTGAACGAAAATCTTCCGGGTTTATATCCTAGTTCCCTGGCAGCAGGCGTATTTGAGAAAAGCTCTCGTATAGGTGTGAAAGCATTGACGTAAGTAGCAGCGTTAGATCTTGGAGTACGTCCGATCGGGGACTGGTCTATTCCGATAACTTTGTCTATAAGTTCCAAACCGGATAAACTATCGTACTTTCCAGCCCGCTCCCTTGAATCATAAAGGTGATTGGCGAGGGCTCTAAAAAAGATGTCATTTACTAGTGTCGATTTACCAGAACCCGAAACTCCGGTTACGACTGTCATACAGCCTAAAGGAAAGCTTACATCGATTGATTTCAAATTATTTTCACGAGCGCCGCGTATTGTTATCCAATTGTTTGGAGTCCTTCGATTGCCTAGAGGATGAGACACGAGAATGTCGCCGCGGAGATAGGCGCCTGTCACTGAATCATGATTTTCTAAAATTTTTTCTAGAGGGCCACTCTCGACTATCTCCCCACCATGAACTCCTGCACCGGGGCCTATATCCACTACCCAGTCTGCACTACGAGTAACTTCTTCGTCGTGCTCTACAACCAAAAGCGTGTTATCGAGATCACGCAATTTTTTCAAGGTGTCAATGAGTTTTGAATTATCTCTCTGATGCAACCCAATAGTTGGTTCATCTAGGACATATAGCACCCCGGTGAGATTCGAACCTATTTGAGTTGCTAATCTGATCCTTTGGGACTCCCCCCCAGACAAGGATGCTGTCATTCGATTCAAAGTAATATAATTCAGACCTACATTACGCAAAAACTCCAGTCTTGCAACGATCTCCTTTAATATGATTTTGGCGATCTGTCTTTCCGTTTCCGAAAGCGACAATCTTTGAAAAAAACCATAACAATCGTCAATCGAGAGATCGCAAATATCCATAATTGTTTTGTCTTGGATCTTTACTGACAAAGCTTCATCCCGCAGGCGTTTTCCATTGCAACCCTCGCAGGGCTGCTCGCGCATGAACTGTGCAAGTTCCTCACGCTTCGTATCAGATTCAGTATCTTTGTAGATTCGTTCCAAGTTGGGAATTACACCTTCAAATGTGCCACGATATTCCCATTTAGAATCAGAGTATCTTGATTGGTATCTATATTGAATATTTTCGTCGGTTCCATAGAGTATGATCTTGACTTGTTTGTCAGTCATTTCCGAGACAGGCGTACCCAAATTGAAACCGAATCGTTTTCCGACGTCTCTGAGCATTGCAGACCTGAATGTTGCAAAATATCCAGACCACGGTTTTACTGCTCCCTCTAGAATGCTTTTCGATCTGTCTGGGATAATCAGATCTGGATCGAACTCTATTTTGATACCTAGGCCGTTGCACTGTCTACATGCACCGAAAGGAGAGTTAAAGGAAAAGCTCCTCGGTTCTAGATCCCCAAGACTGATCCCGCACTTGGAACAAGCATTCCGCTGGGAGTACAAATTATCATCACTCCCAGAAGAGGCAACAACTACACCACCACCTACCTTCAGGGCCGACTGGACCGACTCGAACAATCTGCTTTTATCTTCGTAAGAGGGAATCAGTCTGTCAATCACTACTTCAATGGTGTGCTTCTTTTGTCTATCGAGTCTGGGATACAACGAATTTCGGCGATTGTTGTTTTCTTCATCTAGATTTACGAGCAAGCCATCCAGTCTTACTCTCGCGAAGCCGTTATTTCTCAAGTCTCCAAACAGTTTCTCGTATGTACCTTTCTTGGACTGTATCAAAGGTGCAAGAACTAGGGTCTTTTTCTGATCCATGGTTCTGAGTATTGAATCTGTTATTGCATCAGCAGTTTGAGTTGTGATTTTCTGTCCGCACTGAGGACAATGCGGTACACCTATTCGGGAGTAAAGAAGTCTTAGATAATCGTAAATTTCGGTGACCGTCCCTACAGTTGAACGAGGATTTTTGCTTGTAGTTCTTTGCTGAATAGATATTGCTGGCGACAGACCGTCAATGGAATCAACATCAGGCTTGTCCATGAGCTCCAAAAATTGTCTGGCGTATGCCGAAAGTGACTCTACATACCTCCTTTGGCCTTCCGCATAGATAGTATCGAAAGCAAGAGTTGACTTGCCTGAACCTGATAAACCTGTTATGACAACAAGCCTATTCTTAGGGATCTCGAGGTTAATGCCTTTCAGGTTGTGTTCTCTTGCTCCTCTAATGATAATCTTATCGTGCATGACCATCTAATCCCTCTCTAAGAACTCTTCTCCTAGGGCCTTTCTTATCTTCCTCAGCTTGTCCCTAAATCGTATCGCATTCTCGAAATCAAGATCTTCGGCGTACTTTTTCATAGTTGATTCCGTATCCGTTGCGACCTTAAGCAAATCTGCCCTAGTCATTGACTTGGTACTTACTTGTAGTTCAATCTCTTCAGAATCACGAATGCCGCCACCCGCCCTCTCTGGTATTGCCTTAACTATCGACTGTGGAGTTATCTTGTTCCTTCGGTTATATTCGAGTTGTTTTTTTCGTCGCCTGTCAGTTTCTTTGCTTGCGTTGCTAATGGAATCAGTTATGATATCAGCGTACATGATGACCGTGCCATCAATATTTCTTGCGGCTCTGCCAAAGGTCTGAATAAGGCTGGTGTTATTACGCAAGAACCCTTCCTTGTCTGCATCCAAGATTGCTACAAGGGATACCTCAGGAATGTCTAATCCCTCTCTTAACAGATTAATGCCCACAAGGACGTCAAAGTCGCCAATGCGCAATTGTCTTATTAGCTCTGTCCTATGTATACCATCTATTTCTGAGTGCATGTAACGGACTCTTACATCGTTTTTTGCAAGAAACTCTGCTAGGTCTTCGGCCATCCTCTTTGTTAGGGTTGTAACAAGCGTTCGTTGATTTTTGGCAGTCCTTACGGCCATCTCCTTGATAAGATCTTGTATCTGGTTTCTTGTAGGTCGGATTTCTAACTTGGGATCGACTAGCCCTGTGGGTCTCACTAGCTGCTCGACCGTTTGCAAGCTTGAGCTGATTTCATAGTCAGACGGAGTGGCGGACACAAAAATGACATTTTTCATGTAGTTCCGAAATTCTTCAAAGCGCAGCGGACGATTATCAAAAGCACTCGGAAGTCTGAACCCGTAGTCGACTAGTACCTTCTTCCGAGTATAATCGCCATTGTACATTCCCCTCAGCTGAGGGATAGTAACGTGCGACTCGTCTATCACTAATAAAAAGTCCTTACCGAAAAAATCTAGCAAACAATAAGGAGGCTGTCCTGGAGCCCTACCGTCTAAATGGCGAGAATAATTTTCGATGCCAGAACAGTAACCAAGTTCTTTTATCATTTCTAAGTCGTACTTTGTTCTAGAAAATAGCCGTTGTCTTTCCAGCTCGGTTGGCAATGTTGGAAGCCAGCTGTCTAATTCCCGCTCAATAGCTTCAATTGCCGACGATCTCGAATCGTCTCCAATAACATAATGCTTAGCCGGAAATATCTTCACAGACCCAGCATCTCTTAATTTCGTCATAGTTAGATGGTCGTACATGCTTATCCTTTCAATTTCGTCTCCGAACAGACACACACGAATCACGTCATCCGAATAGCCTGGGATAATATCTATCACGTCTCCCTTTACGCGGAAAAAACCTGGAGAAAGTAACAAGTCATTTCGCTGATATCGTCCCTCGATCAAGTTATGAATCAGGAATTTCCTATCCAAGCGCATACCTTCGGTTAATGTAATGGCGCTCTCCTCCCATTCTGAGGGTGATCCTAGCGAGTATATGCACGACACCGTCGCGACAATTATAGTCGGCTCACCCGACATCAGCATCGCGGTGGCCTCGAGTCTCATTTTTTCAATTTTGTCGTTGACCTCTGTATCCTTTTCGATATAGGTATCCGTCTGTGGAATGTAGCTCTCAGGTTGATAGTAGTCGTAGAAGCTTACAAAGTATCCAACGTTGTTGTTAGGAAAAAACTCCTTAAATTCTGTGAATAGTTGGGCTGCCAGCGTTTTATTGTGGGAGATCACTAGCGTGTTCTTCCCTGTTCGAGCAATAACATTAGCAATGGTAAAGGTTTTGCCGCTACCTGTAACCCCAAGGAGTGTTTGGAGTCCACCCTTTCTAGAAACACCCGAGCTTAATTTTTCAATCGCTTCGGGTTGGTCGCCTCGAGGAGGAAATGCATTCCTACTTAACTCAAACGATTTGCTACTCGTGAGCACGGGCAGCTTCCATCAACAAAACCATCATATATGGTTATAGTGGCAGGCTGGAAAATTAGTTCTAGACCGTTAGAACCATTCAAAATTCGAACTTTCAGTGATTCAACCTGTAGGAAGATTTTTCTTGTACGGGGTGGACAAGAACTCTTGTGATGAGAAAGCTCGACTACACAATAAACAGGCAAGATTTCTTGTCATACCTGGAAAAAGAGGCCAATCTACGCATCGATGATTTCATAGAAGGTGCGGTTGAGGTTGCAGAGGAAGTGCATCAGGGTGTAAAGAGGGAGGACGGATTTTCCCAGTTTCTTGAGACTCACACATGGCCTGTTGCGTTAGATGTAGTAAAGCACTATCGTTCAGTGAATCGCAATATTACTAGTGTTGAAGTCGCATCGGCGATATTGCACGATATATTGGAAGATAACGATAGAATTCTTGATTTCTACAAGACAAAGTCATATGGATTTGAGGCATATTTATGCTACAGGTTCGGCAACCGAGTAAATGAAATCGCGACTCGGTTGAAGATTCGACCTCTAGAAAACTTTGCAGGAGTTAACAATGAAGAGCGCGAGCTGAACAGATTCCATGAATACTGCGATATTCTGATCTCTTCTGAATACGATGTCAAGACTATCAAACTTGCAGACCGGCTTAACAACATGAAGTTCATTCTTGATGTCGCACCAATCAACAAAAAAATCATATATGATAAAATCAAGCGCTACATGAGAGAGGCTGAGGATTTTTACCTGGCCTACACTCATTTCGAACCAAGAATGACCGAATTCTACATAGCTCTCAGGCCCCTTTACGAAAAACTCAGGGCGACCTACTACGAGCAGACTTTAACGATGCCGCAATCCTCTTAAAGGCCCTATTACTTGCCCGCAAAAATAATTACGAGAAGTGCTATGGACGAGTCCAATAGGATAGATATTTTCGAACTCCATACATTCACAAGTATGAAACCCTTGCGTCGTTGCTCACGCCTAAAATGGAGTCAAGTTATGTGTCACGCGCAGAAACCGTTTGTTGCATAACCCATTTAAGACGATATAATGGAGATAGCAGAGTCGATGGCAGCAGAGCTAAACGTAGCGGTACTGGTGAAACTTGAGCCGGACTTTTCCGAGGGAAGTGTCAGCTATAATTCAGACGGAACACTAAATAGAGCAGAGACAAAAAGCATTCTTGGACCGCATAGTGCCATTGCTTCGGCCGCGGCCTTTTATGCAAAAGTCATGTACGGTGCCAAGATATCAATAGCAACGATGGGACCACCAGTTGCAGATTTGGCTCTACGACAAGCACAGTTGATTTCAGATGCGGACTCCCTGCATCTGTATAGTGATAGGATCTTCGCCGGGGCCGACACATTGGCAACAGCGGAGGTTTTGAAAGCAGGCATAATCAAGATGGTTGACAAAAACAGAATAGATATAGTCTTTTCTGGTCATAGAGCATCAGATGGCGAAACCGGCCAAACAGGACCGCAAACTGCTTGGAAATTGGGCTATCCATTCTTAGGCAACGTCATTACTTACAATATAGATTTAGGAGAGCGGCTTGTGAGAGCCAAGAGATTAATTACTCTGCGAGGAGCACCAGATATAATTGAAGAGCTAGAAGCTCCACTGCCGGTGTTCATCACGGTCGATCCTTCCTATAAATATGTCCTTAACACCGTCTCGCTTCGTTTGGCATCATCAAAGTATCAGAAAGAGGCTCAGATAAGAGTACGAAATTACAAGGAGTATCTCAAGGTTTTCAACGCTCAACAGCTAGGAGTTGAACCGAATTTAGTAGGGTTGCAAGGCTCACCAACCATCGTCTACAAAGTAGAGAAAATCCCAAGGGCTAAGGCTAGTAGGCATGCAGAGCTAGTAGACGGCTCGGATCTGGTACAACTTCGTCGAGTTGCTGAAAAAATCCATGAAGTCGTTAGAGGGGTAAGGGGTTCCTAGTGGCTCATTCCCAGGAGAGAATGATAAACGAGAATCAGGCGAACAAGAATAGGTCTGTCGAGAGCTACTACCGCCACCTATACGTTGTGGTCGAGCACTTGGACGGCAAACCAATTCCTGTCAGTCTCGAAATGTTAGGCGAAGCCAGGAGGATCATGGACAATTTTAATGCAAGGTACGATTCCAATGAGAAAGTGGTTGCCGTGGTACTGGGAAACAATATCAAAGGACTGTGCGAAGAATTGATCTTCTACGGAGCAGATGTCGTTATTTATGCTGAAGAC
>AF_2010_repII_A001DRAFT_10000024_pt1 | contig 21494 bp, 24 predicted proteins | sample AmaForreplIIA001_FD_9190 | JGI IMG/M metagenome (IMG submission 9190)
GTTAGAGATGGTTTGACCTGATCGACCATATGCAATCACTACCTTATCTAAGGTAGATTCGGCAACCATTCTTTCACTACTAGGAATGAGAAGCAAGGACAAAATACCAAGGGTAATGAGAAGTGAAATGGTGTTGTTTCCTTTGATTCTCATATGCGACATGCGACATGCTCCTAATGATTTAAGTATTTCATAAAGGCTATAATTACAGCATTAAGATATCGTAGTAAGTTAGTTTAGTCAACCTTCTAATTTAATATAACTTGTTCGAAAGTCTATAAGAAATCAGAAGTTGCTATGAATGAAGAGCACAAATATCCAATATCAGCTGTCGATATTGTCATTGAAGAAAACTCTCTCATTTTATTAGTCAGAAGAAAGTATGAACCCTTCAAGGATCATTTAGAACCTCCAGGCGGATTCGTTGAAGAAGGTGAAAAAGTAGAAGATGCAGCAATACGTGAAGTTAGAGAAGAGACTTCTCTCGATGTAGAACTTGTAGATATACTGGGTGTTTACTCTGATCCAAATAGAGATCCTAGAGGACATACTGTATCAACTGTGTTTATAGCCAAGGCCATCCATAACAATAATGGTAAAATCAATGCAGTAGCTAAAGATGATGCAGCAGAGATAAAGTGGCTAAGTATAGATGCAGTGGATAATGAAAAATTAGGATTCGACCATAGACGTATCTTATCAGATTACAAAATATGGAAAAAATTCGGAGGAACATTTTGGTCTTCTAAGTCCAAGTTATAGCTTAAACAAATTGTCAATGAAGATCAAAGACTAATAAAAATAGGGCTCGACATAGATTAACATCGNATCTACAACTTACTGGTATGGATACCGCTTCGTATAATAATCCTTATATTCCTTGACCTTCTTACGATACAATATCATCTGTTATCCCATAGTTTAACCATCAAATCTACTATATTAGATAGTTTAATTACTATCNATTTCATATGGTTCAATGTAGTTAACTAATGGAAATACAAAGCTTGAAAATAGAACTACCAATTGACGTCCAAATCATCCTTGGACAAAGTCATTTTATAAAAACGGTAGAAGATGTTTCAGAATGTTTGGTTAACTGCGTTCCAAACATCAAGTTTGGAATTGCCTTTTGTGAGGCCAGTGGTCCATGTTTAGTAAGACATGCAGGAAATGATACTGATCTAGACATACTTGCAACTGACTATGCTTACAAACTTTCTGCTGGCCATAGTATAGTAATATTGATTAGAGATGCTTATCCTATTAATATTCTACCAAGGGGAGAGCTATACTTGGAGTCGTTGACGGATTTAAATCAAAAGGCATAGAGACCGAAAAGGATGTGGAAGAAAGAAAACAATTCCTGAGAAAGATAGGGTACAAGATGTAGAGTATGGGATGCAGGCCTAGGAAGTTTTACCTGAGGAATCAAATGCCTAATTGTATTCCAGATGTTTAATGCGCTTTGGATATATGGATTCCAAGGTTTTTTTAGCAAGTCCTTAATCTTTATCTTATCTTCTGGACTTATAGTGGGGTCTTCTAGGAGTTTTGGAAAATAGTTTAATTTGTACTTCCTATAGATAAGATTAACTGCCTCGCCCCTCATCTTTCTTCCAAAGTTCTTGTCACTCATGCTAGGAAACAGCATTGCACTTGTATTACCTTTTTGCGGATGTTCATCTATCCAATCCTTTAGATAAGGGATACAAGAAAACAATGGAATAGTCCTAGTCCCTGTTTTACCGCTTACAGTTATTTCTGCATATTGATACTCTCCCGAAGCCTTAAAGACAACATCCTTTATCCTCAATTTCAGGAGCTCGCTGGGCCTACAGCTCGAATCCCTAGAAAGCATGTGGTAACACCTATCACGTTTATTGGGACAATAGCTGAGAAAGAGCAGATCATCGCGCTGTGTCCAAAGGTCGCTGGGTTTATAAATAGAAATTTCCTTACGCTTGAACTGCGGGATATTTTCCATTATTTTTGGGCTTGATCTGCGGCTTCGTTCAGTATTAGAGTCATTAAGCCAGGTAAAAAATTGTCGTAGTATTTCTCGCTTCAGATTATATGTTCCAATCCACTTGTGTAATGGATCATTATCTTCAGATTTTCTAAACTTATCCAAGAATGGAAGGACATCCTCGGTTGTTAGTCGCCTAAATGGTTTCTGCTCCAAATATTCAGATAATTCCACAAGAACCCGAATTTGCATTTTTCTGTAGTTCTATGACGGATTTATTTCTCTTTTTAATGATGTAATGTATTCTGATATCAATGCGGCATTCTTATTTGAAATTCTCGTTCTTAGCCATTTTTCAAAACAAGGTTGTAATCCTTCTGTTGTTGAGCTAATTTTTCTATCGTCAAATATTGGATCATTAGTATCCGACGACAGATTTTGGGAAGCATGTTCAGTGGATTGGCATTGATTAGCTTTATTGTTATTACTTCTAGTGAACATCTCCATGAATGCCATCTCTCTGCGACAATATAATCATATTTAGGATTAATAGTTAATCATAAATAATTTATTATACATGATAGACTGTTATAATTATAGTTTTGCGACTTCATTATCGTTTCTATCACAATCATATAATTCTTAACAATGTCAAGGATTTTACAATTTTGATAGTAGTGCATTTACTAGTTTCAACAAACAACAACATCTTCTAGTCAGAAATGTCGCTGCGAAAATATCATAAAAAAAGGGATTTCTCAAAGACTCCAGAACCAGCTGTGAGCACAGAGCAACAGTTGCAACAGAAAATTGACATCACTAGTTTAAGGTTTGTGGTACAAAAACATGAAGCAAGAAGATTACACTATGATTTTAGACTGGAAACACAAGAAGGGATATTGAAATCTTGGGCAATTCCAAAGGGGATCTCCCTTAGTCCTAAAGTTAAGAGACTCGCTATTTTGACTGAAGATCATCCATTAGATTATTTGTTATTCGAAGGAGCTATCCCTAAAGGGAACTATGGTGCTGGTACTGTACTTGTTTGGGATACTGGACATTACACAACAGAATATGGTCTATTGCAGCAGCAGTTTGAAAGCGGAAAAATTACCATTACTCTATTCGGCCAAAAGCTTAAAGGTAGATTTTCACTGATTAGAACTAATAGGGGTAGAGTGAGAGAAAGAGAAGGAGAAGAAAGTAACCAATGGCTTTTAATAAAGGCAAATGATGAATTTGCATCAACTAAAGATCCAACCGTGGATCAACCTAAATCTGTCCTAACAGGTAAAGATAATTCAGAATTAGAACACAAAGATGCAAAAAGAAATCATTCTCAAGAGGCTAAACAAAGGAATAGCAGCCAAAAATTACATACTAAAGAACCCCTAAAAAACGATCATCGAAGCAATGAGAAAGATCAATTTCCAACATTAGTAAAACCCATGCTAGGCACCTTGATAAATAATCCTTTTGATAATAAGGATTGGGTCTTTGAGATTAAGTGGGACGGCGTCCGTGCTTTATTTTTCTTCAATAGGAAAACTCAAATTTATGAATTAAAGTCCAGAAGTGGCAAATTTATTACGAGAAGATATCCAGAACTACAACCGTCACTTGAAGCCGGTATGAATTGTAAAGAATCAATACTTATTGACGGCGAAATAGTTATTCTAGATGAAAAGGGTTATCCTAATTTTCAAAGCCATCAGAGGAGAATGAATGTAGAATCTCTAAGAGATATAGATGCACTGTCTATGCAGATACCATCCACATATTACATTTTTGATATACTTAGTTTGGATGGAAACAATCTACAACACTTACCCTTTCTAGAAAGGAGGCAGATCTTATCAGGTGTTATTGTACCAAATGATAGGGTGAGAATATCTGATTTTGTAGAAGAAAAAGGAATAGAGATGTTTGAAACAATTAAAAAAATGAATCTTGAAGGAATGATGGCAAAGAGAAAAAGTAGCAAATATCTGCAAGGTCGACGGTCTGCAGATTGGCTAAAAATTAAAAATATAAAAACTCAGGATTGTATTGTGATAGGGTATACGAAAGGAGAAGGAAATAGGCAAGGTTACTTCGGATCACTTCTATTAGCGATGTATAATGAAAAAGGAGAAGCGGTATTTGTAGGTCATACCGGTAGTGGATTTAATTTTGACCTACTTGGTAAGATATATCAAAGATTGAAAAAAATGAGAGTAGATACTTGCCCTATAAGATATGTCCCCTACACAAATCGAGAGCCATTTTGGATCAAACCAGAACTTGTGGCTGAAGTCAAGTTCCACGGTTGGACAAACGAAAGGATTATGAGAGCACCAATATTCTTGAGATTAAGAGAAGGTAAGTCACCCAATGAATGTAGAATTGAGATGGAATTACCACTGGCAGAGATTATTTCAAAAGCTGATGGTGATGCTAGTACAACTAGAAATGAAGCTAACCACTATTTTAGTTCGGGGATGAATATAAAGCAACCAACAATAACAACTACTAATGATAATCTACTAAAAAGACAATCAAATAATGTGCAATTTACTAAGTCTAATAAAGACTCATTCTCAAATCTTGGCAAACTTTTTTGGAACAAAACTAAGGACCATGGGATATTAACTAAGGGAGACTTGATTGATTATTACGACAAAATAAGCATCCATATACTACCACATCTTAAGGACAGACCACTTTCTTTAAGTCGATATCCTGATGGTGCATCAGGAAAGCATTTTTACCACAAGAATTGGGATAAAGAAAAACCAGAATACGTTGAAACTATAAAAATATATTCTGAGAGTACCAACAGTACTATTAATTATATTGTATGCAATAACAAGGAGACTCTCTTATGGGTCGCAAATCTGGGATGTATTGAAATGCATCCTTGGTACAGTAGAATTAGAGACTTTGATTCGTACAAGAATCAGGATTTATATGAAGACAAATGTGGCCTTAATTTTCCAGATTTCATAGTCTTTGATTTGGATCCATATATTTACTCAGGACATGAAACCGAAGGAGAGGAACCAGAATATAATGTTAAAGGCTTTAAGGCAGCAGTAGAGGTGGCCTATTATTTGGAAGATTTATTCAAAAAGTTAAACATAAGTTCGTACATAAAAACATCCGGAAAGACTGGCCTTCATATTTTCGTTCCAATCGTATCTACATATACATATGACCAAACCCGGCAATTTGCTGAAGTTTTAGGCAGCAGATTGTTGGCTAAATATCCAGATAAAATTACAACAGAATGGAAAACAACTAAAAGAAAAGGAAAAGTCTTTTTTGACTATAACCAGAATTCTGAAGGAAAAACCATAGCATCAGTTTTATCAGCTAGACCAACAACTTCTGCCACTATATCTATGCCAATCCGATGGAAGGATTTATCAACTATCTTACCAACTGATTTTACTCTAGTAAACGTGCCTAAAACTATTAAAAAGATTGGGAATCCATGGTTAAATATTCTACATAAAAAACAAGATATTAACAAACTTCTTGAAAATGTAAAGCAAATTTAATAATTTGCTTATATTTGAGCGTTTAATCATCAATGATTGTTTGAATATGCTAATAACATCAAATTGATCATCAACAATTAAGACCATCGATAGCCGGCAGCTTCGCTTCTCCTGCAGCCAACTTGGTACTAGATTATTTCAAATGCTCAATTACTTAAATATGATAGATTCAATCCGCATCTGGACGATATGGAATCACTAGCTTTACTATTTCTCCATTGCTGATTGCATCTGAATAGATTGTATCTATAATAGCATTTATATCTATGACAAATGTCTTAGAACTTGTCCCACATGACCAACAGTTGTTATATTGCTGATATTGTTATATCCTAGACACGGGATAATGATACTTTAATATCTTGAATTATCTCTATTACCAAAGCATATCAAAGAAATACTGCTGCTGTTCAACAAATGAATTTACCGTACTAATTCTGTCAATTTATGTAGAGTTTAATTATCGTAAAAGACTTCAGATATAACCTTAAAATTCTAAGATGTGCTATTCTTCGTAGACAAATGGGTAATAAAACTTGGATTTGGCTTCTAGTAGGGGTGGCTGCAGGTGGATTGGCTGTCTATGCGTCGACGCGTCAGAAAGGGCGACAAAATTTAAGGCGGCTAAAGGAACAGCCGAAAGAACATAAACTGGAAGAGTTAGCGATTGCGTAGTTCTATATTTTCTAATAGAAATAGTGATAATTCTAACGGGGCCAGGTATTTGCGATAGATTGATGCCTTTTTGGTGTACTAGAGATTATGACCAAATCTGTCAAAGCGCCTATAATAGTCTAGTGCAGGCTGAAATCGATAACATCCTAAGTGGTATGAGATAGAGTCTTAATGAAGACGATAGTTGAAGATCCAATCCTAACCAAAAATCATGACTATTCAATAACATGTAATTTTAAAATCCAGTACGTAGAGCTGCCAGTAGCAGTTCCTAATCCAAGCGTAAGTGCTTATGGTCTGAGGTGCTACCTGAAGTGCGAAGACGGAACATTTGGCAAGCTTGAGGGAAGGCATTTACTCTTTGAAACAAATTCTGACCCTCCACCTGCCGATGTTATATCAGAAACAGTCTCACTAGGTCCACCATCGCCTGATGAGGTTAAGCCATCTGAACATTATTCTGTCGAAGGTAAACCTCCTTATGCATATGCAGATGTAAAGTTTGTAGTAGAGGAATTTAGAGCTGGCATAATTCAACATGAAGAAGCATTCTCTTTTGGATTGGTTATGGTGCCATAATCAATAGAATGGCTTTAGTTTTAGCTAGAGTCAATAAGAGGGGGAAGTTACTATAAGCCCATTTAATTGTTCGATAGTGGAATAATATCAAACATCATTTGGAATGAATAGGCTTATAATTTTTCGGCATGGACTGAATTCAATATCTCCAGACGATATTATACTATTTTAGAGCGAATGTATCTACATTCAGGAATGCTTCTATTTCCGTTTAGGCTATTGTCAATTTTTTATAATCATATTCGAAGAATCCCTGATTTTCATTCTCAGATAGGGTGTCAAAATTTGGCTGAAAAGCCCCTTTACACTTCATTGACTTGAACCTTCATACTCAGAGAGTTCCTTTCCATATTCTAATGTTCAAATGTTCTAACACATTCAAATATCATGTTCCTCAAATTAAAGAATGCCAGTAAAATTAGGTAAAAAGAAATATGAAAAGTTCTCGGATGCATCTGCTGCAATCCAGAAAAAGAAGGGCATTTCAAAGGATAGGGCTAATGCTTATGTGGCGTCCGTAGAACGCAAGCAAGGAATAGAACCAAGGACAGGGAAAAAAAGGGCTAAAACAAATACCCGCAAAACAACTGATAGAAAGACAAGACTACGATAAGTGAACGAAACATTACAAGGTGAAGGATTAGCATGGTGTTATGGTGTTAAGTACCCTATGGACAATAATTCTCGTAATAATAGCAATAATCATAATAGTACTGTTACTGAAATTTCTGTTCGCAATTTTCGTGATAGTACCAATTGGTCTAAACGATATATTACCACAACTCATTAGTCTGCAATAGCGCTCTCCAGGGTTATCTTCTCACTTACCAGGAAATAGTCATTATATGATTTGTTTATGAATGCTCAACTTTAACATGACTACTTAATATATTGTCCGTATTAAAAGATGTTCCACAAAGATCACATTTGTAGGCGGGGGTCAGGCCTTGATCTGCTGTAGTAAAAAACTTGTTCCTTACTTTTGGATGGAATCACTATAACTTCTGGATAGGAGTCGATACGGTTGCCGGCGCCTCCCTTTACATGCAGTTTTTGCTACCATTTTAGCATTATTCAAAACGCTAGATATATTATCCAGAAATCCAAGATAGTATTACCAAGCTAAAAGTAGGGTGAACAAAATAATTAGACGATTCTATGTATTTCATTTTATCATTGTAGACGAAATATGAACTGAGGCCATCGCAAAATACAAAGTTTCTATAAAGCCATGAAAACATATAATTTAAAGGATGACACAGCTCGTGAGAATTTTATCTTAGACTACGAATTAGGCAACAACAACTGGTATACCAGTGCCTCCAGGGAGGAAGGCCGATTGTTTGATTGTTTAATTTTACAAAGAATGAGACTATATCGGAAGTGAACGTACCTAACCGCCCAACATCTAAGCATAAAGTATCCCGTCAGATAGAGGAAACGAGGACGAGACGAACGAGGAACGTCAATAATAGTAAGATACTATTGAATCCATTAAGGTTAGCTGAGTTGCTATGTGTCATAGGTAATAGTGTGGGTAATAGTGTAGAGTTTAGTAATATCTAGCTAATTACTTATACTCAATTCTTGTAATGTAGACAATCATAATTGATAAACTCTTATTTTATGAAATATGTTGTGAGATGCTATCACAACTATTCCTGCTACGGCAATACTAATGAAATCCCTCATATTTGTCATAAGATTTGAACTAGCAAGAATAGAGTGTCCCATTATGTCATATACTGTGTCAGTTAACCAGAACGCCAATGTGACCCAACCAATTATACCTGCAATCATAGAACCAAGCCTTGCAGTTTCTATAATAAAGTATATAGAAAATGCGATACCAATGTACCATAAAACGCTTGGAATAAGCCAGTTAGCAAGAAATACTCCGGGCTTTGGGTTTAATATGTAGTGAGTCAATCCCATGACAGATAGTGCAAATAACGATATCAGAAGGATTCTATTATTTAGATAAATGGAGGTACGCTCCTTTTTAGTAACCTGCGATTTTCTTGGTTTCTCTTCTTTTGCAGCTTTAATGGCTTGTTCAAAGCTCTTTAATTGAAGAGGAATGAACTCTTTGATTGAGTCATCTTTGGTAATTGCCTCATGTTTAAGGCTATCAATTAATGGTCTAGCAAGCGAGGCTTTTACCGGAGTAATAAGGTCTACCCAGTAAGAAGATAGCCTTGGAGTTAAAAAAGGAATTATTATAATTTTTATGGAATTGTTTATCATCTTTCCGTATCTTTTCATCATATCCAGATAACTCATTACATCTGGTCCACCAATATCAAAAGCTCTATCCTCTGTATTTGGGGCATCAATGGCTTTAATTAAATAGCTAACTACATCGTCTATTGCTATAGGCTGTGATTTGGTCAGAACCCATTTTGGACATACCATGATAGGAAGTCTCTCGACTAGATATTGTAACATTTGAAATGATCCCCCGCCTTGCCCCAGAATAACGGCTGCCCGAAAAATTGTAACCTTTGCTGAAGAGGATTTTAATATTTTTCCTACCTGGACTCTGCTGCGCATATGATCGGATAGCTTTGCAATATTTTTTTCATTACTCAGACCGCCAAGATAAATGATTCTTTTAACTCGACATTCAGAAGCAGCCTTGGCGAAATTCTCTGCAGCAATTCTATCACGTTCTGCAAATTTCTTCCATTCTTTTGAAGAACCTTCCATTGAATGTATTAAATAGAATGCTGCCTCTACTCCTGCCATAGCTTTAAGCAGTTCGCTGTAATGACTTACGTCAGCCTTGATAATGTCTATTTGTCCATCAAAGCGTCCAGCAAGAGAATTAACATTTCTAGTCATGCATACAATCTCATATTGTCTCAAACAAGATAGTCTAGAGACTAGATGACTTCCAATGAAACCACTAGCGCCTGTTACCAGAATTTTCAAAGATGTATAACCTATGGATTATTTTAATCGCTTGATAATTTCAAGTGCTTTCAATGCGCTTTTTTCTTTGTCCTTTATTTCAATCATTATATCAACCTCAAAGTTCTTTAGAGCATGTACAAACTTTTCAAAAAGTGAAATATTTATTGTGTTTGCATGTTTACCTCTTCTTTCTCCTAATTGTTGACTACTAAAATCTATAATAGGAGATCCATCTTTTATTTTCTTCCATGTCGGGTTGGTCTCCTTGATAGAATTATTTAGCGATATCCCATTTCCAAAACACTGCTGATGAAAACTATCCAGAACTATAGGTATATCTGTTTGGTGGTGGATAACCATACAATCATCTAGATTAAATAAATGATCATCATTTTCTATAACAAGCCTTTTCTTTACGGATTCACTTAAGAACGAATCATATCGTTTAATAAATAAGTTGATTGCGTTAGTCTTATTACCATAAGCTCCTCCTACATGAATTTGAATTTTGGCAGACTGATCAAGGCACATTGCATCCAGAACGTCACAATGATACTGTAATTCCCTTATACTACTTTGAGTCGTCTTCTCGTTACTAGAATTCAGGAGTACAAACTGATCTGGATGCATAGATATTCTCATATTATTTTTAATAATATAATCACCTATTTCTTTGAACTCTGATTCAAAATTATGTAGCCAATCATATCTACAAATAGGATGAGAAGCAAAAGGAATTAGATCAGAACCAATCCTAAAGAATAACAGATTGTTTTTCACATTATAATTTAGAATCTTGCTTAGATGAAATAAGTTACTATTTATAGTCTTAACCAATCTCTCTTCAGAGTAGGACGCTAATCTAAAGGTTGAAGGATCGTTTCTGGCAATACTCCTATTTATACAGGGATATCCTATTCTCATGATGAATTCAGAAGTAAATTGATAGCTGCCAACTCTTCAATCTATTAGTAGTTAACATAATAGTCTTGAATATCTATAGTCAATGATCCCTCTGGAATGTAGTACAAGGTATACAAGGATCCACTTTGTATTACATTATTTAAGCTGCAATTAGATATGAAAATATCAAACGAAATTGAGCTGAGTCTTTTTAGACCTTGAGGGTCACAGGTGCAATGTACGTCGCCAAAGAACCACTGAACAGATTCATGATGGATAGATATCATGCGACATCCTTCTTATATCCCTAATTCTGTTCTGAAGTGTCATTCCTGTGATTCCTGCTACTTCTGCAATACCGGCTTGAGTTATACTCTCTCCTACTTTACCACATGACAGATATACCAAGCTTGCCGCAAGACCCATTAGATTCTTTCCAGCAGTTATTCCTAACTTTGTCATTTTATTCATGGCTCTGAATGCTTCACGCCTACTCACCTCGGAAATACAGGTTAAGTTTGCGATTTTGGCCACACATAATGGATTAATTACTGGAGACCTTAATTCAAGCTCAAATAAGAGCAATCTATAATCTCTGGACAGATCTTTCTTTTTTAGGTTAGTAGCATGAAGAATATCTTCCAAAGACTTATTATTTTGCATTTCCCTACAAGCAATGTATAAGCAGGCTGCCAACATTGAAGGTCTAGATCTGCCTCGAATGAGATCTTTATCTCTTGCTTTTCTATAGATATACGCAGTCTTTTCGACTACCGCAGCTGAAAGATTAAGTACATGTTTTAAGTTATCTAGATCTTGAAATACATCCACTAGTATTCCATTTTTTGAAGTCTTCTTCGTAAGAGTGTCCAATCTCTTCAGTCTTTTCATTTTTGATCTTGTCAGGGTATCCAATTTATGTCCATTACCATCTTTGGTGACATTCCAAATATTCGTATAGAGCCCCATGTCATAATGAGATAATTGATTCGAATGTAGGGAAACTAAATTTCTTTCTGTATCTTCATAGATTTGTATATCTTCAGCTTTATCTATAACAAGGCCACAGTTGGAGCAAATAAGTTCGCATGAATAAGAGTCAGTTATTAGTGTAGTACTATGACAAGAATAGCAATATTTGATTTCCTCTAAGTATCTAAATGGTTCGAACACAATCATAATTTCTTTTCCATCCCATACATGACTTGCACATTGAATTGCTACTTCTACAAAGAGTTTCAGAGATTAACTCATATCTAGATACTCCCATCGCACGACCATCAACAACATTGATAGTAATAATACTCATAATCAAGGAAGGGATCTTATTATATTTAAATAGTGACCAATGCTGCCACATGGTGCCTAACATGTTAAATGGATAGCTAATGCTTAAAACATCCATTAGAGGATGCAAAATGATACTTATGGAATATTATTCATATTGTAGCAAAATAGATGTACCTTCCACCGACTTATTTCGATGGCATGCCAGTGAGGGTGCCCTGGAAAGGCTAAACCTTCCCTGGCAACCCTTTAACCTAATTAACAAAAAAGGAGGACTAAGGGATGGCAAAGTTGAAATTTCTATGCATGTCACTCCTCTTGTGCAGATCAGATGGTTGATAGAGCATTTAGATGCAGAATATGTGGAAGGAAAACGCTTCGTTGATGTCCAGGTCAAAGGGCCCTTTTCATATTGGAAGCAGATCCATATCATAATCCCCAATGGAAACTCTAGCTCTTTCTTAGAAGATAGCATAGAATACAGATTGCCCGTTGGAAAACTAGGTAGAATTGTGGCCCACAAGATCATCAATAATAAACTAGAAGAGATGTTTCAATATCGTCATAGGATCGTGAAACAAGACAATCATATTCATAATACGATAAATAAAAATAAAAATGAAAATAATGGTCCATTAACAGTTGCGATAACAGGATCGACTGGCTTCATCGGTTCATCCTTGGTTCCGTTCCTTACCACAGGAGGACATAGGACAATCGGATTAGTAAGACAAACATCTAAAATAAATACTAATGCAATAGGAAGATTTGTGAAATGGGAACCAAATGAATCATCTCTTAACCCTTTTGAACTCCTCCTTGCTGGCACCCCAATTCCTTCCGAGAAAACGCAATTCCCATGACATAAAGAACATCTCAGATAAGATGAAGTACGACTTACAGAAAATCTATCCAGGTTTTAGAGAAGTTCTGCTCTGGGAAAGAACAATGGCTTGGCAAATGGTAGAAAGTGTGATGAAAAAACCCGGTCTAGTTTGGAAGCAAAAAATGTCGCACGAAGTAGACCGAGTCAAAGGATTATTCTTTGTAGGTGATTCGACTATTAGTTATGGAATAGGTACTGACTCTGCTGCTCACAGTGCTTTATTGTGTTATCCAGAAATACTTGCTTACTTTAAACATTCTGTGGTATTAGTAAAGTAAGAAAGATGTTATTGATTTGCCACCTGTATATCAGGAGATTTCTCAAACGTTTCAATGTTTCAGATAAAAAGATATTAAATCAATTAATTGAATATTAGCCATCAAATCTATTATATTACGTTGTTTGGCACCATGTTAGTATTTTGGCTTTATTTTATAAATTGAAAACTAGGAGATACCCGGTTAATTGGTATATATAAGAAGTAAGAAAGTGAAGGGAATCGATTATGCTTATCTTGTAAAAAGTATATGGGAACCTAACCTCAACACATCACGCCAAAAGACCATAAAGTACCTGGGAAATGCCTCTAACCTTACAATTGAGGATATACCAAAAGATTACCGTAATGACCCAAAAATCATTACTTTCATGGCATCTCATGCTACAAAAGACAATACCAAAAAGCAAGCTCTACTTCAAATCAAAGATGAATTTTTCAAAACATTATCTAATGGAGATATTAATGGTGCAATGAGGATATATGAAAGGTATACAATGTATTACAATCTGAGAGACTTTTATGATAATCTTTTAAAGCAGACAATGTACGAAATAGGAGAGCTTTGGGCAAAGGGTAAACTTGATATTGCAACAGAACATGTATGCAGTAATACTGCACAAAGTCTAATTGATATTATTAATGAAAAGAATTTAAAAAAACATTCCAACAAAGCCAAGATCTTGATTTGTACTCCAAGCGGAGAGCTACATTCCTTGGCACGCAAGGTTATCGAGTCTATTTTGATGAGTAAAGGATTCAAGGTTGTTAATATATCTCCTTCTGTACCAGCGGAATCAGTTGTAAGTTATGTTACAGACATAAACCCTGATATAATTTTTATTTCCATAACACTTGAAGAAAATATTAAAGCTGGAAGGAATTTAATAAATAAAATTAGAACTAACTTTTCTTCGATACTGATATTTGTAGGTGGAATAGCGATAACTAAAAATGACAGATTAGACCTTGATGCAACGATACTTCAAAGCGGTTCACTACGTGATATTGATCATCAGAAACTCAATCCATAAAATAAAAGTGAAATAAAAGATAGGATAGGAGAGTGGATAGGTGGATATTGCTGCATTTTTGATAAAATTTGTAAATTTCATCCTTTATTTAGGACCGTGTGTAATTCATTGGCAGTCTATTAGACCAATTCAATCATTTGCTGATGCGCAATTGCTTGTTAATATAATAGTCAGTTAGAACTAATAATGCTACAAATTGAGTTATAAAATACGTACTCTAAGCGATTCTATAAAATTTTACCTACCTAGAACTGAAGGATACTTGGAAATAATACGTCACATTGCTCAAAAGTACGGAGCAATGTCTCTTATAGAGTTCGATGGTTATTTTGAGGGTAAATTTGAACCTACTAAGTATATGTTAGTCGGAGTACATGCCAATGATATCAACCAAGATACTCTGCTAAAATTTGCAAATGAGATTCGAGTTATACTAAAACAAAAAAGTCTTGCGTTAGAGCTTAATAACCAATTAATTCTGGTGGAATAGGTTTAGTCTTTGGATGGGAAATAATTTTTCTACTTCACCTGACTCTACCAACGTTGGTCTTTTTCTAGCATCTATATAGATATACTATCAAGTTTTGAAATCTGAAGATGCAGCCTGTTCAAGATACCAAGGAATATCAGGATAAATATTCATTTATATGCTCAATTAGGGCACCACCAATCGGTTCTTAAATTCCAAGGTTTGTTGTATTAGAAAATTCAAGGTTTGAATGACCGGATAAAATCACAAACAATCAAAAGGCCTTATGACCAGTGTTTAAATCTTGCTATCGCTCAGACTAGAATAGGGTAAAAGGTAACAATGCAGAACAGCAGTAATAACGTTGTAACATACAATGATGCACAAAAACCAAAACGTACTGTTTTGATAGTAGATGATGAACCAGATATAACTTTAGCTCTAAAGATGGGTTTAGAGTCTAAAGGCTTTCAAGTTAGTACATTTAATGACCCCAAAGAAGCATTGTCAAACTTTGTACCAAACTTCTACTCCATTTTACTTTCTGATATTAAAATGCCATACATGAATGGATTTGAATTGTATCAACAGATAAGAAAGCTAGATGGTAAGATTAAGGTATGTTTTATTACTGCATTTGAAATATATCAAGATGAATTCAAGAGACTTTTTCCCAAGATAGATGTAAGGTGCTTTGCTCGCAAGCCAGTTTCAATCGATGAATTGTCCAAAATAATAAAGGAAGAACTTGAATACTCAGCCTGAACTTGAGATGTGTCCCTGATAAAATAGACACCAAATAAACCGCCAGATCCGACTATAACCAATAAAATGACCGTCAAGATCAATATGGGTTGAGTGGAAACTCGTTTGGTATGCATGTGGATACATTCCACACTGCTTTTATAGATATAGACAGATCATACGAAAGTACAACATTGAAAAAGTGATTAACCCGGTAAACACTCAAAGGTCAGGTGAAAATCGTAACAGCTGGTGAAAAGACCAGTAATACCTATCCAGAAACAAGGTGTAGTTATTGCGGCTAATCAGAAAAAAGGATATAATGGCAATAGCACTTATGTCTTGGTCTGGTGTGTCCAAATAAAGGAGTTTTGACAGAATAAAAATACAACTATTAGGTGGTACTGGTATTGCCTCTTGCAAGGGTACATGCTACGGACATACCATCACCTTTGGGCTCAGTGATGATGACTCATTTACTACCAGAGCACTTGTTGTCATTTCGTTTGTGCTTACAGGCAATAAGATCCTATAATACTCTACTGGATATTTGAGAGTAGATTGACCAATGCGATAATAGGGATATAAAATGGATTCTGCCCCTTTATTAATAACATATCCTTCCTCATATCCAAGTTTTCTTTGAAGTTAGGACATGAAATAGTGTTGCATCTGGCATTGACATATCTTTCTCTTCTTGTAATCCCACCGACTTTGCCACAGCTGATTCTTCTGGTTCCATGCTTATTCGTCCTATTACTTATAACTACAATATACTTAATAGCAATTGTTGAAAATAATTAATGCTGAAAATTGAAGGATAATGATAATAGTGATAATAACCGAAAGAGTGTCTTTACGACTAGACATGAATGTTTGGTAGTTGTGGCATGAATAAACAGAAACAAACCAATACTAATACTAATACAGCGTTGATAGTAAATCCAAATTCCGGTGGTGGGGCGACTGGCAAGAACTGGGAGAATATTCACAAACAGATCAAGGAAATCTTGGGTGATAATCCTCAAGTCGCATTTGGTCAAAAGTCTGGAGATGGGACTACCTTAGCGAGGAATTTTTTAAGAAATGGGTTTAAGAAGGTTATAGCATTAGGAGGTGATGGAACCATAAATGAGGTTGCAAACGGCTTTTTTGAAAAAATAATAGTTGAGAATAATGATGATGTTAGTAGTAATAATGAAAATACTGAAAATACTACGCCTCTATCGTGGCCTATCTTGAAATCGATAAATCCTGAGGCTATTATGGGTATATTTCCATCTGGATCAAGGAATGTTCTAGCTAAATCCTTGAGTTTGCCTGAGGGTATAAGTGAATGTTGTCAAAGATTTGTAAATGCTAAAGTACAAAAGATGGATGTTATTTCAGCAACAGTAACAAAAACAAAGACAAAAACGGGAGAAGATTCAGCTACAACTACAGGGGCAAACAATAACCCAATGAGTATAGCACGCATTTTTCTGAATGCTGCTGAGATGGGGGTTGGTGCAGAAATTATAGATAGGTCAAAAATGATTAGAGACAAGGTCAAGAGCCGTCTTGTATCTACAATATCAAGTGTCATAGCCACCCTACCTACTTATGAAAGTAACTTATGTGAGGTAGTTCTAGACGATGGACGGCAGAGTTTACTTTCAAAGATGACAATGGGTGTAGTTGCCAATGGAAGTTATTTAGGAGGTGGGTTTAAAGCAGCACCATTCGCGAGCGTTTCAGATGGTTTGCTAGATATAATGATTCTTAAGAATTCCGGCAGTTTCAAAATGCTGGATGGATTTGTCGCTATGAAAGGAGATGATAACGATTATACACAGGATAATGACAATATTTTTTATAATCACGCTAGGAATGTTTCCATAAAATCAAAAGAGAGGGAAATCACAGTTACACTTGATGGTGAACCCATAGGATCTCTGCCCGCAAGGTTCCAAATTAATCAAAATGCTTTGAGTGTAAAATTCTAGCATAATATTTCATGTTAGTTCTTGCACCTAACACTCTTACGGCTTTGGGTTATACCTCTGCTGGGAAGTGTATCTTCCATAGAACTAGAAAGAAAATTCAATCTTATTAGTGAACTTTTTTTCTGGCAAGCTTCAGAGGCTAACTTAAATAGGAAAATCGTGGCTCCGGAAGTGATTAACGGAAAGGGTCGATCTGTGACCATAATTTTGCAAACATAGACGGAGAATTGACCTTGAGCCATTCAGACATCCTTTCCTCTTCCTCGAAGCTTTGTTTTAGAAGAACTAGTGTTTCACCAATATTCATCTTGACTGCCATTTGTACAAGTAGGTTATATCCTATCACTTCAGCACTTTCTATTATCATGTCTTCTACTGATTCATGTAGCTCTTGTTCAGCGAGAACCCGCGGATTCTGTATTGCATTTCTTATAGATTCAGGTGGAATAGATGTAGGCAATTTTCCTTTTTCTTGGGTTGGTGTTCTTCCTTCCTTTGTGTGCGTTGTGTGTGTGTGTTGAAACTATTATGCATATTCAGAGTAGTTAATTATTTTTAACAAGTATAGGCTGTACATTATAACACATAATTATCATACAATTCTCAAATAACAAATCTGACAAGTTCATTCCAATCTGTGAATCCAATTCTTACCCCAAACACATTTTATTGCATTTAGTAGTAGGACTGAAGGCATAATAGGAATTAATGTAGTTAAGAGAATGCTTTTTACTATAGAAAGCATTATAAATTTTTCTGATGATGGTATAAGTCTTACTCTTTGACTTCAGTTATAGCATTACGTCGTAAGTATGACAAATGGCTCTCACACAGCTAGTGGTACTACCTAACCGAATGCATCGTGTTACCTTGTTCAAGGACAAATTTTTTCTCCTTACGAAAAATATCCTTTTCTATATAATACGAGTAATTGAGGTACTTTGTACTGGTCAAGGTCATAGTCTGAAAGTGGTATTTGAAAAAACACTGGTACAAGGTTAACTGTAAATAAAACCACAATTACAAATATTTATCATGTATGTGGGGCACACAAATGTGACACGCTTGATTCAATCCATACCATGTGGTTATGATGCAAAATGTTCGGAATGAAATTTGGTGATAGTTGGGGATATGGAGCGCCATATGCTTACTGAACATATGCAAAAAGCAGACCTTTAATTTTCTGACAAATTATTCAAGCAAGCAAGTAACAAGAAATTATAATCACCAATGGTATCTGCTGATCTTAATTTAACAACTTCTTTACCTAATTGTTCCCGTCCATGACTTTTCAATCAATGATTGTTCCATGTAGCAAACATGATTCCGACCGAAACTCCCATAATAAATACAGTTGTCCACCCAATAAGATTGGATAGACGTCCATTTACTCTCTCTTTTAGAATACTTTTATCATTAGCTATTCTCATAATTGCAATTAGGATTGGAACAGCTACTACCCCATTAATGACAGCTGTATATATTAATGCTTTAATTGGGTCTATACTTGAGAAATTAATCCAAAGTCCGATTGCTGTGGATGCAGCTATTATAAAGTAGAACGCCTTAGCCTGCTTGAATTTCTTGTTCAAGCCCTGTTTCCATCCGAATGTGTCAGCTAATGCATATGCTGATGAGCCAGCCATTACCGGTATTGCCAATAGTCCAGTACCTATTATACCAAGGACAAAGATTATTTTTGCTATCTGGCCTGCAAATGGAAATGACTTTACAAGAGGCTGCAATGCACTTGCAGCCTGATCTGCTGTCTGGATATTGGTAATATTATGAGCGTGAAGGCTTCCTGCGGTCGAGATTATAATAGCCCACATGATTATCTGGGAAACTGCCATACCTGCTGCAGTATCTACCCTCATCATCTTAACTTCTGTTTTAGAAATCTTTGGCTTGCTGCTACTCTTGGAGATAACATTACTACCACTACTACTACCACCAGCATGATTACTACCCTCACTCTCACTGATTTCTTGTATCTTACCTCTGTCAACATCTTCCTCAGCTTCTTGTGAAGCTTGCCAAAAAAATACATAAGGTGTTATAGTGGTACCTAAAATAGCTACAAACATCATTGCAAATGCTGGAGTAAATTCTATGTGTGGAATTACAGTAGAAACTAATATCTGCTCCCAGTTACCTCCTACTATTACGGCAGTTATGATATACGCAAATAAAGAGAGTGTAAGATATTTCAATATCTTTACATATTTGCTGTATGGCACCAAAATTTGAGAAGCTACTATAAAGGATGTAAAACAAAGAGTAACAACAATTAAAGGTAACTGTGGCAATAAAAGCCTGACTGATGCAGCCATCGCACCGATATCTGCTCCAATATTTACGGTATTTGCAATTAAAAGAAGACTAGTAAGTGGAAGAACAACCTTTTTAGAGTATTTTCTCTTTATGACTGCATTTAATCCACCCCCTGTTATGAGACCTATCCTTGCACATATCTCTTGAATTACTGTCATCAATGGATATTGGAATAATGCCAGCCATAACATCCCAAAGCCAAATTGTGCGCCTGCTTGCGAAAATGTTGCTATACCAGACGGGTCATCATCAGATGCTCCTGTTACTAATCCGGGTCCTAAGTACTTGATAAAATTGCGTGGCTTCTTCTGAGATACTGATTGATTTTTATTCTTAAAATTTATGTCCTCCATACCAGCAGTACTATCTTTTCTTATGTCCGTATGTATGTCATCCATTCAATTCGCACCATAACAAGCTAAACAATCTACAACACTAACTATAATCCTATAACGAATGGCACAACATCCTTTAATACAATCATTAATCATTATACTTTTAACATAATGCAGACAAGAAAACACAAACCTTCACTACGATTTCAATATAGTGATTAAGGCACAGTCATCTATACTTGGGTAAGAATTCCGTATAGCAAACCGTTATATCGAAAATTGAGCATATAGTACTTGCAGACGTATAAATGAAAGAAATAGCACCGTCTGATTTAGAGAATATTGCAGATGACCAAGTTGCTTTCGCAATGAGAAATATTTTCTCACAACAGATTTGCCACCTGGACATAGCAGATGGACTGAAACAATTATTATATGAGAAGAAATATGACTTGAATTCTCTACTTCAATCCGATGCAGCATCAGTGGCCAGAGAACTTGGAATTGAGGAATACGTTGCCAAAGGAGAAAGTATCGATGCTGCAAAGAAGAAAGCAACAGAGTAATTTCCTTCCCTACTTCTTTTACTACCTAAATCCAGATCCCAGTTTCTCTTCAATGACTTCGTGCTTAGTAGATTTAACATTAATTCTTGCAGATTCCATATTGAATTCTTCTTACAGGAAATACAATGGTAAGAAATTTTCATAGTCCATCACTGCACTACAACCTTTAATAGGGTTTGAATGGATATCACATAAAAATCTTTTTCGCACTCGAATTTCCCAATTGATGCCCCGGTCATGAAGAAACTTGATAATCTACTGATGTTGACTGCTTGCATCAGATCAACCATACCCGATTGCCAACGACTCTTCTTTTTGGCGGCATTCTTTGCTTTTGTTTTGGTCTTCTTAATCATTTCTAATACCAAATACTTTTTATCGATTTCACAAAAACCATATTTGCACAACGCCTAAAAAAGATGGGAAATTGCATAAAAGCCTATACAGAAACGTTTAGATTTATCCTCAAAACACTTACTCAAACCGAGCAACGTCGTACTACAGTAACTGAATATAAAATCGTTAAATTTGATGGTGTATACACAACAACAATGTCTGATATTCTGATCAATAGTGTTTTAACAGATGCAGTTATTACCTTAGCGCATGCGTTCCATGAAGCTGGGGTGAATCCACCAAAGAAGATTGAAGTTGACAGCTCAACTTTTGATAAACTGTTATCAGAATCAATGATGTTGTATAATATTGATAGTAAAAAGGCAATCTCTGAGCGTGAATTTCGACTATCTGATATATTGCTAATATCAGAGCGGTCATCCACTTCGTCAGATTAGCATTCTTGACCCTTTTAATAGCATACTTTCTTTGATGTCAAAGATCCAAGGAATACGCCATTACGCTTGAAAATTCGATAATTGGACAAGCTATCGAGGATTATTGGAAACTCGAAGTACTAGATTCTGTTGAAATGTCAGACAAAGTTTTTCTGCTGTGGAAGAAGGAAAATGATTGATACTCTAATAGACAATA
>AF_2010_repII_A001DRAFT_10000025_pt1 | contig 21491 bp, 23 predicted proteins | sample AmaForreplIIA001_FD_9190 | JGI IMG/M metagenome (IMG submission 9190)
CCACCGCAATGATTAGCAAAAGCAGAATGAGAATATGAGCTTAAAACATCGAAAATATCGCGCCCATTATAATGAAATATTTCATTGGATCTCATCTCACGCGCGCGAACATTCTATCCCTTCGCCAAACCTAGCACCAAACCAGCAGAAGCACTCGATGCGAGAGGAATACCAACATGCGATATCGAGTGGGTATTACCAATAGTATTTGAAATATGAGTGATTGCATTCGTAACCCAAAGAATCCATTCTGGGACACTACATGTATTCTATTCCAATCAACACTTACAATTCGTTGATATTCGAGATATGCTAAAGCAGCAATAAACAAACCAGCTATGATGGCGGCCAGTTTGATTACTTTTTTTATAGCATAACCTGCGATAAAACCTAGAAAGAAATCTCCCCCAACAGTTCCTGCGAATGGAGCAATATCTGTTGTTGTAATCATTTACCCTCCTTCCTCAAAGATTGCTCAATTGCTCTCCTGATGAACATGCTTCTAGGTCTAGGAATGTCAGCACGCACCTTATCTACTCGTTTTAGAATGGAAATTGGTAAGGTGATTCCAACCTTTTCTGTTTTATCGATCTTGCTTGTACCCACCATACTAGTACTACACAATCCAAAGCTATAAACTTATCTACAATTATGTTACCAAACAATTTTCTGTATAGGACCCCGATGATTTATGTCATAATTGCGCACTCAATTCAAAGGACACACTCCCTCTCTTGATCGTTATCCAACCAATATATTGTGAGTGGGTGAATGCTTCGTATACGAGTAAATTATCACACTTGGACCAGAGAATTCAAGAAGTAAAGGATATCGGGGATGAGCTGAGAGATACAGAAACACTTGACATCGAAACCGAATTGCTGAAATGGGACCTGAAGGAAACTNTTGAATAATGTTTCGGCGTGTCAATATACCATTTTAATCCTCATGCTATAACGATTATTCGCATAAGAAAAATGTAATACAATTAAATTCGGTTTAATCTTCTTGTCGCACCCCTCTCCCCGGTGTATTGTAGCTCGATTTTAAATTCGCTGATAAGAATATGAGATTGGACGATTTCCCAAAACACGGCCATATCTCTTGAGGACCTAGAAATAAAACCATATTTGATCACCAAACTAAAAATGCTGGAATTGAATCCATCTTTGACCTTGCAGTTTCAGTACCACTCGACCTGCTTGAACTTTGTCCAAGTTATGATGAAGGAGTAGCACTCGATCTCGTGATGAGGGCCAGAAAAGTGCTAACTGATTCAGTGACGCTTGTCAAAGAATTTTCTACTGCAGAGGATCTTCTTGGAAGGAGAAAAAATCTCCTCAAATGCACTACCGGATCCGACATACAAGTACCACAATACCCCTAGCTATAAACTTATCTACAATTATCTTACCAAACAATATTCTCGATAGCAGGACAGATTTATGCAATCATTGCTCACTCTCCCTCTTCCTACTGTACTATATTGGTTATATCGAAACTATTTGATCTCAATACTATGGACGAACTATCAATCCTCGAGGAAAGAATTCAGGATAAAATCGCCCAAACAAAAATTAAAATGGACAAATCAATGCAAAGAGCGGAAACTGATCGTTTTTGGTCAATAATTGAATTGTTGAATTGGGTGTTAAATGAGATACTGGAGGTAAATGGGAGTAATCTTAGGAAAATACTTTGAATAAATAAATAGGAGAGATTGTTACTACTTCAATTCTGATATTGCTTTTTTTAGATCATCGAAGCTCATTACAGGATGAAACTCTACTTCTGCACCTAACTGAAATAATGGTTCTGCGACCATTGGCATCTGATCCGTGTTTTACATATCAACAACAAATACATTCACTCTTTTACCATCTGCTTCAAAAAAATATGATGCTTCTGGTTTCACATTGTTCATATAGTTTTCAAGATTCTTCAAATAGGATGGTTCCTTCACCATTTTGTTTCCAGCATCTGTGGGAAATTTCGCGCGAATTATGAATCTCATACGTAAATACGAATAATTTGTTGCATTTAAAGGGTTCTAGTTCGCAATTAACTTATCCTACATTAGAAAAATGTAACCCGAATAGATTCGGTTTAATGTTCTGAAAGATCTATCTCCCACTTGTATGACAATTTCAAATATTTTTTTACTGCGGTGCGCCAAAGGTGATAGGAATATGGATACAATATAGATACCTTCTCCGATCTGAATCATATCTTATATATCTTATATACCTTTATAGGTGCGAGAGAGCAAGATTGTTCCTTAGATTTTCGGCGTGCGNCAATTTGATTGAAAATAAGTTACAGATCGAATTCACACCACAAGCATACATTAGGGAGAGTGTTTTAGATTATGTTAATCTCAGAAGAGAACGTGGAGCGTCATCCAGTGCAATTTCCAGGAATTTAATGACATACAGAAACAGGGTAATTGTGGCGCCGAGTGGAAATTATGGAAGCATAAGTGAAATCATAATGAGAAAAGCGGGCAACCAGAGGGTGTCAGAAACAGATAACCGAAATTTGGTGGAATTCTGGAAGCAGATTTATGACATCGATATCTCACCAGGTGAAATCCCTCTTTTAAAAATCAAGATGGTTAATTCAGAAAATACATTCACTTACCCATCAAGTATGTGTTTCTTTGCTGGAGGTGATTCCTTGGTTATTCCTGCTGGTGTTCAAAAGTTTATAGAATATAAAAAATCAACCCTCAAAACCAGAATGGACGAAATCACGAGTAAATCAATCAATGGTTTAAAGATCGGAGATTTATCTCTAGGGTCAGAATCAGTGGTTACTGACCAGGACCATAGCATACAGGCTCAACTGCTGCAAGAGATAAGAGAAAAATTATTTGGTAGAAACATCTCTGCTCGTGGTTCAATTTTATCCGTTCATGACGAGCTTTGGTTTTTCCCTGCACAAATTCATAAGAAATGTCACCTCCACAACCAATCATGCAAATGCAATCAGCATTTGAACAGTTCAACGAATATAGAAATACTCTAAAGATGACAACTGGTTCACCCGAACTTGATTCTCTGATAGATAGTATCCAAGAGGGAAAATTCTGGTGTTAGCTAATAAGAGAGGTTTCATATAGTTCAAAATTGGCAACGCTTATACAGGGATATAATCTAGTGATTTGAAGGGAGGCAGAATGGAATTCCTGCTTCAATTTGTATTATGGCCAGATCTTTTTACGTTATTTTTACTTTGTTTTGACGTTGTCCATCATATGTTGAACAATGAAAAGTAGACACATATCAAATATTATGAGAAATATGATGAATAAATCAACTAGCCGCTGATCAAATTAAAAATATTCCGAGGCTTGTTATGATAAATAGTGACATATACTAGCTGAAACATAAGGAGGGCATTTCCTCATAGGAAGTTCCAATATTAATATACAGAGATACAGAAATTAATATACTAAATTATATTTGTCTGCAATTCTTTTGAACTTCGGAGATTCATGTACTACATAACTTATAAGTGATCTGGGTTCAATTTATGAAATTACTGAATGATACTTGTGAATAAAAATAACCTTAGCAAGCTTTTTTAGCTAATATTCAACAATTCATCATCAAAACTAGCCTAGACATATGTGATATCTCTTACTCATGTGGCTACTTGGAATTGTCAAAATTTTTTATACGATTAATATAAGGAAAATCATCGTACCTTATCTTCATATGCGTAATTCCTGCTTTAGTATTTTCAGATATGCGGTGGCACAATACTTTAATTAATTATAAAGGAACTATAGATATTGGCTGTATGATGTTTAGAGTGTTGTATTCTTTGTGGTAAAATTTTCTGGATGGGATACCAGTGAAAGTGGGTTATGATATCTATAATAATGAGTACCCCAAAATTAGTATACTGATTTTGATTTTTTTATGATATGATGAATTTACCCCCTTTATTTAAAAAATTTATTTGACTTTTAGCTCGTGATTAGAGCTGGACGCGAATAGCTATATACAATACACAAAAATTTTCGGAAAATTGATCTGACCAATAATAGCTGTTTATTCCTGTCTTAATGTCTATATTGTAAAGACATGAATCCTGTAGTATAATCCCTAATTAGAGAGTGTAACCTGACTATACGTAAAATTATGGTGAAAGCTTCTTTCGAATGTAGAATTTGCTTCTGGTTTTTGAAAGCAAAAACGAGTTACGTATCCATAATTATTTGGAACATATGATCTCAAAAGACGAATCAGATGTTAGCCTAGATACTAGTGACTTATTGCATCCCCCTGACCATGAATTAAGTTACTAATTAGCGAATAGAATTATGGATAGGATTGTTTGTCGCACAGGCAGATAGAATGTTTATGTAATAATAAGTGGTCAGAAGATGAAATATGAAACAAGGTTCATAGGAATGTTGATATGATTTTTATATCTCTGAGATTAGAGCTTCGAATAGTCTCTGAAAGGAATTGTGATTGAGATTTTGTTTTATTTGGAACAAGTACCACTATTAGTCGACTATACCTGAATGGTAATAAGTAACAGTTGTCCAAGGATGTTTATTGTAGTAGTGAACAGAAATTTCAATGGTTGTTAGCACTACGATTGCAGTCTTGATAATCCTGATAGTTGGATATTTTTCTTGCCAACTACAAGCTATAGTATTCAACTATCATCTAACGGATCTGGCGAAAAATAGTACGATGGAGTTTATGCAAATAATAGTATGATCTTTGGAGCCTTGTGCGTGCTACTAGTTCTTACAGTTTTTTCATGAATTTTCCGATTAGCGTTTCCTTATAAGATTCATCATCGGTTTCATTAATGATTCGACTTGTTTCTGCATGCCTACAAAAATAAGAGATACACCAACTCCCAAGATTATACCTCCCAGTACATCCAATGGATAATGCCCACCAACATATACTCTTGATATGCAAACAAGAGCTGCTTCTATAGCCAGAATAATAGATACTATAAACTGCCTAGGTGTATTTCTAAATAATATGAGAGCTACAGCTGCACCTGCTGATACTATCAAAGCATGACCGGAAGGAAAAGAGAACTCTTTATCAGCTGCTATCAAAAAGTCTACTTGTGGTATTGCGGGCCTGTGTCTAGCAACGATATCTTTTGCCAGTTCCCCTATTGGTATGAGGACAAGCATGGATATAGCAATAACTACTGCTGTCTTTTTACCTGTCCAACCACCTAAAATAAATAAGAGTATTATGGCTACAGGCCAGAATATATCTCTTCCAAATTGGGTAAGCCAGATCATTATTTGATTAAAGGCAGCATAGTGAGAGTTGTTAATATCTAAAAAAGCCAAGGAATCAAATCTGGCTATAGGTGAATGGTGATTGATAATACTATTAAAACCAATTTTTGGAGAAACCAAGATCGCGATTATTAAGAAGGAAACCAGAAGAATAATTGAAGCGCCAAAGTATTTGTTCAATTGCTGCTTATTTCTCTAATAACTACTTATAAAGCATACACCACTCACCACCACATTCATCCTACCTTACCTCACTCCACTCCACCTCATCTCATCCGTAAACATCTTCGTGAACTTGACTTGAGTCTTGATTTCAGAGATATGAGAATGCAAATACAGAAAAATCTATACTGCCGCCATTATTATTCCAGTCAAGCTTCTTCATGATAAGTACTCCAAATAATGGATGCTTAACTATGTCTTGATTCTAAATGTCCAATGGAAATAGAAATTGAGCTCCAGTAGTAGCTTATAGCTATTGCTTTAGTATTAAAAATCATAAGCCTTCTTTATAAAAGTAATAAATCTAGGAAGGATATATCTAACTCATGTCTAGAGAAAGAGGCTATACAATCTATCCGAGCTTAGATGATGATTACCAGTTTGAGAATATGGCTTCTTTTATTGCTTGTAAGAAATATGATGAAAATATTTCTGTGATAACCAAGAGCAAAGAACAAATTCTCTACAGGGAGGCACAACCTGCCAATTGCAAGTCAAGAAAACGGATTTTTGTAGTAGATGATGAATTTGATACCAATTTGACAATAAAAGTCGTTCTAGAAGCAGATAATTTTGAAGTAGATTCGTTTACTGATCCTCTGGCCGCATTGCGTAATTTTACAGCTGGTTTATATAATTTGGCTTTAATTGATGTGAGAATGCCAGTAATGAATGGGTTTGCCCTATACGGCGAAATCAAGAAGTTTGATGACAAGGTTAAAATTTGTTTCTTGACTGCAGCCGAGGACACTTACTATGAAACTTTTAGGAAACAAGCTTTTCCTAAATACGACAAAAATTGTATCATCCGTAAGCCGGTTGAAAATGAATCATTAATAAAACAAATAAACTTGATTATTGGATAGATCGTAATTAATGTCTGTGTTTTAACTTACATTCGAATTCAGAAAAGCTATTGTTTGCGATGGCGTATATCATAACATGAAAGACTAATTACGATTCAGATTAATCCAAGTAATTTTTTTGACAGTATCCTGTAACTGGAAGATGAGTTTGGTGCTATCTGTATCTTATCCCGGATAAATAAGCTTTAACTAACATTGCTGATAATTCTAAATCAAATTATATTAAGGGATTTACTAAGCTATATCTATTATGAAATAATAGACTCTGCCTTCATTTGATCTTTATGAACGTCCCACTTCATCGCATCAAAAACAAAATATTGAGCTAATAGAAAAGGACATAATGTGTAATATAGGTATGACTAGGATCTAGCTTCCAACTTTGAGTGCAGACTTATTGTGTATTATTTAGCTGAGTATTATACTGAGTGTAAATTTGATCTATTAGTTCTTGTTCAAAAATATATATATACATTCATTTTTAAATGATAGAACCTGCACGCAATGCATGATCCCCTGTTCTTCGAATGAAGGTAGGATATACATTAAATAATATTGACTGTCAGTTGGCAATATGTGCGGCTTGTTCTTGGAGTATGGTTCTTTTTAAGTCTGCTTAACAATACAAAGAAAATACTAACCGCGCTCAGCTCCTTACTACTTGTTCTAGGTGTTCAAGTAATAACGTTTCTCTAGTCACTATCGCAAATGATATTGGTAGAGATTAGAGTATGAGAATCGCTTTTGCATTTGAATTTGGTTAGAAAAACGATTATTATCTATTCTTTGTGTCTTTTCATTGCTTCATCAATCTTTCATTACAGTGTCTCTACCTACCCTACCTTTTATCTTATGTACTTCCCTTCTTCCAAAGCCTTGTGATGTTTTAGAAAGAAATTTCAAAAATAAAGTCGCTGCCTTTAGGGACTAGAGATCTAGCCCTCCAGAATATTTGGTCTAACCATTTAGACCGCACGTTTAGTATGAACTGGGCAGCTGACATTTGAGATAACAGTTCAAAAAAATTTCCCTATAATAATAGTAAAATGTCTAGAGCAAATTTCTGATATATTCCCTAACCGCATGCGATTCTTCCCTATAAGCACGAATCGTTTCCTTATTACCATCCGGACATACTAATATCACGGTTACGATATTAATCTCAGCATCTGATGCAAAAAGCTGAGGCTGAATTTTCTCAATTTTATAGTCGCTATCCAGTAACCTTTTCAGTCTTCCTATTGATTCAAATTCGATCAAATCGCTTGTGAAGTAACGTATTGATGAGACTTAAACTTTCAATTTATCATGTCCAATACTGTCCTTACCATCCTACCCGTACCCGATGCGGATATTCAAAGCAAAGAGGAAGAACTAGGCCTGTTGAATAAATCAGTAAGAAATTTTGACAAGCTAAAAGTTGATACTATTTACACCACAGTAAGGTAAATCAAGTTGATTTATACAAGACCCATATCCTATGCAATTCTACGTCCGGGTCTATATCATAGAATAGCAAATCCCTGGTTTGATCCTTCGAATCAAGTAATTCAATCTTTCCTTCTTGTTCACGTATTATTACCTGCATCAAATTTCGACGTTTGCATGACTTTTAGTAAATTTTAATGCTTCTGCTATTATCGTAGCCTCAAACTTATTTATAGACAAAAATTGGTCTACTTCTGATCATTTCGCTTCTCAGTACAAGTTGTTTATTATCTGGCTTGTGTATGATATACCAAGCGACGCATATCAAAACTCAGTGCAGACTACGACCGGTTTCTGATAATCTGGCAATCCCAATAACTAGTTGTAGTCTGCTGTTTAATCTTTAAACTATGTGGTGCATGTTATGAGAATCTGATCTAGGCCAATCCATTCTGAGGCCATGTGCGTATTGTATGCCAATCTAACAAACACACTTAACCTAAAAATCAATATCTTTTTTTTGGTTCAGGTCAATATTCGATGTTTCTTAATGTCAACAAATAATAGATAGAAATTAATCATGTTGCACTTATAACAGCCCGTCAGATAAAAAATCTTTACCCAATAGGTTAATACTTTTATGTTTTAAATATTTGTGTTAAAATTGATTGGTGTACCGCCGGGATACCGCATCAGGTCTAGGAATATTGCCATATATTCAATTTTATGAATTGCAGTCATTCCTCTTTCTCGTGTAAACTTATCAGATCGCGAGATGGTCTATAGCTGGCCTAGCGAAATATTGTATAATTAATTGCTTGGGACACACGTCAAATAATCAAACAGTGTTATGAACCCTGTTCCACCAAGTTTAATATTGATTGGAGATTACAAGTCAAGGCTCGCTATTAGAAAGATTTCACAGATGAGAGGATTGCAATCGTCTTTTGATTAATTCTCCACACCCAATGGCCATGGAGGAGTTTGAATTGTTGTAACGAGTGAAGCAAATGCCCGAATGCTAGCGCAAATGATCCCCCGCTCAGCTCGGGACTCATGTAGGGGGGGTTGAGATTTATATAAGTTTGCAATATTCAGCAATATTCAGTGAATTATTACTTACGACCGTATCAGCAGCATTTATGATTTATCAGAATCATTTATTATAAGTTGCATTCGATTTCTAGCTTTATTTATGTAGATAAATTGCAATATCTATATCATGGAGATAATTGAAGAGAGTATTTGGGTTATAGCGGGATTTATTTCCACGCTACTTTCAATGGAAGTAGCATGGAGGTTAGCAAGAATGCGAGTAAAGGAAACTGCTATTACCAGACCAATTCCGGTGGAACTCAAGGTTAGGGCTTGATAATGGACATAGTGGCAACAATATCGGTATTAGCCGGTTCTGCTGTCTTGCTAGGACTTCTCATCTCAATCGCATATGAAGGTTTAACAAAGCGCAAATCTGAAAAGAACCTTGTTTCAGCATTTAACGACAAATGGCAAAAGGTAACGGTTTCAGCGCATTGAAATGAAATGAAATAAAGTAAAATAAAAAGTCCACTAAAGTCGAGAACATAATAATGGGACTAAAAACTATATAAATGTGTGTGAGTCTCCAAGCCACATCTAACTGATGGCATTTTTACCAACCAAAGAGGCCTAATCCATAAGTATAGGTCATCAGAATAGTCACCATCATCAAATAGCATGGACATGGGAACTATATAAAGAATCTTTATCATATCTTGAGAGGATTAATCAGCAATTTCAAGATTATATTTTGAATATGCAACGGATAAACGAGTTATTCAATGAATCTTGGAGTTGCTGAAAGAATGAAAGAAGTGTATTATTCGTTTATTCAAAATATTGGGAAAATGAATCGGGCATACGAACAATATGTTGAAGATTTTCAAAGGATAAATCAGCAATGGCTAAATTATTTCTGGAGACCATCCTAGTCAGAAAAGAAAGAATAGCTATCCTGATCCCTTTTTTTTATACTACTCTTTTTACTATGGAGTTCGAAAACTTACCTACTGTGAGATACTTGATTAAGCCTCTGTTTTGATGATTATTTCATATACCGGTCTTGCAGTATCGATGTAGCGATGAACCGATCTTCGAGTGATCGTAGAAAATGTCTAAACCAATTTTAGAATATATAATACGTGAAATAGAAGAAAGCGATATTGAAAGGGGGGGATTATTGGAGGTGTTAGAAAATCTAGCTCAGGTTGGAAGTCTGACTGGGCCTGCCGCTAAGATGATATTGAAGGAGATAAGATCAAATCCACTGCACAAGATATTTGTTGCAGTTGTTCGAGAGGGCATGGAAAAGGGTCTGGTAATAGGAACAACTACTCTACTTGTAGAGCCTAAATTCATCTTCGGTGGAGGGAGAGTAGGACACATTGAAGATGTGGCAGTAAGGACTGGGTATCAGAGGAAAGGTATTGGGTTCAAGCTCGTAAGTTATGCTACTGAACAAGCAGTGGCAATGCAATGTGTAAGAACAGTGTTGGATTGTTCAGATGAGAATGTTCCCTTCTATAAAAAAATTGGTTTTTCATATCATGGCAATACAATGAAAATTGAACATACTAAAAAGTAAACAATATCTTAGCAGGCGATTTTCGTAAGTTCTTATAATCTTCATTAGTCTTTTCCACTGGAGATGAGTCTAACAGTTAGGGAAGGGTCAGAATATTATAATTATCTCTGATTCTTGTCTGTAGGAACTTAAGGTCCTAAAATGACAGATCTATGTTAATTATGCAGGAGATATATATTTTTCCATTATTGACCTTATCAAGCGGAGATCTTCAATGTAAAAGTTTATAGATATTATTACCAAATTACAAAATTGCATTCGCAGGATATTTGTAGTTGGGATTGTTTAATGATTACACAGACATAGCACATAAGGCCAAAACAGAGATGTGTAATCACGAATTGTCTGCTAGTGTAGTTATTCCCTTTCATGAGGGATATGACATCCTGGCAAGAACCATTAAGAGCCTGACTCACCAAATCTATCCAAAGGATCGATTTGAAGTCATTATAGCGGCAGATGCGAACCATGCTGATGCAAGATTGGTGACTGAGCAATTCAAAAAAGATATCGACATAAAAATAGTGACCCTCTCCAATAGTGGCTTCGGCCCGTCTAGTCCTAGAAATGGTGGGATATATTCTGCAAGAGGTGATGTTATTATCTCTCTTGATTCGGATATGATGTGTCCTCCAAGCTTCCTAGAGTCGCACATGCTTTGGTTTCATAAATCATCTAAAATTGCAACAATTGGACTTAGGAAATTTGTCGAAGCCAGTAGAGTCCAACTTTCAGACATTACTCATGACTTCCGTTTGATCACATCACTGCCAGAGATCCAAAGTATTTCAAATAATGTCATAGGTTCTCGCAAAGACAAAAGAATTCCAGAACTTGGGCAATTCAAGATCCATCCTTTTCCAAGCAATTGTTTTCATGGAGGGAATGTAGCATATTGGCGCGATGATGCTCTGGATATTGGGTTATGGGATGAAGAATTTAACGGAAATTATGGCTATGAAGACATAGAATTTGGACAGCGTCTATTTGAAAAGGGTAGAAAGCTGATATTCGACAGCAACACTACAACGTACCATCAGGAAAGCAACTTCGTTTCACCTAATGAACGTAAAAGGGGACTTTCAATAAATAGAATAAAACTTTATGAACGTTATCCTGCGCTTGGTAGGTTCAGAAGAGATATTCTGAGATTACCATGACTAGCGTCAATTAAATTTAGTCAACTTTAACCTGTCCACGCAATATTATGATACTAAATATTATATAGTAAATAGTAGTATTATAATACTATACGTCGACAATTTGTACATAGGACTATTGGGTCACAGCTTTGTACTCAATGCCAAGACAATTTGATGAGGCTAGTGGAGGTAAAAGATAGTGATCATTTGTGGAATGATGAGCTTCAATTGTGGCGACGAGTGAATAATTTACGTCACTTGTATTATCATTGTGTTAACTGTTTATTCAAAAAATCGATCAAATTATTATACTCGCGACTGGTAACTAGCTCGCTGTAGTTGTCAGATAATTAGAAGCCCAGCCTTATCCGTGTCATCCCAAAAAACGATGCGAAAGTGACCGTACCGTCAGGTGGTGGTGGTGGGTACGGTCATTATTCATTTCCGATCCAAGAATCGAATTTTGAAATCAAAAGAAGCATATCTCTATTTATGGATCGTAAATAAAATAATAAGACTAGTTACCCAATAAGTATATTCATGTCAATGGTGAGGCCGCGCTTTGGTTAGTACAAAAATAAGTGAATCCCTGTGATAACAATGTAGACCATGTACTTTATTACATACCTACGAAATATGAATAAACAAGAAATTGTCAACAATAGTTCACTTTGAAATACCTTCAGACGATATTGAAAGGGCAAAGATGTTTTATAACAATTTATTTGGTTGGAAAATTGAAAAATATTCAGGTACTAATGATAGTCAGCTAACTTCAGCAGCTACAGACCAGCCGATTGATTATTGGATTGTGTCAACAGTCGATGATAAAGGAAATAAAGCATTAGGTGGGGGATTGATGAAAAGACAAATGCCAGAGCAGCATATAACTAATTATATCAATGTAGGTTCAGTGGACGACTATTCATCTAAAGTAAAGGATCTTGGAGGGAAAGTACTTAGTCCTAAGCATGCAGTACCCGGGATGGGTTATTTTGTACTATGTCAAGATACAGAAAACAATAACTTCGCCATTTGGGAAACTGATTCTAGAGCAAAGTAAGAGCTATTCCATTTCTCATTAAATCAATGCCTCTATAATGGACTGAGAAAAATAATATAATCAATATTCGCATTTACCAAATTAGATCAAGTCAATATCGAAAGGATTGTACCCGGCAAAGGTACCAAGTATATAAATATATATAGAACTATATCGAAAGCCATTGTGCTAGAACAAAGGTTTATCAGTTTTTCCTTCAAACACAGGTATTTTGCAATTGAACCAATACTAGGGAAATAGAAAAATTGTCTTAGATTAGATAATTGAAAGGCTTTAAGATTACATACATAAATGTAAATGAAACATGTCTTGAAATAGATTTTCGGCAGGGAAGCACTGCTGATATTTCATTTTCAGATAATGTGTTCGATTAGGTTTATCTGTACTACTACTAAGAATTTAAGTGTGTTTATTTGATGAGTTACTGTTTACTCTACCAAGATAAAGGAATAGAATACATAAAGAAATGTATATTTAGTATGAACAAAAAAGCGTGTGGCTTTCAACTGTGTGAATCTAGTTACATTAGTAGCTTAAGCAATATTGCGTTATGAGGCAAGGCTATCCATAACATTACACTTCTTTTTATGACATAATAGGTTTATAAAAAGACTGGTATGACACATCTGGAAATGGCATGACCACAATGTGGTTCTGGAAGGGATAAATAGAATAGGATACAGATAAATCCAATAATGTAAATGCATTCTTCATCCAGAATTTCAACAGTGGTATAAGAACAAAGAAAAGGAGATTAAGGCTGCTCATCTAGCCTCTAAGCGCTAACCTAGAATTCTTGCGGCAAATTAAATGTCAAAAAAGTGTGTCTAATAACGCTAGTGATCTCATGGTAAAAAAAATTACTTTGCTTCCAGTGGAACCTTTCGGCCAATAACATTTATGATTTTTCAGTATGAATATTGAGAACTTATGATCGACTTTTAGCAGGTTTTATGTATAAAAATCGCAATATCTATATCATGGAATTAATTGAAAATGTCGTTTGGATTCTGGGCGAGTTCGTTGGTACTCTGATTACTATGGAAGCATCATGGAGATAAGCGAGCAAGCAGACAAAAAAGCCAAAGTTAACTAGTTCGCCTATCATCATAGCTCGCTAATCGTTAATTTTCTATTTTCTTTTTTTTATATTTTGACCTCATTGATTGATTAAGTGATTTTGCCTGCTAAAAAATAAATCCCCCTTCCTTTTCGAGCTTTCTCATTCCCCTATATCGGCAAAAGTCACTTCGTGGGACCTTTCAAATTGTACTGGATGTGTAGAGCATTCCCTACCCCCTTTACTAGCCCTTCCATCGTGGGAGTGCAAGCCTACTAGAAAGAAAACATATGCCACTGCCATAGTAACACTCATTACCATGTAAATTCTGTATTTTCTTGTACTTTCCTCCACCCATATTATTGACTGTTATATCAGATTGAAATCCCTATAGAGAGCCCCTTATGGGAACTTTTCATACATACATAATGTTGATACTTGTATATGGGCTAGAGTAAATGTGAAGATTCAAAAAGTTCAATGAAACGGATTTTCTCTCTTTCTGGGAGCCCTGAACGGGGAGGCCCCATTAATATACAATCAAAAAGTATTACTCACTCAATAAATTGAGGTGCTAGTTTTTCTGTCCTCTGGTTTGTCAGTTGACTGTAGGACTATTACATATTAACAGTCGGGGAATTTAGGACATTGCCAGGTACTTCTTTTTATTGCATTGGCTTGTTGTATCAGGTGGTTTGCTCCTGGTGCGTTAAGTATGTCTAGTGTGCAAGTCCACTCGGTGTAGTCTAGGGTGGCTCTGACACATGCAGAAATAACCCATCTTCTCCTTCCCCGTAGTGGCAGTATTACAAATAACTCCCACTATTTTTATAGTATAGCTCATCTCCTTTCTTACCATAATACAAATCTGATAGTTTGGACTCGCTAAGATTAGCACTGAGTCTTTACGAATATTCATAAGCAGAATGTAGAGGACAGATGCAGACATATATCCTCATAAGTTAGTGGTCTACCTTTGAGTTGAAGGTAGCTTAGCGTCGGTAATTGCCACACTCAAAATATCCAGTCAATTCAATATATAGGGAGCTAAGAAAAATACTTACTTTAACGCCCGGAATTTCTTACAGCTCCTTTGTAGAAAATTGGGACTATTTCCATTGGAACTCTTAGCTCGACCCGGTTCCTCGAGTGGAAGCGAGTCAATTAATTCAATTCAATCTTATCTTATCAGATCTTGTTTCATACTCTTCAAATAAAATACCTTCAAATTTCTCTGCGACGTGTCTTAACTTTGATATCCTAAACAAAGTAGCTTCAAGGTCACAGTTATTTAGTGATTTGGCTAGATTTAGCATTTGGGCCCTACTTTCTTTTTCCAGTAAAACTGGAAACTAGTGAATCTATTAGCTCAGACCCAGACTCTAACATCCGAAAGTTACAGATTCAGTGAGTCATACATCGAATAGGTTATTCTTGGCTTTGCTGCTCCACCTGCTGATAACTCACGGCTTGGTTTTTGCGATTGTAATTTGAAATTCTTGAAATCTATCTCATTAAAGTCAATTGCAGAATTCGATATGTCATCCTTTATTATATTATATGACAATACAGCTGTGGGAATAAAAAGCTATTAGACAAAAAATAAGGTTTGGATAATAAAAAAGGAGGAGGTTTTTATGTTCTAATTACTCGATTTTCTTTTATACTATGGATGTGTCGTTGTGCAGACCGCCTGTACAGTGGGTCAACATGTTTTGGAATGCTCTTGGGTTGTCTCCTACTTACATACATCGAACATTCTCATTATCAACGAATGCAGTTACTGGTAGATCTGGGTGAACAGAGAAGTGTATCAAGAATTGATCGATTAGGTTGGAAGCTGTGCCTTGACCGACATAAATGAGGTTTATTGCTTCGGTCGTCGTAAGTTGAGTAACTCCAAGGTTTCCGGGCAACGTATTTGTTTCCGCTATTCCAGCTTGATATTTGGCGCCCGTGGTTGTACTAACTCCCGTAATACCCTGACCGTCGAGTGTTTCGTGTATTGTGACCACATAATTATTATTGAGAATTCGGCACTTCACACATAACTTAGATCTGCGAAGATCCGCAATGAAAACGGCCTTACACTTGATACAAACAGTTATTATTTTCTTCAATCATTCATTTATTTATCGAAGTGGATAAGCTGTTAGCCCATTCCTTTAATTTCCTAAGATCGTTTTCCAATGTTGTGACTCTGTTTTTGAGTGCTTCCTCTTCCTTCGTCTTCATTTGTGTGACTTTGGTTTTGGCCTTGTCCTTGTCCCTGATTTAAAATAAAAATGCATTTGTGAGGCTCTTTTGATTCAACTTCTAAAGCGTGCCACTTTCCTCTTCCACTAGTTGGAGGAACCATCAAGATTTGTTTTTGACATCCTGTACATTTCTTTTGATAAGCCCTTAAACTTCCGTTATCGTTTGACATAAGTACACTACATTATCTGTAGCGTGCTTTTATATGGCCAAGCGTAAGATTACGCTACATTTCATGAAGGGAAAGGATTTTGATATTACTGAAGCCAGAGTAATATTAGATTGGGTTAAGAAGAACCTATCTGAAAAAAGATGTTCTATATGCGGGCTAGTCAAGGAGGAACTAGTTTTATGCAATGTCAAACCAAGATACAACACTCAAACATGGACTAGAGACCTTGGGAATTGGTATTATGCTTGTGAGCCATGTGCTCGAAAGTTAGGTTACATAAATGATTGATTTTTGTTGATGTTATATGGTTGGCGATGAAAGAGATAGACTTGCAAAGAAAGGGAGGGACAGACTACTACTATAACTTGATGTATAGCCTATGAGCTAGTTATAGCATGTCTGTTGTTGTTACGGGTATATGCCGCAGTTGTTATGATATATTCAGCAGCTAATAAACGGGGTTTGCCATCTAATGTTGACTTTATGTGAGACATTTAACGAGGAAATGTTTGTTAGGCCAGATGCTATGCTAACGTAGAAAATAATTTATAGTTAGTTATTAACGGCTTCCGGGTAAAAGCGAGAATATTCGCTTCATTTGACAAAAGGGGCCAAAAATGAACTAGCAAGCAATATCTGGGATTGATTGGTTATTAGGACATGTGTGTGCTGCTGTTCGGTCAAGATGGCGCATGCTAAGCACACACATATCCTAGATTCTGACCGGGACAACATAATTTATAATTAGACAAACAGATTGCAAGCAATTACAAACAAACAGACATACAGATAGCAAACATCTAGCCAGCCGTTAGTTAGATTGGTTATTGTAGATGCTAACTAGATGTTGTATGTCTGTCTGTTTGATGATGCTACTTGCCTGCAGCTTTCAATATATACAAATCTACATGATAAGAATATCGATATGGAGGATTTTATTGAGATTCAACATAAGAATAATGATAATCCAATTCTGCCTGGGGATAGTCCCTAATCCTGATGTCTCAGATTGTGAGAGGGGTAGAGCGAGCCTATTAGAGCAATTAATCGATCATTGAAAGCATATTTCTATAGACAATCGGGAGAGATAAGCGAGCAGGATAAGGAATACATCAAGAAATTTGCATATGAACTGGAGAGAGATTTCTTGATTGATTTACCTGTAATGAATTTAACTGGTAAAGGCATGATGGAGGAAGGGAAGATTATCGAGTCTTCCAAAATCAAAAGGAGAGTTTGTTGAAACGCTTTCAAAAGAGAGTGAAGGCCATATGCTAGAGATAGTTATGGCCTCCCACTTATATTACACTGTTTGTAATCTACACAAATTAATTCATGTAGCAGGCGAATTTTACAATTTGCTATATGAAGAACAATTGCTCAGGGAACAAAAAAGGGAGTTAGGATCTGAATAATAAGAGATTATCTAGATTATCTAGGTGTGACATGAAAATAACCCATAGGAAGCCTCATCTTTATGTAATTTCTCTTTGGCTACAATCCCTAACTAGCCCTTTTTGGCTAACTTACATTTATCTAAGTTGTTATCCTACACTATTGTATGCTACAAAAACTGAATGCCTGCAAACTGACCGCAGTCTGTGTCAGCTCAGTATTAGCGATCGGGCTAATTTTTTCTGTCCTTGTTCTGACAACTGGTGCCTTGGGCCAAGCCAAACCAACTGAGGTTTCAATAGTCAAGGGTGCATCAAGTCCTGGCATAACGGAACCTTACAATCCTTCGCCGCTCAACGTTTCTGTAGGAACAACTGTCACTTGGACAAATCACGATAGCACTGGCCACACTGTCACCGAAGGGAACCCATCTGGAAATACGCCAGCTAATGGCTTTGATTCTGGGATTCTTGCCCCTGGAAAAACATTCACCCATACCTTCGCCGCTGCTGGAAGTATACAATACTATTGTACTCTCCATCCAACAATGTTAGGAGAAGTGATAGTAAAGTAACTTTTTTTATATTAACAGATTTAATTTTTATCTTTATCTAAATAACGAAGAAGATATGTGTCTAGTAATGCCATTGATATTATGAGTATAATCAATCCCGGTCAAATACAATATTTCTATAAAATCAAATGCTAGAAATACAAAACTCGCTTTATCTAAGCTCATCATCTTAATTACTACAACAATTGATCACTGAGAATGCGCTGGCAGTTCTTTGTAGATTTATTTTTGTTACCTACATGTATTTAGATCGAACAATTCTTACACTTCAATTCTACCTATGACAGAGGGAGAGGATTTGAAATCATTTAAAGTATTATCAATGGGTAAAAATTGGCTGGTGAACAAATTTAATTAGATACCAAACAGAAAAAGATCTAAAATTCTACTAACGAGAGCTGCGATGGATAACTTTATACATCTTGAAATCTATGTTGTAGGTTAATGGTTAGCATGCTTAAGACTAACTCAGATCGGCTAAAACTAATCGTTGAGATTATTGAGATCACAAAGAAGGTTAGTAAATATTTGCCAATTATTGTATTTGTGTACGCAGGTTTGACACTTGTCTTCGCCGTGATAAATCTCTTAGAACGTAACATATTATTAGGAATAATTCTTTGTTTTTTCGCAGGTTTTGGATTGCATCTTACAATCAGAATAGTTCTAACAAGAAGGAGATGGAAACACGATTCGCAGACCTCTACCATAAAGTCGCAGAATTAATTGCTGGCTTTTGCATATCTTCTCTTGCAGTACAGACTCAATTAATTAATGAGCTAATTCAAATGGAGTTTGAATATTTTAACCTAACGCATCTAACATAATGGATGACAAAGGAAAACGTCAGCATTCTTAATCTCGAGAAATTAACATGAATTTAAATAATGTTCTAATATGTTCTAATATCATGTTACTCAAGCGAGAGAATGCCAGTAAAATTAGAAAAAAAGAAATAGGTAAAATTCTCAGGTGCTTCTACTGCAACCCAGAAAAGGAAGGGAATCACTAAAGAGAGGGCCAATGCTTATGTCGCATCCCTAGAACGTGAGCAAGAGATAGAACCGAGAATAGGAAAAAAATCAAAATTTAAAACCAGAAGCAAGACAGTAAATAAGAAAACCAAGAAACGGTAAGTGAGAAACCTATCTATCTGCAATATGAAGGATCAACACATCTATCTGATCTATAGGAGATTCTCTAATATACAACGGTCGCGCCCCCATCATTGCCTTTTCAGTGTCACTGTGACTGGTCTATTGGGAGAGGGCCAGTAACAATATAATAATTAATTTGCATATAGCAATGTCTCCATTCTTTATCCTCCTTAATCAAATCCCAACTAACGAACAACCTTCCAAGCGAATTCCAATTAAACGCATATGACAGAATGTCTATCAAGCATGCTTATCCCTGGAATCTTGCTTAGAGGTTGTCTTAAGGCTTTTCCAAATAATTCTCAGTCTATATCCAAGTAACGACATTCAGTTATCCTTCTATCTGCCTCTACTTTTTAAGACTTGAATACTGAGCAATCGCTTTAGTAATTCCAATAGCAAGAATATTTTCAATGCCAAGCCTAAACTCAACAATTGTTTTATCACACAGTTGCAGCAGTAGTTCCACTATCTAAGAAGATAGCGCATCGTCAACTCTGAGCTGTTCCTCTGGGAGCTGTGATTTGAGCATAAGCACTTCGTTGAATAACTCAATCTATGAGTGGGGGGTGGAGGATGTGACAAAGGTACATCTCTAACTCATGGTCTCAAAGCTCTGGAAGTCCAATCCGGGGAGCATTTGCGTCAACCAGTTTTGGTAGAGCTCAAGTGCTAGCACACATAACCCCATAGAGATCACTTGAGCCACTCTAGCTCTAGTACGCATGCTCCTTATCTTTGTGCTGCCTCAACTTTCTACCACTTTCAAACCTTACTCCACAGACTCCACAAATCCTCAGTCTTTGGTCCTGTTTCTGAAACTCCTCAATTTGGGCTGTAAATGAATCTGTTACCATAGTTTATTTATCTCCCTGACCTTTGATTGCTAATACCACCGGAAATACAGTTGTATGTCTAGGTCCTATTATATCATGGATAACTATAGTGACAGGGAGGGAGCCCTTAAAGCCAGTAGTGGAATTCCCTGGAATACTTTATTTATCACCGGCAGGCAGACATAGCGGCGATAGGGATCGACTAGCTTACCACCAAAATAGTTAGTAGGGCCCTGGTTATTCACCCGTCGCAGCACAGGGTGAATCTGTGAGTATTACATACATGTTAGTACGCATGTTCATTATGTTGTATATCTAACAAAACCATGTAGATTACCAGTACCACTTGATGGCACACTCGCAAATACTAATGCTTTTATTTCCATTTCTTACTATTTATTAGGTTGCTTGTCCAACTTTTAGAAGCTCAACTACTTTCTCACCTACGTTAGTAGCTGATTCAGGATTCTGTCCTGTAATTAGCCTTCCATTGCCACTCACAATAACAAGAGGCTCATGCACATATGTTTTCTCATATATTGCTCCTCGCTTTGGAAGTTCATTTTCCAAAAAGAAAGGCAACACATGTTTTTTGCCTATTAGGATCTCCGTTATGGCCTCTTCTTCATTCGAAAACCCGGTAACTTTCATTCCTTTTATTAGATATTGCCCATTTGGTAGGGTTGCGTTTAGAAGAGCTGCTGGTCCATGACAAACAGCTGCCACAATTCCCCCTTGTTCATATATGGCAGCAGCTATTTTGTTGATGTTCTTATCCCAAGGAAAATCATATGTTGCTCCATTTCCCCCAGGGAACACGACAGCAGAATAATCTCTGGGATTAACACTAGATATAGGTACTGTGTGGTTTATTATAGCTACATCAGCTGGTGTGTGCAAGAATTTGTCTGTGATAGGATCATCCCTGTTAGTACCTTGAGGATTTGAAGGAATACTGTACGGATCTATTGGAACATTGCCTCCCTTGACACTTGCAACAGTGATATTGAATCCTGCGTTTTGGAATGTAGAAAAGGGATGTGTCATTTCAGGTAGCCATAAACCTGAAGGATAACCTGTCTTTCCCAATATGCCATGACTAGTTGTGACGATTAGCACATTTTTTGTTGGTATAACCTGTGCTGAAGAATTGACCATAGCTGGGCCAATTGCATGAATTGACACGGGGTAACAACAAAGAACTGCTAATAGCACAACTCCTAGACTTATTCCAACCAACAAAATTGAAGAGCTAGATCTTCTACTTTCGTCCTTCAATTCATTTTGTTTCTTAAATTCCATCAACAGCTATTGGCGTTCACTGTTAATATGCAGGACGATTACAATGATTACAGATGTTTATATTGTAATACATAGCATAGCATTACCACTCTATATGCCTTCATC
>AF_2010_repII_A001DRAFT_10000026_pt1 | contig 20967 bp, 15 predicted proteins | sample AmaForreplIIA001_FD_9190 | JGI IMG/M metagenome (IMG submission 9190)
TCCCATCTCGGCATTAGGTACAAAGCCTAAATGGCGAGGCGAGAAGCTGAAGTGGGAAAAATACCCTAAATGGTGTGTTCGTCGAATGTATCATATAGTTTTATAAGAAATATGACTTTTGGATTAGTAACAACCAAAAATTTTAGAGGAAACAGTAAATAATGTCAACTGATCAAACAACAGATATCGTCAAGGAGGAGGTTGAGGCTTGATTCCTAGCGCTAGTCACGAGGCCTATAATGCTTTTGAGGCCACTTTAACCGTTGAGAACTTGACCAAAGTTTATGTGTCGTCAATGGGCAAAGTAGTCTCACTGAGAAATGTTAGCTTTTCAGTAAACAAGGGCGAATTTGTGGCAGTTGTTGGACCCTCCGGAAGTGGTAAGTCCACATTGTTGAACATGTTAGGAGCTTTGGACAGGCCGACCTCAGGCAAGGTATTTATGAATGGAATCGATATTTTTTCGTTAAATGATTCACAAATTGCCGCAGTAAGGAACAGTACTCTCGGATTCATTTTTCAGTCCTACAACTTAATCAATCGAACTACGATTTTAAAGAATGTTGAATTCCCAGGGATAACAGGTGGTATGGGTGATGGTGATAGAAGACGTAGAGCCATGAAACTATTGAATTTCTTAGGAATAAAAGACAAAGCTAAATACAAACCTGCAAACCTGAGTGGAGGTCAACAACAAAGGGTGGCCATAGCAAGAGCTCTAATGAATGATCCGAAAATAATACTTGCAGATGAGCCCACGGGAAATCTCGATACTAAAACCGGCAAAGATGTGTTTAATCTCTTGACGCTCCTGTCACGAAAATTTAAGAGGACTATAATAATGGTAACACATAACCCCGACCTAGCGGAGGCAACCGACAGGGCAATACACATCAGAGACGGATCGATAGAAAAAGAGGTCATAAACGTTGAAAGACATTGAAACGTTGAAAGATAAAACTTTTGCATCTTGGATGGCGCTTTTGATTTGTGCCATCGCCCTGGTATCAGCCACGTTGGTGCTGCCTATAGTTGCAGAGTCATCCTATGCTGCATCTTTCTCAATTATACCAGCTTCGAGTTCGCTAAAGACTTCAAATGATAATTTACACTTTGTCTCTATTAAGGAAGCACGCACTGATCCCCCACAAATCTCGCCGCCTGTCGCATCACCTATATCCTCGCCAACTCCTAACAACATCCAAATAATTGCAGGCAAAGTGCAACAAATAAGCTTCAGAATAAACACTAACAACGCACTGGCTGGCCCATTTATGGTCCCATCGGTATTAACGAATCTGGCAGTCTCTCTAACCTCGCAAAATACATCAGTAAGAATTCTAGGGCCTTCAAGTTGGAATTTACCGAGTATACCATCAGGTACTGGTCAAGTATTAACTACCGAGGTCTTCGCATCCACATCATTAATCAGCAGCCCAGTTTTTTTTACGGTTTCTATACAATATATCCAAAATAATCATGAAGTGAAATCGTCGTCATTTAACTTGGGCGCTATTGTAGTTGGATCCATTCAGCTAGGCGCGAATAGCTTAGGAATAAGGTACATAGGGAATACTCCTAATTTGGTGGGCAACGTCCTAAACGAGGGAAACACTCCAGCCCAGTTTGCAAGTGTAGAAATGGTTCAGCAACCAATTAGCCAACTCTCCACAACATCTGGCAAACAGCTCAGTACAATTTTAGTCCCTACTTCCTCGCAGTACTTGGGCAATATTGCAGTCAACTCTCCTGCGCCATTCAATATTCCACTGCAGGTTGTTTCACCACAAGGGAGCACTAATCCTACCGGTTTGACCAAAACCACATTGGAGCACCCAAACATTGCAGCGGTAGCAGGAACAAGCAACTCATTGCAATCTGGTATTTATCTTGTCTCGATTAAAATCACATACACGGATGATCTGAAGAACTCTAGACAAACAATTATCAATGGTTCAGTTAGCGTGCCTAACACCCCAGGATCCATTGCACCGACAAGTGCTAATGCAAACGGCCTACTTGCGAGTAGTTTTCCAGCTCAAATGGATTCCCAAGCGAGTACTACAAATGGATTCGTAGATGCTTACTGGGCGTCTAATACCGCACGTGTTACGAACGGCAATGGGACTATATCTTCATCATCGTTGCAGGCCACACCTGTACCGGTACAAGAAGAGGTAGGACCAGGAGATGGTCAATCGATTCTTGCTGTAGAGCTGAGCAATACCGAATTTTCGACTATTAACGGTATAACTGCTTATCTCACTTTGCCTCCCGGATTTAGTTCAACTACTGGTGGCCTGGTGGCGAATAATTTCAACCCCGTGAGTACGAATACTACAATTCAGGGACAGCAACCTCATCAACAGCAGATTGCTGTTGCAACTTACAATAACGTCGTTACGGCCGGTCAAATGTATACCCTTTATTTCAAGGTAAATGTTGATAGAAATGCAACGTTGGGTAAGCATTTGGCTTCCCTCACTATATATTACTTTAAGGTGCCAGAGCTACAACCTGGACAATACAGAACACAAAACTTTGCTGTACCATTCATACTTCCGGGCAGAGTGATTATTGACACCGTTCCTACTACCACTTCGCTCAATCCTGGGGTTTCAAATGTCGCCAGGATACAGATAACTAATGAAGGCAGCGCAACTGCTCATGGTGTTATTGCCACAATTACTAGCATCAGTGGTAATAGCATAAACAGTATAAGCACGGGCAGTAGTACCACTTCCTCTTCTGGTGGTGGTACTAATGCCACGACAGGTCCTGGTGCCCAGATCACTACACTCACTCCTCCATCTTCGATTCCAACAGTAAATATAGGAGCTAGAACATTTGACGTTGGGACCATACCGGCAAATAGCAGGGCCCAAATAAATCCGATAATTTATCCGTCGTATTCGTCAGGTGGAACTTTGCAAAACTTGAACTTCCAAATAACTTATACCAACTCAGTTGGTCAATCAATTTCATCAGATTACTCAGTTGGATTTCTGGTACAGCCTACTCCTCCTCAAGCTGGTATAACAGTAAATCCATCTGCAGGAATAAGTGCTAGCCCGTCAAATAGCTTGCCCAACAACAGTACTTCAAATGCCCCCAACTCAACATCGACTAGTAACGTAGGTAATTCTACAAGTACGGCTAGTATGGGCAATCTTGCTACACATTTGTCAAATAGTCGCCAGGTACCACCTGTTGCAAACTCTACCAGATCGATAAATCCTGCAAATTCACATTCAACGCCAGGAGGTATGAGTAATTCAAGCACAAGCGAGAGCTCCGGCATTAACCGAAATCATGGTGGCAACTCAACAGCTGGCATAACTGTCTCTCCAGCATACTACAACCCCAGTCTTGCACCTAAAGCTATTACATATCACAACATAGCCAATAATAGTACGTCTCATCTTGCTCAACTTGTGGAAAAGAATACGAAGGTTGACAGCGCTGTGATCGGCGGGTCGACCAAAGCTGCTTCCAATCAGTTGCAAGATCCACCGGCCAGAGCTCCGGCTCTTCATAGAAGTGCTACAGCTGGAAACAACGCTAATCAACAAGCTAATAGTAGTTCCTTGATTCTTGTCGCCGGAAACACTGAGGATATGCAGTTTAGTGTTTCTAACAATAATGATTTACCGATTACTAACGCAGTAGTATCTATTGCTTCTCAAACTGCTGGGCTAAAGATCGTTGGGGATACCCTGTGGAGTCTACCAAATATGGCGCCCCACACAACTCATTTGTTCGCTACGAAAATATTCGCGTCATCAACTTTAATCGCTCAACCCGTTTCGTTTCTCGTGACTATGCAGTACATATCCCAAGGACAATCTCAAATTGGTTCATTCATTCTTGGTGGAACAGTTATCGGAAGCATTAAAGTCAGTGCTAATGGAATCGGTATTAATTATATTGCAGGCGTACCCAATCTAGTTGGAAACCTGCTGAATGAAGGGAATACTATAGGGCTATATAGTACAGTTCAATTGATTAACCAACCATTTCCGGCCAACGGAACGTCTGGTACTAGTCAGCAACAACAACATCATCATGGCCAGTCTGGCAGTACAGGCTCTGGGAGTAATCATGGAGCGTCATCTTCGAATGCTTCTGCTACAAACTCTCCGCCTGCAGCCCTTCCACCACCACAATATCTCGGCGATCTTCAGCCAGACTCTCCTTTGCCATTCAGTATTCCACTTACTGTAAACGTGAACAATACAGCTCCTGGCGTTTATCCTGTTATGCTCAGGGTTACGTATAGCGATGACTTGAAAAATAGCCACACAGATTACTTGAACAATAGCGTGCAGATCGTTCAACAACAACCCCAGCAACATACCGAACAAAATAGTGGGATCCTTGGTTTTCTAACTAGTACGGGTGCTCACGCTAGGGGTGGCCATCGCGGTGGCGGTGGCGGATTTCTTGGTCTTCCGTTGTTATTTTGGATAGTAATTGCTGCTATAATCATCGCAGCTTTGCTGTACATTAGAAGACGAAGAAGAAAAGCTAAGGCAGCATTTCTGGCTGCGACAGCCTTGCCAGATGAGGGTGGGCCTAGTGAAGATATTGAATCTTTGATTGATGGTTCCCACAAATCAGTAGATCCTAAGAAAGAGGAGTGATATATCAAATTCGATATAGTAATATTGCAGGAGCGATAGTTTAAGTCATGGGTCTAAGAGAGGATTCCCTCAGAAATGATGTAAAATCAGCTCCTAAAACCAATGTTGGACTTAAGGCTACTAGGCCAGTTCCTTCAACTTCTTTGACCAAGAAGAAGAATAATAGTAAAAATTTCAAACAAATATTTGTCCTATCATTTGATGCTTTGAAGGAAAGGAAGGCCAGGTCAGCTCTAACAATATTAATGGTCGTTGTTGGTGGAGGCCTGATGATCGCTATTAATGGTATGGGCGCAGGCCAAAGTGCCTTTGTAACCAAGCAATTAAACTTCTTAGCCCCTAACATCATGTTTGTCAGCTCAGGTCAGCACGGTTTTCGGGGACCTGACGGTCCTCCCACTATTATATTTAATTCAGAGGTTGTGAATCGAATAAAATCACTTCCATATGTTCAGCAGGTTATTCCGGAATACCAAGGACAGCTACAACTTAATGCCATGGGTAACGTTGAGAATGCTCAAGTTATGGGAATGGATCCAACTAAGCTTGTGTTGATTGCTCCGTCTTTGCAGCTGGTACCGGGCTCTTCGATCCAGGCAAACAATCCCACAGGTATGTTGGTTGGTGATAGCATTGCTAACCCTCCTGGATTGACGACTCCATTTGTTACAGTCGGTCAAACAGTGAAGGCAACATATTCATTTGCAGATCCTACCACTGGAAAGCTCCAAACAGCATCACGAAGCTTTGTTGTGACTGGTATACTAGCACCTACAGGGAATAATCAAATCGACAAAGCAGTAGTAATTAATCAAGCAACTGCTAATTCTCTATTCCATAAATCTGGGAAATTTGATTCAATGGCCGTAGCTGCAGTATCTGGTGATTATGTTAGTGCGGTACAACAAGAGATTACTAACATATATGGCAGCAACAATATAGGAGTAATTACACCAAAGGCAATATTACAGACAAGACAACAGTTTCAAAGCGGTAATAGCTCATTTATCTTAGATATAGCATTTATTTCATTACTAGTCGGTGCTGTTGGCATCATTACTACTCTGTACACATCTGTTAATGAAAGAATAAAGGAAATTGGAACCATGAAAGCTATTGGTGCAAAGAATACGTTCATTCTTTCCCTGTTTTTGAGTGAAGCTTTATTGATAGGACTGATAGGATCAACCTTGGGTATAGTTATGGGTGTGAATCTGGCTTACATGCTAACAGGTTTCGCTCCGCATGGTCCAGGACCAGGTGGCGGAGGTGCAGGGGCAGCGGCGCATATTAACCCTGTTTTCATACCACAGGATATACTTAATGTGTGGATCCTCTCAGTAATTCTGAGCATAGCTGCTGGGATATTTCCTGCATGGAAAGCTTCACGTCTTTCACCGTTAGAAGCATTAAGGAGATAGACACGTAGATAACATATAGAAAATAGGAGAAAACAAGTAGAGACGAGTATTGAATTAGTGCTAACGCCTGCAGCTCGTCCTGGAAGGTTGGTTGTCTGAATTCGCTCAATGTTTTCTCAAAGCAGACCAGTCTGAACTGATGCTATTTTAATTCCTTCAATTCCTGAATTTTGGCAGCCACTAAATCGAATCCTTGCTGCCAAAATTCGTCCTTTGATATATCTATCCCCGATTGTATTAGCAAGTCTTCAGGCCTTTGTGATCCCCCTGCGGCCAATATTTTGAAGTACTTTGGGATGAATGTATCTTTACCCTCAGATTTATACTGTTGGAACAGCGACAGAACAAGTAGGTTGCCAAAGGAATATGCATAGCAATAAAATGGAGAGTGATAAAAATGAGGAATGTAAAGCCATTCCCAACGAAAATCGCGAGTTATACTTACTGAATCTCCAAATTGTTCAACCAGGTTGGCTAAGTAAAGATCTGAGACTCTATCTATGGTCGCATTCTCTTCAGCGATAATTCGATGCGCGTCAATTTCAAAAAGAGTAAAATACGCTTGTCGCATTATTGTGGCGTACATATCATCTATTTGCTCGGCAAGCAAAATTTTTCTTTCTTTGCTTGATATGCGTTCTAGCAATGTTTCATTAAGTAGCATCTCAGCAAAAACCGAGGCGGTCTCAGCAAGTGGTAAGGGGGCATCCCATACAAGAATTGGTTTGTCAGCAGATGCCATACTATGAATCGCGTGACCAAATTCATGGGCCATGGTGGACACATCCCTCGCTTTCCCGTTAAAGTTCAACAAAATATAAGGAGTTAATTTTGGCGACAAGGAAGAGCAAAATGCACCCCCTATTTTTCCTCTTCTAATTTCCGAGTCTACATGATATTCATTGAAGACTTTCTCCGCGTATTGCCTAAATGTTGGATGAAATTTTTCGAATGTCCTAAGTACAGTATCGATTGCCTTCACATAAGTGAATTTTTTCTCTTTATTTGACTTCAATGTCAAAGGCGCATATAGGTGAGATCTTTGCAATTTCTTAATACCTAGCATGCGTGCTTTTTGTTTGAAAAATTCATGAAAAACCTTGGAATTTCTCCTACATACTGAGAGCAAAACATCCACCGTTGAGTCATTTAGATCATTATGCATATTCCTGACCGAGATAGGAGAGAGATGACCTCTCATACCTATATTTTCGTCTCGCCACTCAATTACACAGTTTTGATATATCTCGCCCAGAATGCCACTGTTTTCTTTATACACCAGTAGGAGAGCATCATATGCAGCTTTCCTCTCTTCAGCCTTTGAGCTACGCGTAAGTGACAATAATTTTTCCTTATTGGTAAATTTCTTCCTGATTAGTCTCCTACCTCGTTTGAACGTAACCATAAATTCAAAACTGCTAGTCATCCTATCATAAATCTTAATTAGCGCGTTAGTACCAGTAACACCAAGGGTCGTGATGATTTTCTCTTCGGGCTCAGAAAGGGTATACTTTGCCAGCAGGCGCTGATGGCGTAGATATTGTCTATAGATGGATGGCACGGATTCTATCAAGCGCTCTGCTGTATCTGGACTGGCTTCCTTCTTAAACCAAAGATCAAAGAAAAGCAATCTATTCGACAGATTCGATCCGAATACGCTTATTTTTGTTACAAGGGCCGCAAGTTCATTTGAAGAAGTATCTGCAGCATAGCTCAAATGGGCGAAACCTCCAACTTTACTAACCATTTCTGAAATCTCTTCAATCGAATGTAGAATGCCTTCGAATTCAAATGACGATATTTCATTATTGAGGTCCGTGCGTCTGTTCTCAACCTGCCCCACCTTAGCGTTTATCGATTCTAGAAGTTCATCTATTTTCTTTGGCTCTTTGATAAGATCATTTAATCTCCAGGACCCTAACTTAGGTCTAAGCAAGGTATTCATAATTATAAGTGGACAAATTGTCGCTAATTAGTGTCTATCTTTGGGGGGCAAGGAGAAATCTGATAACGCTCTTTAAATCGATCAATTCTAATCGAGATAATTAAATTCGACCTTTTTTGAGATACAGCTCTCCCGAAATATCTCCTAGCGATATCGGATCAAAATTACTTGAACTCACTTAACAATCGTGAGCAAAGGCAGAAGGCTCAGACTCATTTTGCCAGGCGAACAAACAAGTCGAGCCAAATTTCCCTAATTCTTTGGTGTTGGTCCATGAACCTGTTCAATATAATAATATTTGTGTGTCAGAATAGTACATCCACGTTGGCAGATAAAATTAAATGTTCACACATACTTGTAAAGAAACAAAGCGAAGCAGTAGAGATTATCGAACGGCTAAAAAAGGGAGAAGGTTTTGCCAATCTGGCGAAAGAATTATCCATCGATAAGGGAAGTGGCAAAAGGGGAGGGGATTTAGGTTCATTCGGAAGGGGCGTGATGGTCAAAAAATTTGAAGAGGCTGCTTTCAAGCTTAAGAAAGGCGAGTTCACACAAGAGCCTGTAAAGACCGAATTTGGATATCATATTATAAAAAAAGCCGGATGAAGTCTCATATTTAGGCATTAATGAAGTGCCAACGTTTAATCAGGACCGGCTCTTTAATCATGCTCTTGAAATCCCGATCAAACAAACAGTTTCTAAGAAAGAACATTTTTTAAGTACTAGTTCATGTTCTTGTCCCAATCCCAATTTTTTTACATGTAATGCGGTGAATTTGAATTAGTTAGCTTGAGCTGCAAGGGAATTAGATACAAGTTTTAAAGGAAGCCATCTTAGTACCTCTCACTTACTTTGAGCAATGTAGATGAGATTAAACTCGATTCCGGCAGAATAATCAAACTCGTAAAAGGGGACATAACTGAAAGACGAGTAGATGTAATTGTAAATGCCGCGAACTCCTATCTGAAGCATGGCTCTGGCGTAGCTGGTGCGATTGTAAGGAAGGGAGGCATAGTTATTCAAAAGGAATGTGATAAGATCGGTTACGTATCTGTCGGTTCTGCTGCTATCACTAATTCTGGAGCATTGCCCTGCACCGCAATAATACATGCAGTAGGACCAAAAATGGGTCAAGGAGATGAAGATCGAAAACTAAGACAGACAGTTCAAAGTGCGCTAAAGCTTGCTTCTGACAGGGGCTTCAAGAGCATCTCTTTGCCCGCGATAAGTGCGGGTATTTTCCGATTTCCGAAAGACTTGTGCGCTAAAATATTGCTAGAAGAATCAAAGAGGTTCTTAAATGGTATAAATAAAAACACCACAATTCAATTAATCGAGTTTTGTATACTTGATGACGAAACATTGGAATTTTTCAAGAAAGAGTTTATGTCAACTACTATAACTTGAATCAACACTGAGTTCAACTTAGCCTTAAATGCTGACTATTCGAACTCATGGTACGACACTATGTTCTATTGGAATATTTTTTTTATATGCAGTCTGAGAATAAAGAAAGGAATCTTTTGAAGTTAAATTGAATTTAGAACTATCTACCTTAGAAAGGCTTTAGCCCGATTCCTTTAGTTTAAGTTGCGGTGCATGAAGAATATCCGAATCCAAACGGAATCTTTCACCTAGAACAAGCGCGTGTAAAGAGTGTGAAAAAGGAAGATTAGATTCGGTGGCATAAGAAGCACTCATACTAACCGATCAAACTTGAGCCTATCAGAATGCCAAAACAGAAACCAATGCAATTTTCTAACTAAATTCAAAAATTTTTATATTATGAATTCAATTTTATTTGTAGATCTAACTCTAAAGTCATTCACTTGTTTGAATTTGCCTGCCGTAGCATAGGAAAAATCTCCAATCCGAAGCCTCATATTAATTAGCCATGGGTGTGACAAATAGGATTTGATCAGGAAGAAGGCTTTATTTCTCTTACACTAAAGTCCTTTACGTCCATATCGTCAATATTGTCCCACCTAAAAATTGCAATGGGTCCACCCCACGTGATTATTTGGTTATCAGTGCCACCACAATCGGGATTTCCGCCCCCCCATTGACCATGGTCCACGTAGCTAAGTACTTTGTGCCAATTGTTATTGTCATCACTAATCCATTGTTCCAACCTTACTGAATGCCCGTCGGGGAGAGTATAAAAAACTGCCTTTATCCCAATCCACTGCCCTAGCAAAGGAGCAATGGCGTGTACCTTTTCTGGATCGTTAGTGGTATAGCCCATAGTATGTTCTAGATCTTTCTCAAATTTAACCCTGCCATCCACATAGGTATTTGAATGATATGTGGTCGCTTCACATTGTCTCGAAAGCCCGTCTATCGTTCCGATATCATGGGTATTTCTACCTCCGCGTGCAACTAATTCTATATGTGCGGGGCCATTTTGGGAAGAGTGGGTGTAACTATTCACTTTGAAATAACCAGTCATTTCAACGTTTTTCCAATCACTTGGTGATTGTATGTATCCTTTTGAAGCCAATACTCGCTGGTCAAGGGAGGTAATTTCGTCTGGGTGGTATCCCGCTGAGGTCAAAACTCCGTAACGCACCTCCGTGCTCTGGACTTTCCAGCTACCATCATCATTCTGTTGAACAAACGTTGTTTTCGGTCCTTCACCGCCAATTCTTGAATCGTGTGCTGGATCACCCATGCTCATGAACCATTCTTCTCCCCCAGCCTTTGTAGGATAAATTTCCTTTATCCCGAATTCATCAGTCCCGGCGTAATGACGACTAGGAGAAACCAAATAGTAGTTATAAACCAGAATTATTACTGCTAGGATTCCAACTCCAACAAAGCCAAACCCTAATAGATTAACTTTCTTCATAAATTCTCTAATGTTCTGATGAATAAATTACCTACACCCATATTAGCCTATGAGTTCTTAATACTCAAATTGCATTGAAAAGTAAGTTCATGGCTTAAGTGTAGCATATACTTTACAATGACAAATTAGTGACCATATTATTGATTTGTGTCTGTACGATTAATAATAACAATCATGGCATTGCTAGGACATTCGACGAATATACTACGTTGCGACCCACTGAAACCAAGTAATTCTTAATTTAATTCCTTAATATTTTGCGCTCACCTGATGCTCATCAGAAATATAAGAACATATAATAAAGAAATACAGAAAATACAGGGATTGACAAGTGGATAGGAAATTGTTGATTTTAATTGCGGTTGGAGGAGTTGCAACAGTCTTTGTCTATTTTGGATTACAAAATTCACTTTTATTTCCGACATATTTTTCGACGCCTATTTCCGCAGAGGAGGCAGTTTCTGTCGTAGCACATAATCTGAATCTTACCAAATACAGTACCCGTGACTTCTCAAGTAGATATGTCTATCTCAGGGGCGATGGGGACATTTTTGCTTCCGATATTAATTCTAACTCTATTGGCAACCTCATAGGCAAAACGCAGCCTACCCTAACCACAGGTAGCTATTTTGCATGGGAGGTTGGATATAATCACAACATCTATTTTCTTGATGGCACCACCGGGGAGATTGTTTCCACTTCGAATTCCAGTGCCGGTTGATCATTTTTCTACAAGAAACTCTACCTCTTCGCTTTATTTGGAAAGTGGTCAATTTGAACTTTAGTTGGCAAAATCTACTAAAGGTTTTAAGCCTTATCGAAATGAGTGTGAGTATTTTACGCCCAATTCTTCCCGAGCAACTTTCGTGGTTTTGAACTTCAATATGACCTATCGTAGGTATTTGTTTTTTTCTCATGCGATGATAGGTTCATAATCTATAATGCGATTGATCAAACTGTGAATATTAAGACTCTTCGCAGAATCCAAGCCATGATGGGAACTAATGAATGAAGTTAATATACTTCCAAAAGAAATGGATGCAAGTCGACCTGATTCAAAGCCTTCCAAACGATATGTCGAAAATATACTCATAATGCAAGGAGGGGGATCTTTAGGGGCCTTTGGATGCGGCGTATTCAATGCTCTAATAAAACGTAATATTAGGATCGACATAGCTGCTGGAACCTCTATTGGAGCAATTAATGCAGCCATAATTGTAGGAAGCAAAAACGATCATCCGGAGCGAGCCCTTGAAGATTTTTGGCACGAGCTCGCAGAAGACACAAGCTCAATCGTTCCGGATATTCTCTTTATGGACTACGATAGAGACATAAGAAGCTACGTCCCGAGAAAAATATCGTCTGCTTCAGCTAACGCCGCTCTCTTTGGGCTCCCAAAAATGTTTATCCCTAGATGGCTCGAGCTAGAAATTGATAACAAGAACAAGGAAGGCATTTTTGATCCTAGAACATGGACTTACTTATATGACCATTTGCCTCTAGCTAAAACTCTAGACAGATATATAGACTATAAAAAGCTCAACCTTGCAGCGAATGAAGTGGAAGAACAAAAACCCGAAGTCTTGCGCTTGATCATCACAGCAGTTGATGTACTAACTGCAAAACCCTTAGTTTTTGATAATACAAGAATGGAGATAAAGGCGAAGCACATTCTTGCAAGTGCAGCCTATCCCATATATGGATTCCATTGGATTGAGGTTGAGAACGGTGTCTATGCCTGGGATGGCAGTCTCTTGAGTAACACGCCCGTCAGGGAAGTAATTTACTCTTCACCCCGGAATGATAAGAATATCATTATAGTTGAAAACTATCCTCAGAAAATAGATAGACTTCCTTCGAATTTGGCTGAAGTTGAAAGTAGGGCAAGAGATATTCTTTTTTGTGACAAAGATATGGACGATATTAGAATGTCGAGGTTTATCACACGGCAAATAAAGCTTATAAGACGTCTTTATGAGGTGTTCGAGAAATTCGGGCCACAGTCTGGTCTAAGCGAAAACGAAATTGCAAAGATCAAGTCTGAATATTCCAAACTCATACATAATTATGGAGCCCAGATACTATCTGTCATTCGAATAATCAGAAGTGAGATAGAATCCCCACAAGTATTTAAAAACGCTAATTATTCACCTCGAGCGGTCCAGGAGTTGATAATACAAGGTGAAACTAAGGCCGCAGAAAAGTTGGATAAACTCTCTAAGGGAACAGCCTTTTTCTCTGAAGAGTAGGAAGTTTACCGGCCATTTCAAATTCTGGGTTTATCTAAACTACGTTTACCATGCTTTAAGGTAAGGCCATTTTTTCTAGACAACTTCAGCTATGGACGGACTATGAACACACTATTAACCAACAATTAAATTAGAATACCCTAGAGAGATACCTTTCTGTAGGACCGACATCATTTGATAATCCTTCGCATAATCGTCGGTCGCTAACGTTTTACTATTTGCCTTGGACACAAAACGACTTACAATGTTAGTCAGATATTGGCAACAAAGGAAAATTTCCTATGATAATTGCGCAGCGTCATAATCGAGCACTTGTCCGTAGCTCATATATGAAGATAAACAGATTCATATTCACAATAGTCTAATTCTAATAGTGGTGAATTTTAAATCAAATAATGATTTATGATGGGAATACCTTTATTTTTTTTACCTCTTTACAGAATAGTAAGTTATTTCTGAAGACACTTGACTTATGCGATCAAAGCAAATGTGGTCGGCTAAATTTCACCGAACATTTCATAATATGCATCGGCAACTTTATCCTGAAAGCTTTCCCCGTATTTACACAGGATCTCACGAACTATGTGACTATTCACAATACCATAGAGTTGGTAATCTTGTCCAAAACTCACGGAAATTATTCCAGCTTGAGAAATGCGTTTCAAATGCCAAGAAACCGTAGATGGTGCCTTCTTAGTATGCTCTACAATCTCACTAAAGGTACATAAATCATGTTCAAGTATGAATGACACGATTTGCCTTGCAACCCCGTTTCTTATGCATCCCAAAATATTCGACTCTTCAATCGAGATATTAAGAGAGTAATATCTTGTCCTTCTACCGTCGTGTCGATCTACCCTAACTTGATGTGATTTCTCAAGAATTTTTAAATGGTATTCAAGTCCTCCGTTCGTCAGACCTGTTAGCCTGAGGAGCTCCCTATACCTAATCCCTGGACTCTTTTCAATTTGCTTGAGGATCAGGGTTTTGCTGCCGCGCCTCGAATTGTGAGACTGGTTATCTGAGACCGTTTCTAAATCCATTACTTTTCAACCCTCAATACACCTATCCCAAACAGTGCCAGCATTGTCAAGAGGAATATATGGGGTAACTCGCTATAAGCTAAAGGTATCATAATTCTATTCGATCCATCAACTATTTGAAGTAAAAAGATCATTTCAACAACTAGAAGGGAAAGAAACGCAACTGAAGTGTACAAAATCTTGACGCTCCCTGTCCTTCTGTAAGTCAAAATAGAGACAACTATAAGGAAAACTGATATTGCAATACTTGCTAGATGAATAGATGTTCGGTAAACTAAGAAGGGATGGTTTATTCTGGGGAGTATAGCAGCTGGCAAAAAAATTGCAACGACCAATCCTGATATTAATAGCAGTAATTTGGCCTTGTTGGTCTCAATTGATTGTCCTGTAAATCCCATCAGACCTCGAGACCTATTTGACCGCCGGTTAAAAAGTGAATAGAGCGGCATAAGCATCTTGAACAGCAGATGGTTAGTTTGAATGACCAATATTAGAGAATGAATATAGACTATTATAATTATTGCAGTACATTCGACGAATGTATCGAACTCATCACTCTTACGGCTCAGCCTTCATCTAGGAGTTTGCTTTGCACCTTATGCAAAGGTCGCATTTCTCTTAAACACTGACCCAAATTGACGCACTCCTTGACTAAATTCGAATAGAATAGAATATTACACTAATGTCTTTAACTATTAAAAGTGGAAATATTTGAGAGCAATATGAATGAAGATTATTAAGAAGATAGGTATTTGAAGTTGGATACTCGATTCAATTAATTCATTCTGTAAACTTCTTCGACTACACAAACACGAGGGTTCATGGATGTTCAGTTCTATGTCTAATCTCATTACTTAATTCGATCTATTGCTTAATCATATTGTGTTTCTGGAGTAGTCTTATGTTGGTTTTGAATTATTTGATCGAGATATCGATTCTGTCTCCTATCCACAACCAATATCAACTAACCAACACCCAATGAGATTATGGTATTCATCTCCATATTCTCTATCTGTTTGGGCACTACGTATGTATAATAAAAAAGACTACAGAAGCCCCTAGTGCTATCAATCCCACAACTATAACTTGCATTTCATTCAAGAATCATTTATGAAGATTAATACATATTTACACATTTTGACTATCGTATAAGAAATAAAGAATTTACTATTAAATGTCGAAATATTAAAGTTTGACGTCCCAAGATTTCGGTTAAATACCAAAACGAATCAACCTTTTATTAAAGGCAGAATTCCAAAAAATGTTCGACATTCTAATTGTACTAGCATTCTCTAGGTTAATTACAAGGAAAATGAAAGCAGGCAAACAAACACAAGCACAATATCCATCGTTCGATGTTTACGACTGCAGTATCATATCATTAATATTATGAGTTAAAAGTAGTGAATTCTAAGATATTGAAGCAAGTGGTCACGGTGTCATCAAGCGGATCTATCAGCAAGTCTAGAAAGCCAGGACTCCAGATATAAACCAGATATGGTATGATGGCCCGTACTAATACCATTCAGCTTATGAATGTCCATAAGCAGTATTGGGCTACTACTTCTCAGTACATGTCATCTTCATCTAAGAATATTATGAACTCTCCTAGCCCCAGAATGATGACTCTATATTTAATGCAACAGTCTAGCCATCAGTTATCAAAATCATTAGCAGAGTTAATATTTATGTTGGCATCTCAATGAATGAAAGACAGGGTAGCACCTGTAAGAGCCAGTGATAAATTCATTTAGGACAGTTTTGCAAAGGTGATGAAAATACACGACACGAACACTTGTATTTAGCAACTAACGAACTTCTTCCGCTTCTGATGAAAAACACAAAAAAATACTTGGTGGTCAGGACGTGCCTTGATGCCTGACGATCCTTTATCGGCTAGACCAGCTTATTATCGTGAAGCATTCAAACTTGGAAACGTTTGAATCATAATACTACGACATCATAAGTGAGGGTTGACGGGATTTTAGTAGAATATAGAGAGTCGTAAAGTTGCTCTTGTAATTACGACTTCATTTGCCAATTGTAGGGATGAAAATCTATTCTAAAAGTTTGACTTTTTTTGATACTCGCAGGCTTAATTTAATAGATAAGAGATTGCGGCACACACACCATCGAACTTAGATCTTTTTAAAGTGAATATCTTTCTCTAACGTATACCTACCAAACCAAAGCTGCGTATACCCATTATGAGTACTCATTTGAACTAGCTCCATTCCTGTAGTCTTTCGGATCTTTTCCATTGCCTTCGCATCAGCGAAAAAGTCATTTGTTTTGAAAATTAAGAATTCCCTATTCCCGTCCTTTATGTACTCAAAACCGCAATCCTTTGTGCTATCAAGAACGTCCCATATCCACTCTTGGCATTCATCAATAGGCAGTTGCATTGAATGGTTAGTGGGCGTCATGATTCGACCTTGCAATATTCCTAGTTTTACATAATGAGATTTATAGATTAGCAACTTATGTTACAGCAGAAAAGCCCTTCTCAACGTGCTAATATATTAATTTTGTGGGGTCCCATTACCTTTGGCAAAAAAATTCGAAGAAATTCCAATTTGGGCTATTTCAAATTGGGGCAAAAATCTAGTCAGAAACCGATTCGCGTTTATGCCGTACTTTGCCGATTAAATCTAGGTTATCGAAATCATCCTTAGGACTATTGTTAGGCATTTGCCTACTAATACATCCATGCCTTAAGTCGGCAAGCATTGACGTTGAAGCCAATTACCAATTTTTATCTGCCTGAGCAGCTTTAGTATTTTTGCCATGGTCTGGAATGTTTGGCAAGATGGCAACCGTCAGAACAAAAATAATCGTCACACATATAGCAAAAGAGGGGATAATCCTGGGTCTTCTTCCCACATGTACCGCATGTCGAAGCCATATCCATATCCAGATATTAACAGAAGTTACAGATAACGCTTTACTCAAGACACTCGATTCGTATCGAAATGAATTTGAAGTTCAATTGTAAATAAATCAATTATTCAGTAACTTTGAAATGAATTGATATTAATTATACACAAAGGTCCTATTTCCTAAAATCGAACGCAACTATAAGAATCTTATGAAACTCGAAGAACTAAAATAAATAATCTCTTGCACACTCACTTCGGACCTCTTCTTGTTCACTGTCTTCCTAGGTTATGATTGGTAGGAGGCCTTGTTCACAAATCTTATATCCTCCGCTTGAACAATAGATCAAATTCGAATTGTCCGATACGATCGAAAATGATCAGCGAAAGATGTCGGAGATGTGATGAAACAGGAATATCTGGCAAACTAGGATTTTGTGCTAAGCATTATGATGTATACGAACAGACAAAACAAGAAATTATTCAAGATGACTATAACTCATAACTACCGACTTAGCGAAGTGCCTTAACAAGGGCCACGAACGCTACGTTAACTTGGAGATCTCATAAAGGTGTTGAAACATCTTTAGCGTTCTAAATTTCGGCGTTTATGCTTTCGGTCGACATACTTAGCTATAGCATCAACCAAGTTCTTAATTGAAACTGGCTTATCTATGAATTCATCTATCTTAATCGACGGCAAAACCCGGTTGAATTCAATATCATCTATTTCGAAAGCAGTCATGAAGAAGACCTTGACATCGGGCTCCATTTCCTTGACTTTTTTAATGAACTCATATCCGTTCATTCCTGGCATTCTGAGATCCGTGACTACCAAGCCATACCAGCTAGAATTAATTCTAAAGTGTTCTAATGCCAAGGACGCATCAGTAAACGCAAACACGCGAAATCCATGTTTTTCTATTCCTTGCTTTATTACGCTCATGACATCGAACTCGTCATCAAGGACCAAAACAGCGTTAGAATCAGGTTCGTCTGGCGATTTCGGAATCTCTAACAGCTCCTTGTTCGCTTCAATGCTGTAATTTGATATTTAAGTCTAATCTATTGTGAACTCATATGGAAAGTCTCATTAATATTATTGAATAATCCCCAGATAAGTTCGTATTTTATATCCAGAGAGAAAATTGATCATTAGTTATCACATTAGTTATCACATGTAAATAACCCTACGGCAATACAACACATTCTGTAGCCTCAATCGATCAGTAGGCAAGCTATTAAAGAGGAAAAAGTGCTGGAGTACGTGCCTGCAGAACGGTGGCCCGGGTTTCTGTTCCGTTCACCGATGGTCACTATCTTGGTGAAGGGAAAAGGCCAAACACGGGACTGGCTGATAATAGTCCCTTTGCCTGCAGGAAATACTACTAAAAATAGTGTCTGCGGGCTTGAAATTATCATTTGACCTGTATCACTAGGTCTAACGCGACTCCGTATGGTAGTTTTCGTTATTATTGGAAAATTCCTAATGTTATGAGTCAAAAGCCGCAGTTCTCTCAATCCTTTAGGCTTCCTGCTGCGATTCTCTCTTTCATTCATTAATTCTAACAAACAGACATGCTTTAGCCAAGGGATTCAAAGTATTCATAGAATCATTGCGTATTTTACCATGACTCGATGTCATTACTGCAATTCTTTCAGCCTCTCTGATATTCATCCGCTGAAAGTATTCATCCGCTGAAAGTCGAAATGAAACAAGACAGAATGTTTGTTTACAACCATGGGCTCAGTCAAATCTGTCGAAATAGCTCAGATCTGCCCACATACAAAAAATAGTGCCTCTACACCCCCCTTTTTCATTGACCCCAAATGATTCTCCATGGTAAAGGGATGATTCTGCATGGTAAAGGATGATTCTGCATGGTAAAGGATGATTCTACATGGTAAAGGAATGATTCTCATCATTTTGGGCCTAAACCCAGAAAGGGGCTCGTCTACACCCCACTTTATCATTGACCCCAAATGAAAAAAATGATATTGATAAACCCAAATCCGATAATTTTAGAATATCACTATTGTTGTAGTATGATTAGGATACTTTTTTAAATGTTAAATGTTCATAGCCCAATTTACTTTATCTGGTCCTTCATCTTCACCGCATATATCGTATAATATGTGTATTTGACTTTCTTATGTCGTCATAAACCTATTCTTTGCTCCCTTGCCTATAGCTTCTCGTCCGACGAAAGGGTACACTTTGTGCTTATATCCGACGCTAATGATAGAGCCCTATACTAAAAACGACCTTTTCAGTTTCCGTAATGTGCCATTTTTCTCAAGTTCTGCCAATTTCAACGCCTGTTTCCTCTGTAACCACAAAACCTAGAAAAATAGGAAAAGTTTCTAGCGATACGAAAATCTAAGAAGCTGTGATATACTCTATCCCGAAGGCCGGTTCAATTATGACCCAACACGCTTCATTTTTGAACCGCAACGAGGGCAAGAAATCTGCTTATGTTGAGTACCACAATTCATGCAGTAATACTTTAGCGAAGAAGATTGACTGCTGTTAAAGATAGAACCAAATGTGGATCCAGATCCCCCAGCACCTCCAAGCCTTTTCATCATCATTCTTCTCATGTACAAGTTGATTATTATAAATACTCCGAAAATAGCGACTAATGATACTGGAAAAGGTATTAGCATTGACAAAGTAATACTAATCCCGAAGGATATTCCTATCCAAAGCAATTGATTGAGTAGAAATTGCTTGTTATTCCCACCGAAACTCATTTTACCTCAAGAATATAATCGCAGTTCAAGGTTATTAACCTAACTATATATACGGATGCAATTTCTGGTCGAACAAACAATAAGTCTATCCAAACTCAATATTCTTTACTGCTTGCCTGAGGTCTCTTAAGGCATTTGTTCTCAACTTCGTGACCGCTAGTCAGAGTCTACCTTATAGACTTGCTTTGCATTAAAACTTGCGAAGAAACGTAATCCTAAAAAAAGAGCGTAACATGGAGGCAATCCCATGCTCACCCTAGTTCAGACTTCAGCTGTCAATAATTCCCCATTCAATTAATGCTGGGACCATATTCTTTACGTGACAAAAGCTTTTCCTAGATCATTACTCCGAAAATGATTTTCAAATTATCTATATTCAAATATCCACTTTTTTCAATAATCCAGAATCCAAGGATTAGTTCTTAAGAAAAGTGTTAAATCATAACATATAATTGCATATAGTCCCTTCCAATAAAATAAGGCATGGTTTGCGTCATCAACGCGTATTACTTCCTACAAATTTTACTACATTTTTGTTTCGTAAGTAATACGTTAATATTACTATCCCGGTGTAATAAATTTAATTTAAAAGGACCAAAACCGAATGGAACAGAACAGGGATGTCGGGGATTCGGATTATAAATCAGAAGGCTCTAACGGAATCAAACCTGGAAGCAAAGATAATCGATGTGAAAGTTTGGAGGAAGGAATGCATGCCTTTATCCAGTGGCTTAATTCAGATGATAAAGGCTCACTATCTGAGAACCCTATAGTATTACTAAAACTCGTCAATGACACGTGTACTATCCTTTACGATACTGGCATTCAAACCGAATTGGAGGTAGCGATCTACAATGGAGTCCCTTATTGCAAATACTGCAATGTGGACGATTGTGCTCACGTAGGATTCTCTATAGAAGCAAAACAGTTGCTTGGTCATAGGATAAGTGGCGATGTCGCTTCAGCGGATGACCTAGTACTTTAACGCTTGGGAAAAATCTTCGAGGCTAGTTACATTAGCACTATTGACAGAGTTAGCTGATAATCCTCCAGATTTGAGTTTACTTGTGTTACCAAGTGTGTGTGCAGTTACATTAGCACTATTGACAGAGTTAGCTGATAATCCTCCAGATTTGAGTTTACTTGTGTTACCAAGTGTGTGTGCAGTTACATTAGCACTATTGACAG
>AF_2010_repII_A001DRAFT_10000027_pt1 | contig 20926 bp, 19 predicted proteins | sample AmaForreplIIA001_FD_9190 | JGI IMG/M metagenome (IMG submission 9190)
CTTCTGCTCTTTTCTACTACTAACTCCTTTTATCGTACTAAATATATTACGAGGAGTACCAAACGATGTCACCGTTAAGGTGCTGATACAAGTAGTAAACCGCCTTCAGCAGGACACGATTCAAGATGAACTTAAGGAATGCCGTGGAAAGATACAAGTTCAATACATTGCAAAGCCGTTGCAAAAGAAAATCGTGACTATCGTAGTAGACCAAACAACTTCTGTAGCTATAGAAATAAAAGATGATGCAAAAAAAACCTTTGAAGAAGCAACCTTTGAAGAAGCATCAGGGACGGCAATCTATTCAAATAGTGAAATGACAGTTTCTTCCTGTAAATCAATTTTCGAAACGCTCTGGATACAATCCGACTTAGACAAACAGAGTAAGCAAAACGAGCATATTTTCAAATGTTCAAAGGACTCGAGCTCACGGAAGAATCTTATTCCCGTCGTTGGTCGTCAAAAAATAAAGTAGGATAAGGGGGCCTGGGCTAGTGATGCAGATACCAAATTTACCAATGATTCCATTACGTAACAGTAATTATTTTCAACATCAGCCAAATTGATTTAGAAATAATAAAATCTCGCGTAATCTGTTTTCAGTGTTCAATGGGATATTTTATTCAGAACTCTTCAAAATATAGAATGCCGCTCCTTTTTAGGTTCATCCTCTTGATATGGGAGACCGTCTTTGGTACTTTAATTGAAAACTAAACCCTTCTGAATGTTCTCATTGTTATCTACAGTTAGAATTTCTCATAAATGAAGAGTCCGTTCTTGTTGTCAAAGGATTTTTCGTTATTTACGATTGCCTGAATCCCTAGAATGAGGGTTGTATTATTTCAGCAAAATGTTTGAACTCCCACATCCCTAAGAGAGCAGAACATTTTCAATGTTCGGTTCTGTGAACGAGGGCTCACCATACTAGTTATTGTTTTGGTTGGAAGCGCCCTGCCTCGAACCTTTTAGCAACTTCGACTTCTCTATTCAATTTGGGTAGAATCGGCTCTTGGAAGGAAGCTAACTGATTAGCATAATCTTTGAGCGCTCGTTGGGTGCAGCCGGAGTGGCGGCTTTGTATTTTTATTGTCGATCTTTTTTCTCCCCTTTTAAGGTCATCTGATTAGTTGGTTTCGCCTCGCCTCAAGTCTTTTCTTTAGTACCAACTCTTCACTCAATTTACGCTGGATCAATTCCCTGAAATCATCTTCAGAAAGATATCCTTCTTTCTCCAATTTTTCAACCAAGTCAATGTTCAAGACGGAACGAACAAGTGGCTCTATCTTCTTTTGAAATGCTCCAATTATGCTATGTTCATTCAATCTTAAAAACCGTTGATACTCCTTTTCTACTACTTCCGGGTGAAAACCATAGTGTGCGATTATATCCGCAGGTTTCTTTCCATCTTTCAATTCAGAATACATCGTCCTTAATCCTTCCTCGTCAATTTCTCTTACATTTAGGAATCTATAATGAGGACTATAATTGTAGGGGTCTAAGGATCGCCTTCTTCGCCCATCTTCGGGGATAATAAATACCTCATCCTTTCGTTCGGAAACTTGCACATTCCTCCTTTGACTCCTCAACATCAGCCCTTCTGTCTTTAGCTTGCTCTTTTCTTTCCAGACATAGGCTGGAGTCGTGTCCACAAATTTAGCAATCTCTTGCGTGTTGTAATTCTCAGCCGAGCTTAGCATTTCCCGAATTTTCTCCTTCTTTGTCTGCCCGGTCGTTGGTAAGTCGGACGCCTCAGCACTATTCATTTTATCATGAGACATGCCACCACAATGTGTAAGGTAAGGTATATTATACCTTTAGATTAGCGGAATATCCCATTGAGGACGGGTCATCTACAAGATACTAATTTAGGCCACCCTACTTTACCTTGCCTTACCGTAGCCATTCGTTATTGACCAGATATCTTCGGTGGCAGTATCGTTGGGTTAATGCCGACAATTGACGAGTGTGAAGGTCAACATCTTGGAAACTTTTCGATCATTGTTAAGGCATTAAGGCACACCTAGCAAGAAACCACAACATGAAAAGACCTTATTATATTGACCTTAATCTCTTTGAGAAAAAAAGTAAGAACTATGATTTCTAATCGGAGTCTTCATAGTCGTCGACCTGCGTTAGCACATTACTGGCATCAGTCAGTTGGGTGACTTTCATACAAGGAGTGTTATGGTACAGTGAGCTCAGATGCCGTTGACGCTATCGTTGCTACCATTGCAGCAGGTCCTAAATTCATCTCCCTCAGGCTCTTTTCTTAGAGATTTATTATAGTAACATAGACTGGTTAAGAATTTTCAAAGCCCTCGCTGCGATCATGAAAATTGTGATATCAGATCATAATGCACCCATCGCATCTGCCTTTGTCTGCTGCTGGAATGGGGCTTTTGGATCTCGCGAAATTTATCTTCTGCTCAAGCTTTCCTGGCCAAAAGAATATGTTTTATTTCAGGGTCAGCGATTAGATTGTCGATAATTTTTTTATGCTCATCTAGAGGAATCTCATATGACAATCCCATAGAATCGATCGCCTTCAACGTATAATAGTTTGCAAACGCATTTTCGATGGTTAATATTGTATGGTAAACCACCTTGCCAAATGCAGTTCGATAATTCCTTCCATTCTTCCTCGTTATCATACCGTTCTTCGTGAAATTAGCCAATCGTGAATAGTACTGTCTTCGGGAAAGGCTTGTCTTGCCCCTAAGATCAGAGCTATCGTTACCCGACCCTGAAATGGATTTGAACAATTCTAATGACATGGGGTCGGCAAGACTTCTTAATATGCCCGATGCCGTCAAACCTTTGGCCCTAGTTGTTTTCTGTTCGCTTTTCTTCAACACGATCTCTTCCATTAGTAGTGAATAACGGCATTATTAGCTTGATGAGGCTATGAGTGGCCACAAAGGGAAAAATTTGCCCTATTTCAGGAAAAAAGGGTAAGTATAAAAGAGGAACCCTCTCGGGGATCGGACAATTCGATATTTCTAGCGAATAGTGGTCTAGGAATTCTGATCTTTTGGTGATGATCATACTTGGATTTCTTGCATCAATTTAGCCGTGCATGTTATCGTTTTTAAGTTCTCTGGATTTAAAGAATAGCTGGCAAATCACGGCGATAACCCGGTAATTTTCGTCCCAACCTCTTTTCCCGATACTTCAGTTCTACCACAAATACAGAACTATGGGCAAACCCTCTCGAATTTGAGGGAAATTAAATATTCCTTCGCGTTGCGGTTTATATCCAAATTAAGGTCGCTCCCACTATAAGTGACGCTTGAAGCATCAAATGCCACAAAATGGACTTTTTATGCTGCTTCCGGATAAATTTACTGTCTGTCAAGTGCGTTAAGATTCCTGCCATTTTTGCTGTCGCGACAATTGCCACAGCACTAACTAAGATCGGACAGACTATTCCTATGCTTCTAGGCGTCCAATAGTAAAAGGTCCATGAGATGACAACCATGATAACCGCAATAATTATAGTCATAATTACCGCATTTTTCTTTCCTAGCTTAACTGGAATTGTCCTGCGGCCAAAAGCCTTGTCGCCTTCTACGTCTCCCAAATCGTTTAGTAAAGACGTGATGAAGATTATGCTACCCGACATCGAAGCAGCGTATATACATAACACTAGTAGTGTGGTGTTGGTAACGCTGTAGCTGTATGAGGTCGTTAGATGTTGATCAATGTAAAATACGTTAAGTGCGTATGAACTGCCCATCAGTAGGCAAAGCATACTCGCTGCAGCTATAGAGAGTGTCTTCAGAACAAATCTGTCTTTAAGGGAAATTTTGGGTGCTGAGTACAGAAGTCCTATTCCGACAATTGCAGAAGCGAGAATTAGGCTAGAGAGGTTGAAAGTGGATAAAGTCAGGAGTAGACCTGTGATGTTAGACAGTATCACAAATAAAGCAGCCTGCGATTTTGTAACTTGGCCTGACGGGATAGGTCGCTTTTTGCCATTAGACTTATCGAGATCGGCGTCAACCAGGTCATTTAGAATGTACATGCCTGTTATAATCAAAAAGCCGGCAACTGCTAACGGAATAGTTCTTGGCAATGTTGTGATTATAAAAGAGGTTGCACCATGATCGATGACTGTAGGATATATTCCTACCAGCGGCACGAAGATACCAGAGATCGTTGCCAACATGTACATGATTCCCCATTTTTTGCGTGAGTTCAATAGGACTAATTGAGATAGCGCGAACGTCCCGAGTAGTCTTCTTTTTTCTGTTTTGCTATTTTGCTTTTCAGGTCTCATCCAGAGAATTTCCTGCATACGTATCCTCACAAAAAAACCCCCTTTTATTGAATTAGTTACCCAAAACGGTGACTTTACAACAAAAGTATGCCGATCTCACCACTCATTATTCGCCAAAGTCTTCCATGTGTATATGTTATTATTTGTGAATCACGGAGCAAGGACCAAAACTGTTGGCTTTTGTTGTGACTAGGATCATGAATAAACCTTGATAGGATTTTAGAGGGTTAATCTAATCAATATAATTAACGTCACTCCGTTTAAGTATCCTTTCAGGGTCATAGAGTAATCACGCAAGTGTAGACACCCGCGCAAAAGAAGAAATGTGAGTAAAATTCTTTTAGCGATAAGAGTTAGAGTTTATCGTCTTGCCTTAACATTCTCTAACAACTTGGGCACTACTGCCTCCTTTGAAAGAAGTTTCCAATAGTTCACAAATTGTTCTGCCAGATAGGCGTCGTCATACCTTGCTATTGCGACCGTAAACTCCTCCGGATTGTTGAAGTTAATATTTTCATAGAGTACTTGATTGCCGTCAATCACCAGAAAGCTGTTAAATCGTGGTACTGACGCACTATTTCCGTTACTCATGACTGTTGTAGGCTCCAGTCTTTTCAGCTCGAAATAGGGGGATCTTATTATCGTATTTACCCTCCTATGCGTTTCCTCGTCTGGGGGAGTCCTTAGAATAGCATTGAGTCTGCTCTCTACGCTTATTTGCGGCGGATTGCCGTCCAAGAAGTGTACGTTGACTCCTTTTTCGACTTTTTCAAACATCTTCTTTGAAACATGGGGATCATGATATCGAGAGGCAAAGTAGATCTCTTTTTTAGCGTCTTCAAGCATGCGAATTACCTCAATTACTAGACGGTTGAAATCCTTGATCATCGCGAAACCACTTAGATGCGTCGAGTTTATGAAATTCTTCAGATTGCTTCCTCTGATGATCTCCTCTATGATCGATTCTTTGCGATCCGCAGGAAAATCATTCCTCGTCTTCAGAATATCTATCGCTTTTAGCTGCCAGAAGTTGGTCAAGGCTTCTTCGAGTGTTTTGACATGGCCGTTATACACCAGGGAACCTAAGGTAGTCGTCCGGTAATACGAATCGTCGCGCTTCTCCACTAAACCAGCTTTGGAAAGGCGCTTTAGCTTTGTGTAGAACTGTTTCTTGCTAAGCTTGCCAACATAATTGGATGACGTCAGTCTACCCGCATAGGCCGTTCTGAGAATATTCAACGAAGTATTGTCCGACAAGACTGTGAAAATTTGCTCCGTTGTCACTTCTTCTGGCATATGCTATATTGGTGAGCTTTTTTATGGTTCTCAATATATATAAAACTTCCCTCTATTGGCTACTGGTANNANTACCATGAAGCAAATTCCTCTTCGAGATTCAAGCCAAACCTNAGTGTTTTTACCTTGAATTCAAGCCATTTCAGATTTTCCAAANTCATATTATCTAGAGGTCTATTACGTGATGCTCTCCCGGGAAGGAATGAACGAGCGCTCAGCCATCTGAAGCTTTGCCTCCACCGTCTGTGATATTAATCAAGAGCCACGCAAGTATGGTATGTTCTGACGTAAATAAGGTATCACAGTACATCAGACCTGTGCATAATCTTAACAACCGGAGTAATCGTAAAAAAGACAGATCCTTTGCAAGCTTTACTGTGTCAAAAGAGCGAGATCCAGAGTTGATACATGGAGAATATCAGGAGACAACTTTTGTCATCAGAATATTCTTGATCTTCTGGTCATCCTTCAATAACGTATCAATAATCTTGTTACGCTCTTGCACTGATAATTCCTGAGTTTGATTAGGCGCTATCTCGAACGAATCAATCGCCTTAAGCTTCCAGTAGTTGTTACCACTGAATGCGTTTTCGAGCGTCATTGCTGCGTCATGTACCAGCTCACCAAATACAGTAAGAGAGTACCTTCCATTCCGTCTTCTGACCAAACCAGCCTTTAGTAAGCCGGATATTCTTGAATAATACTGCTTACGTGTGATATTGAGTTTGGTCCTGAGGACGTCTGTGTCTCCATGCGTGTCTGCAATCGTCTTAAGAATGGCAAAGGATTTCTCGTTAGAAATTGCACTGAGAACACTGGTGACAGAACTTGGTTCCATAGATTATCAGATTATATGACTGCTAGTAGATTCTGCCACATTATAAATATTGCTTAACAGGAATCTGTTCATTCAAAGCAGTAAAAGAGTCGTACGACATCTTCGAATGGTAGCCGCCAAACTTTGCCATAGAGTGGTAATTGCGCAGGAAGCAAAATATTGCACGTAACATCTTTCAAACCAACTCTTCAATCAAAATTCGTTCGCGTATAGGTTTAGCAGTACCTTCACTCAATTGAAGCGGCAAAAACCGATACCAGTGCGCAGCAATACAGTAACCCTGCAAGAAAAGAGAGAGACACTCGCAGCTTATCAGCAATCGAACCCTCGTGACTTCTAAAACCCTGAAATTATCGGGTTTTCTGGTGCGGACCACTCGGGAGGTGCGACTTTATTTGCCAAAAAGGCGAATATGTTCAGCCATCATGCATCTATTGTAAACCACATTTATGCCGTTTTGTTTTGCCAACGCCTCAGCTTCTTGATCGTAAATTCCTTCTTGCATCCAAATAACCTGTATCCCCGGTTTCTTCGCCGCGTCGGAGACAACTGCAAGGACATCCTGCGATTTTCTGAAAACATCCACTATATCCACTCTGTCAGGAACTTCTGCTACAAAAGGGTATGACACTCGCCCCATTATTTCAGTAGTTGTCGGGTTCACGGGTATCACGTTATAGCCATGCTCAATAAGATATCTAGGAACAAAACTAGCAGGTTTTTCCTCGTGTTTTGACATCCCCACCACTGCAATATTTTTTAGGTCGTAAATTCTCCTCAACTCAGAGTCAGAGTGCGAATCGGTTCCTGCCGGAGGGTTTGTCATGCCGTCTGACTAGCAATACCATTATATTATTGTAGCAGCACTTTGGTAGAACTACCAACTACCGTGGATCTCGGTAGCTAGAAGAGATATTGCAAGATATGCACAAAACAAGGGAAAACAGGGAATTAGAATCGATGGTTTGATGGTGAATTGATCAGAAGAGAAATAAAATATGTAATAATCATTGCCATTGGCATCGCGATAATATTCCTTGGTATCCGCCTGGCTTTGGGTGTTGCAAATCCGTTCTACGTGGTCGCTAGCGGAAGTATGATACCCAATTTAAACATAGGCGATTTTGTTATTATAAGCCACAACATCCCTTTTGACAGCCTGAAAATAGGAGATATCATAGTGTTCAGAACAGCTGGCACAACCGATGAAGGACAGCATGAAATTATTGTGCACAGAGTAGCTCAAATTGTAGATGACAACCATGGCCTGAGAGTTATCAGGACTAAAGGAGACGCCAATTCCGAATCTATCCCATTTCTGGATTATCCAATTAGGGATCAAAACTATATTGGTAAAGTGATCTATGTTATACCACAATTAGGGTTAATAACCGACGCCCTTCGGCCGCCGACAAATTATATCCTGATTGGACTCATCTTGATTGTGTTGATTTATTATCTCCGGAAAAAAACGAACTAACTGAATCGACATGCTAATAATGAATAGTACTTCCGCGGGTTCAATTATCTATCCACTTCGTAATATAAATTGAAACTCGCTCATCTGATCTAATGCATAAAATCTGTACGTGAAATGCTATTCATTTGGGTGCCGGACGGGCTATTGCCCCTTCCGAGGAAGATCTAACTAAAGATGCATATTTAGCTAGGGCGCCGGAGACATAGCGAGGCCTGATTGGCTTCCATTTCCTCATGCGCTTAAGCATAGCTCCCTTGGAAACCTGTAAATCTACCCTCCCTTTTTTTAAATTAATATCTATAATGTCTCCGTCCTTCACCACGGCTATGGGTCCGCGGACCATTGCTTCAGGTGCCACATGGCCTACCATGAAACCTCTGGTTGCCCCGGAAAATCTCCCGTCCGTGACCATTGCCACCTTTTTTCCAAGTCCCTGACCAACAAGAGCCGCAGTAACTGCAAGCATTTCTCTCATTCCTGGCCCGCCTTTCGGACCCTCGTACCTTATCACGACCACATCTCCTTCGACTATTCTGCCATTTGATATTGCATCAAAAGCGTCCTCCTCGGTTTCGAAGACTCTGGCTCGTCCTACAAACCTCGAGTTATCCAGCCCCGCAGTCTTGATCACAGCTCCATCCGGGGCTAAAGAGCCCTTAAGAATAGCGAGAGTCCCCATAGGGTGTATCGGATTTTCAATAGGTTTTAGGACGTCTCGTTCTACCCAAGAGGCATAATCTTCAGGGATTTTTGTAGACTCGAGATTCTTCCTAATAGTGTCTCCGGTAACAGTCATGACTTCTCCATGAATCAACCCTTTGCTCAATAGGCTCTTCAGAACTACAGGTATGCCCCCTGCCTTGTCGAGATCTAGCATAACGTATAATCCTCCCGGCCTCATATTGGCAAGATGAGGGGTTCTCTTTCGAATTCTTTCGAAATCCCTCGTGTTGAGTTTAACTCCTACCTCCCTTGCCAAAGCCAATAGATGTAGGATTGAGTTGGTTGAGCCTCCGATCGCATTTGCTATCGCTATGGCATTCTCAAAAGCTTCGAAGGTCATAATGTCCTTCGGACGGATGTTATTTTCTATCAATCCGGAAATCGCCCTTCCTGTAGAATAACATACTTCAGATCTCCTCGCACTCTCAGCGGGTGGACCTGCGCTGCCAGGTAGAGACATCCCGATGGCTTCGCTAATGGACGCCATAGTGTTAGCCGTATACATCCCAGCGCAAGAACCTGCGGAAGGACAAGCTACATTTTCCAGACTGATGAGCTCCTCAATCGTGAGTTTACCCGAGTCAAAAGTACCAACCGCTTCATAAACATCCTGTATCGTAACAGCCTTGCCGTTCCAATTCCCTGGCATGATAGTGCCACCGTATACAAAGATAGATGGCAGATTGAGTCTAGCCATACCCATCAATGTACCAGGCAAACTCTTGTCACATCCTGATATACCCACAATAGCGTCATATTGATGGGCCCTCATCATTACCTCTATCGAATCAGCTATGATCTCTCTGCTTACTAGTGAAGCCTTCATCCCCTCATGGCCCATTGCGATCCCGTCAGAAACAGCGATGGAAGTAAATTCTCTCGGAGTACATCCTGACTCTCTGATACCATGCTTGGCACTCTGTGCGAGCCTACCTAGATGGATGTTACAAGGTGTGGCCTCATTACAAGTCGAGGACACCCCAACTATTGGTTTTTCTAGATCTTCGTCTGTAAGAGCCATTGCCTTATACATCGCTCTGTGTGGGGCTCGGGCTGGACCTTCAATCGATTTTCTGCTTGGTCGAACTAGCAATTGATTTTTTTTGTACAATATCATTGATATTTTAAGATACTTAGATTAGAATTAGTTATGACAAATAAAGTCCCCTATTATTGTAAGCCCGCTAAGAATAATTCACCAGNGAAAGGAACTCGTCAAGGACATTTNCTCATAACCTAAAAAAATGGCTGGCACAGAGGTGAAGACACGGAGCTAGAAACTATTCCAATAGCCAGGAAAGGGTTCAAAAGTTCGAGCCGGTTTTCAGAACTCCAGTTGCCTAAAGAAGTTTATAATAGGGAGGTAAATAGCGTTTCTTTGCAATGAACTGGATATAGATCCTACTCTAACGAGGCCGTAATTTTTACCGCGTCAACCCCTTCCACTTTAAAGAGAGTCTCACACATTCCACATACTGCATTTCCACTTGATAATTCGTTAGCTGGAACTTCTTCATTAAAATAATCGCACTTGGGACATCGAAAAGAAAAATTTATCTCGAAGCTTTCTAGCTCAACTGTTTCGCCCATAGTTTATCAATAGAGACAATTTAATATATTTAGGCTTACCTGAATCGGGCGGAGTCCATTTACTTAGCACCATATGCTGCTTTGGATCCAGGAAGATTACGACGATAGGATCACCACCAAGCAGTCAACAAATAATAATAGTAAGATGCCCTAGAAACAAACACATGCGCAGATGTGGCAGAGTGGTCTTCTCGGTAGTCGAACAGCTAGAGAACACATTAATGCGTCGGCCTTGAGTGGGTCTGCTGTATGCTCAGTTGTATTGCAAGGTAGCCTTAAAGCAAGCCGATTCGCCCTCGGGCGATCAGGAGTTCAAATCTCCTCATCTGCGCCAGTTTCTTGTAAGTTCTGAGTCAAGACTCTTACAGATTCTTTAGCGTGTTGTCTTTTGTTGAATTTTTGGCTATGTTCGTACTTTATGTGCCTGTCTAACCTAGCAATTAATTCCTTAGACGCACTCAGTGGATCATATCCAACTGCTTTTGAGCTAATTACTTGCTTGCCTGCAAACAATCTAGCTCTTAGCGAGTACTTACGAGTTTTATGTTTATCTGCATAAACAATTACCGATTGGAAGTTCTCGAGTTTACCCTGTATCTTTTTCAAAAATCGGGCCATTTGCTCTTCGATTGTTCTCCTTACATCGCCGTCCACATGGGCTACGTGAATTCTGGGTCCCTTCCGCTCGGGGAGCATTATCTCGAGGGCATCTCTTGGAGTAACAATTCCTATCGGCCTTCTGTCGCCCACAACTACAATTTCTTCATTCTTTCTGAAAACATCTATCAGATTGTTCAGTCTAGTTCCTGTCTCGACGGACACAGCCCGTTTCATAATATCCCTCACCTTAACGTCCCCAACCCCGGTTACAGATCTAACGCCAGGGGCTTTCCCCATTCTTTCTTTAGGCTTAGCTAGGATCTTGGTTATTTCTAAGGCATTGATTATCCCTATTAGTACACCATCGGCATTGATTACGGGCAGTCGTGCGATGTTATACCTACGCATCTTAGCTAAAGCGTTATCTAGCGTAGAATTCTCTTCAATAACTATGGCTCCGGACATAACTTGATCCGCCGACGCATGTCCAAAATCAGCTGTAGCAATTACGTCAGTTTCACTAATCATGCCAGCCAACTTTCCGTTTTCGACTACAGGCAGTGCTCTGTTACCCGAAGTGAGGATTAATTGGGTACATCTTTCAATAGACTCAGTTGTAGCTACGGAGGCGGTCTTTACAATGAAGCTCTTTAACTTGGACGAAGGGACTATATTCGAATTACGAAATTCTTTTGCGAACACCATCCCAGAGTATCTTCCTTCGTGATCGAAGACCGGGATCTGATTAACATTATTCTCGTACATCAAAGTGAGGGCTTTAGCCACCGTTTCATTTTCAGATAAGGAGATAACTTTGTCTACCATGACCTCAGAAACTTTCATAATAATACGGAGAAGATCCTCTAGATTACCCTAAAAACCTTCTCCTGTCGCTCCGATATGCATGTGTCGAAGATCTCAGACGACAATCAACAACTGGTAGTAGATGTAAATGGCTTTTTGATAGCTCATATCCAGACTATTTAATGCGACAAGCTTCATACGGTGGCTTGATGCCGGAGTCAAACTGACACCGGAGCAAGCAGTTATATTTTTCCCGTCATCGCAGCTTTTTTGGACCTTTGAAGGCATTGTTCGGTTTACACTAGAAGAATTGTGGTAGACCAAGAACTGATAATCAAGTTCTATTAGACCTTCCTGAATGCAAAAGATAGCAAGAATTTAAGAATCCACGACCTTTATACCTGACCTGGTCAGTGAGCGGCAGGACTTGGGTTTAATAAAAAAATTCCGTGAAATGGATCGGGCGGAGCGTCTTCGGTTTCTGAAAGAGGCAGCAGGTCTCTCCAAACAAGAAATTGCTGTTCTCTTAAATCCTGACGCAGCATTCAATTTTGAAAATGCTAACAAGATGATAGAAAACACGATTGGGATACTGCCGCTCCCACTGGGGATAGCAACAAACTTTGTGATAAATGGGAAGGAGTACATTATACCAATGGCGATAGAAGAGCCATCTGTTATAGCTGCCGCTAGTAACGCAGCCAAGCTTGCGAGGCACAGGGGCGGTTTCAAGGCAATTGCTGATGAAGCTTTGATGATAGGTCAGGTCCAATTAGTCTCGATACCGCCGCTTCTTATGCGGTCCGCTAGAAAGAAGATCCTGCTTAACAAAGAAGAATTATTGACCCTGGCAAATTCTAAGAGTAGATCGGCTGGCGCCAAAGATCTTCAAGTCAGGGAGGTGGTAGACAGAAGTCACAACTCAATGGGCAGGATGCTGATCGTGGAGTTAATAGTTGATCCCAAAGACTCAATGGGGGCTAACACGATTAATACAATGTGTGAAACGATCTCTCCAAAACTAGAAGCACTAACGGCCGGGAGCTCCGTGGTAAGGATAGTTTCAAATTATTCCACCAGAAGACTTGTGAGGTGCGAAGCAATCTTTGCAAGAGATGAACTCGGAGGGGACAATATGGTCGAGCGTATCTTATACGCTTACGCTCTTGCGTATTCGGATCCTTACAGAGCAGTAACTCATAACAAGGGCGTAATGAACGGCATAGATTCTGTAGCGTTGGCAACAGGACAGGACTTTCGTGCGATCGAAGCAGCAGCTCACGCTTACGCCGCAAGAGATGGTAACTATAGATCCATGACACTTTGGTCCAAGACAAATCGCGGAGATCTGATCGGCGAGCTAGAGTTACCAATCGCAGTTGGCACGGTCGGTGGAGTGATATCAGTCCATCCCATGGCAAAGCTCGGAATCAAAATTTTAGGCGTGCGAACGGCTAAAGAGCTCGCAATGGTATTGGCTACCGTGGGGCTTGCTCAAAATCTAGCTGCGATGAGAGCTTTAGTATCTGAAGGTATTCAGAGAGGCCATATGAGACTTCACGCTAAGAATATAGCGACGATGGCAGGAGCCAAAGGAACCTTGGCCGACGTAGTAGCGAAGAGGATGGCTGTTGAGAACAATGTGAACGTACACAGAGCTAGGGAGATAATCTCTCTTATAGAGAAAGATAGCAGGGACGTTCACGATAGTAACTAAATATATGCCTCGCATGAACTGACTCTGCTTATTGAATTGTCTAATATGCCTACGCTGAAATTCGCTATTCCGAAAGGCAGCATTGAGGAAGCTACGTTCAAGATCCTAGAACAGGCTTGGCAGGGGGTAAGTGGACGCGGACGTACTTATAGAGTTAAACTGACCGACCCTGATATAGACGTCAAGGTCCTACGGCCTCAGGAGATTCCGACATATGTTCAAGAAGGTTTCTACGATGTTGGAATCACGGGTAAAGATTGGGTAAGAGAAGCGAAAGCAGACATAACGACCTTATTAGATCTAGAATACGGAAAGGTTAAACAAGTCATAGCAGTCCCAGAGAGTTTCGGGGTCGAGAATCTAACGGGCTTGATCGAAGAATTTGCGGAAAAGAGGACGCCCCTGCGCATATCTTCAGAATATCTTACAACTACGGCTGCCCACATAAAATCTAATCAAGCATACCAGAAGCACTATGGGAATCTCGATCCTGTCATCATAACACCGTGGTTAAGGGTGGGTGAAAACAAGAATGTGGAAATATTCCTTTCGTTCGGGGCAACCGAGGCGAAACCACCAGAGGATGTTGATGCAATATTTGACATTACCGAAACTGGCACCACCTTGGGACAGAATAATCTAAAAGTAATTGACGTAGTGATGGAGTCATCAGCCGTACTCGTAGCGAACAGGAATGCTCTGAAAGATAAAAAAAAGAGAGAGAAAATAGCTGATATGGTTGCCCTCCTGAGGGGTGTCGTTGAGGGTCGCAAAAAGCTCCACATTTTCGTCAACGTTAAGGAAGATAACTTAGACCGGTTGTTGAAGAACATGCCTGCCTTGAAGAAGCCTACCGTCAGCAAATTGAGCGAAGATGGGTGGTATGGTATTAACACAATCATTGACAAGAATGAATTTATCAAGATTGTCCCTATGATGAGGAAGATAGCACAAGGCTTGGTTGTTATGGAGCCAAGGCAGATTCTTCCACTAGATGAAATAAATCTAGAGGAACATGCTTGATCAACAAGATTATTGTGACAGACCCAGCAGCCGATGCTGCAACGCTGCGCAATTCTAGGGCAGGTCTCTCTGACGAATTAATTCAGAACGTTGCCGTTATCATGAACAATGTAGCCCAACAAGGGGACGCAGCCGTCGCAGACTACACTAAAAAGCTAGACGGAGTTATGCTGAACTCGTTAAGAGTCACTAGAGAAGAATTCGAAAGTGCGTTCTCTATGGTGACGAAGGAGCAGATTCGAGCTATCAATTTGGTCAAGAAACGGCTAACTGAAGGCGAAAAGGCAATGATGAAGCAGTTGAAGGGGATCAGAATTTTTTCTGANGGGATTCTCATGAAGCGCTTTACTCAAGCGATTTCTAGCGTAGGATGCTACATTCCCGGCGGTAAAGCGCGATATGCTAGTACAGTGGCTATGTGTGCTATCCCTGCAAAGGTTGCTGGTGTAAAAAGAATAGTCGGGATTTCCCCGCCGCTAAGAGATGGAACAGTAGATCCTCTAACTCTCGTGGCGGCCAAAATCTGTGGGATAAATGAATTCTACAAAATCGGCGGTGCACAAGGAATTGCTGCTCTTGCCTTTGGAACACCGAGTATCAAGAGAGTAAGCAAAATTGTTGGACCAGGGGGAGCCTTCGTCACAGGCGCCAAGTATGTTGCATCACGAATGGTTTCGATAGACATGTTGGCAGGACCCACAGAATTACTCGTCTATGCAGATTCAGAGTCGGATCCGAAATTAATTGCCATGGACCTAGTCTCACAGGCAGAGCACAGTTCTGATAGTTTTTGCGGGTTAATAACGACATCCGAGGATTTGGCACGAAAGGTGGCCGCCCAAATAGAGTTTATTCTTAAAGGCGATAGGATACCCCGTGCCGAAATAGTTAGGAAATGTCTAGAACAGAATGGATTTATTGCGATCTGTAAGAACCAAACTACTGCAATCGAATTCGCAAATGAGATAGCGCCAGAGCATCTGGAACTACTATGCAAGAATGCTCGCTCCATTTCTAAAAAGGTAGCATCGGCCGGGCTTGTACTAATAGGAAAATATACTCCCTCTTCTGCAAGCGATTACTGTTTTGGATCCAACCATATCCTGCCGACGCTGGGCTTCGGTAAATCTAGGTCTTCGCTTTCAGTGCTGGACTTCTTAAAACTAGCGAACACAATTGAGGCGACCAAGTATGGACTTGAGAAAGTCCAACACGATATTAGAGAGATCGCATCAGCTGAAGGACTGGTGAATCATTACCTGGCCGTTAGGGAGAGGCTGGCGTAATGACAAATTGGTTATCAGAGAAGCTGGACAAGATTTACCAACTTGATAGTTACGTTAAGCCAGAACGAAAGAAAGGAGCAACCAAGCTAGATGCGAATGAGAATTTCGCCCTAGAGAGTAGGTTCATTTATGATTTGGCGCTACAGGCAGTTAAGCGAACCGATCTACGCGAATACCCTTTGGAAGAGCTAGGGGAGATTTATGTACAACTCTCAAATTACTTGGGTATCGATAAAAAGTATCTGGCGATCGGTAGTGGATCCGACCAAATAATAGAATTGATACTTTCAGTCTTCGGAAGGGAACACCGAGCCACCATTTTTACACCAACCTTCTCTTACTTCATAAATCGATGCCAACTACATGATACAAAGTTAGATAAGGTGCCATTAAACAGAGAAGACCACAAATTACCTAAAGCGGAGTTCCTCCAAAGCGCCATAAAATCCGATGTAATCTACATTTGCTCTCCCAATAATCCCACGGGAAATCAGTTTGAGGAGGGAGTGATTTTCGAACTTTTGGATATACTCAAAGACAAGTTAACGATAATTGATGAGGCGTACGTGGAATTTGCCGACTATAGCGTCAGTCCACATATTGCACAGTACGACAACCTAGTGATATTACGTACTCTCTCAAAAGCATTCGGTTTGGCTGGAGCCAGGATAGGATACCTTGTTGCTAACGAGAGGTTTGCGGAAATATTTAGAAATACTATCCAGTCCCCTTATCCACTCAACAGCTTTTCTCTAGAATTGGCAAGCCTAGCACTCTCCTGTTATGACGGCTACGTGAAACAGACCTTGGATTTGGTCAAGCGAGAACGCAAACGGGTATTTGATCAGCTATTTAAGATGAATGGCATAAAGGTCTTTAAGTCAAATGCAAATTTTGTTTTCGTCGAATTATATGATAATTATGAGAGAATATTACGAGTATTGAATGAAGATGGAGTGTCAGTGAAAACGTTCGGGAATATTAACGGATACAAAGGGTGCATAAGAGTTACAATCGGTACGACTGAGATGAATGATAAATTTCTGAAATCAGTATCCGCAGCGATCTAAAAAGTATATGACTCAGACGTGAGAGATCACACGGTTTACAACAGGTCAGATAAGAAAATGAACAAACTACCGAACGCCGATTGTGTGATGTTTGATGTAGACGGAGCCTTAGTGGACATACGTCGATCTTACAATACCGCCATTAAAAGAACCGTCGATCTAACGCTGGGTTACATATCAGGCACGGAGCACAACTACAGGCTTCCTAATCTGGTATCAGATGATATGATTCTGAAATTCAGACGAACGGGTGGTTTCAATAATGATATCGATACAAGCTATGCCATATGTCTTGGGGAGCTCGTACACCCCCACAGTGACATCAAAAGTGCGAGAGCGTTCCTTTATAGACTAGCTGAGAATACAGATGAAGATGGAATAATTTCAGCTGAAAGATATCTAGCTTCTATATCTTCTACCTCGACCATAATGAAGCTTAAAAAGCTGTTGGCTTACCCTGATCCTGTTCCTAAAAGTTTCATTGCGACAATTTTCAACGAATTATTTTATGGACCTGAATTGTTTAGGAAAATGTACGGTCTTGAACCGAGATTTTATTTTGGAAAACCACTAATTGTTGACGACAGGCTGGTGGTAACGAAAAGAACGATGAATCTCCTCGCAAAGAAGTTTAATGGCAATTTAGCCCTGGTCTCGGGCAGGAGCAGATTAGCTGCAGAGATTTCTTTAGAACCAATATTAGACACACTCGATAAAAAAGCCTGCATATTCCTAGAAGACGAAAGAAGGGAATATGCCAAGCCAAATCCGTATGGAATAATCAAAGCTATGAAAAGCATGGGGGCAAGAACAGCCATTTATGCCGGGGATTCATTCGAAGACCTGCTAATGATCCGTAGAGCCGAGGAGAAGAGTCGTTTCAAAATTGCTTTTTGCGGAATTTATGGATGCAGCCCCCGACCATTAGAAACAATGAAACACTTAGAAAACGTGGGTGCGGATGTCGTGATCAAAAATATAAATCAGCTACCAAAGATATTAAATAAAGTATCGTGAAAGGGTGATCGCGCTTGGGAGATTACCATCCCCCCGGATCCACGCTAAGAAAATCAAAAAATAAGCGGGTCACAAAAGAGACACATGTTGAGGTAGAGGTAAGCATCGATGGCGCCGGCAGAGCTGAAGTAAAGACGGGTCTTTCCTTTATAGATCACTTGATCGTTGCCCTTGCTAAGCATAGCATGATGGACATTAATCTAAAAGCCGTTTCAAATGATGGAATTCTACACCATCTCGTGGAAGATATAGCAACTACGCTTTCACAGTCGATAGACAAGGCGCTTTTACAAAGGTCACAAGTCACTCGATTCGGGTATGCAACCGTTCCGATGGATGAAGCCTTGGCACACGTAGCTTTAGACCTAGTCAAGCGTCAGTTCCATCACATACGATTGAAACTAACCACAGGCGCAGTCGAAGGTATCCCTTCCGAAGAAGTTGAACACTTCATGAGATCTTTGGTTCAGAATCTGAATGCTTGTACCCATATTATGGTAGAGTACGGAGACAACGACCATCATAAAATTGAATCAACAATTAAGGCATTTGCTCTGGCGTTCAGAATGGCAGCAAGCATCGACAACAGGCAAGATGAAGGGGTAGTACCAAGCACAAAGGGTGCCATGTGACGAAATTGAAGACCCCCCGTATTGCTATATTTGACTACGGTGCCGGCAACCTTTTCAGCTTAAAGGCCGCATTGCAGCGAAATGGTGCTAGAAGGGTTTCGATAGTAAAAGACTTTAAAGGAATAAAAAACTTCGGTGGCCTAGTTTTGCCAGGCGTTGGAAATTTTGATCCAGCTGTAATGTCGATTGAGCCGCAAAAGGATTTGTTGATCAAAGCTATAGAGGATGCTGCTAATGGAGGAGCGCCTGTCCTCGGTATCTGCCTAGGGATGGAATTGCTGTTCGATAAAAGCGAAGAAGGGGTGTTAGATGGTCTCAAGGCATTGGCCGGGCAGGTGGTGATGTTAACCGGAACAAGGATTAAGATCCCTCATATGGGATGGAACAATCTACACTTTATTAAGAAAAGTAGTAGGCTGTTGTCTGGGGTCGAAGATAGCTCATGGGTGTATTTCGTCCATTCTTACCGCACAAAGCCTAAAGACAATAGCATAGTGGCTGCCAGTTTTCGTTACGGTGCCAAGATCCCAGCTGTAATCGAAAGAGGCAATCTCTTTGGCACCCAATTTCATCCTGAAAAATCTGGCTTCATAGGTGCGATTTTAATCAAGAACTTTCTAAAAGCATGTTATTAGAAATGCACATAATACCAGCCGTGGACATTATGAACGGATGCGTTGTTAGACTCGTTAAGGGTAATCCTGCTGAAAAGTTGATCTATGCTAATGATCCTATTGAGATCGCAAAAAAATGGGAGGGCGAAGGTGCTGATTCGCTGCACGTCGTGGATCTTGATGCTGCATTGCGGACAGGCATTACCAACACTGGAATTGTTTCAAAACTAATACAGGAGGTGAATATCCCTGTAGAAGTAGCTGGGGGCATTCGATCACTGTCTGCCGTGACTGAGATGTTAAACAGGAATGCTGCTAAAGTAGTATTAGGCACCTTGGCTCATAAAGACCCCGAGACTGTGAAGCAACTCGCAAAAAGAAACCCAAACAAAATAGTAATCTCACTTGATCACATTGACGGAAATGTTATGGTAGACGGCTGGAGAATGAGCTCGGGGTCTACAGTCATCGATTCTTTGATACTGTTTATGAACATGGGAATATCAGAATTTTTGTTGACGAGTGTTGACAGAGACGGAACGATGAGTGGACCCGATATTTCGATATTATCTACTGCTACCAATTTCACCGGGGCAAAGATAATTGCAAGTGGTGGAGTTTCAAGTATTGTAGATGCCATAAAAATTAGGAATATAGGCTGCAGCGCAGTTATACTGGGGAAGTCGATTTATGAAGGGATGCTCAGCGTAGCAAGAGTTAAGTCGGTATTGTAAGTTGCCACTAGCAAAGAGAATAATTCCCTGTTTGGATGTAGATAATGGGAGGGTAGTAAAGGGCGTACACTTTGCAGGAATAAAGGATGCGGGAGACCCTGTCGAACTAGCACAGAGATATAAAATACAGGGGGCCGACGAGCTTGTGTTTCTAGATATAACCGCTTCGGAACAGGGCCGAGACACACTGAGGAGGATTGTCAGGAATGTCGCGAGAGTTACTGAAATTCCATTCACCGTAGGCGGCGGTATACGAAAGCTCGAGGACGCTCGTGCCTTATTACTGAGTGGCGCAGACAAAGTCTCGATCAATACGGCAGCGATTAGACATCCGGATTTGATCATGGATCTAATGTCAATCTTTGGTAGGCAGTGTGTAGTAGTTGCCATTGATGCCAAGAGAAATTACGACATTGGTACCGGCGCTAAAAGCTTGTTCCTAAATCACCGAAACAAAAAATTTTGGTTTGAAGTAAAAATTTACGGCGGCAAGGTCAGCACAGGAATAGATGCAACTGAATGGGTTAGAAAGGCGGAGTCTCTAGGTGCAGGTGAGATCTTGCTCACGAGTATCGACGCAGACGGAACGGAGAACGGGTATGATATGACGTTGACAAGACATATTTGTGAAATTGTTCGTATCCCTGTGATCGCGTCAGGAGGTTGCGGAAAGCCCAAAGATATGTTAGACGTTTTTAGGAAAACCGAAGTCGATGCTGCTCTTGCGGCCTCTATATTTCATTATCAGAAGTCAACTATAGATAAAGTAAAAAATTTTTTAAAGAAAAATGGAATAGAGATAAGGGTGTAACTCTAAATTTCAAGATCGATTTTGGCGAGTTCATATGGTTAATTGCTACGAGCTTCATTCATTCATAAAGTAGACTCAAGACAATTCAATGCAAAGAGGTTGTTTAGTTACGCTGACGAGGACAAAACTTGAAAAGGAAGTGAACGAACTCATCTATCGCGCTGATTATAGCAGCACACCACAAGAAAAAGTACTGGGCCGCCTTCTAACTAGGGGATAAAGCTTTTAACAATGATGTAGTCCATAAATAATATACATATATGTCAACTTCATCATCAGGTTCAAAAACTCACGCGACCAAAACTTCTGGCGTAAGCCCAGAAAGGACTGCAGAATCTATAAAGAATATTGCGAAGGCTATCCGCGAAGCTTCAATGAAGATGAGAGAGACAGTGAGAACCTTACGTGAAAG
>AF_2010_repII_A001DRAFT_10000028_pt1 | contig 20753 bp, 22 predicted proteins | sample AmaForreplIIA001_FD_9190 | JGI IMG/M metagenome (IMG submission 9190)
AAGCCGTAATCTTTTCGCCTTCTCGATCCTTTATCTGTTTCTTCTGTTTGCGGTGCTGCTGGTTGAACGTGGATGGGGCGGGCTGATCGCCCGATTGGCAGCGTGAGCATGGAAATTGCCATGAGCGAGAATCCTGACGACGACGGCATTGTGCTCACCGAGGCACAGAAGCGCGCGCGACGATCCCGTTCGATTGCCATCGCTCTGGCACTGGCAGCTCTGGTTGTGTTGTTCTACGCAATGACCTTAGTGAAAGGGCCGGGCGTTCTGATCCGCCCGATCTAGCGCGATGACCGAACTGCCTCGCAAATTCGATCCACGACCGTTGCGGCGCGATGTTTTCGTCGCCTCTTGTTGCGGAGCTTTGGTTGTCGGGATGGTCGGCGCGGCCTATGCGGCAGTCCCTCTCTATACCTGGTTTTGCAAGACCACCGGTTTCGGCGGCACTACTCAGGTTTCGGAAAAAGCGCCCGATCACGTGCTCGATCGCACGCTCACCATCCGTTTCGATTCCAACGTTGCGCCCGGGCTGCCGTGGAAATTCGTGCCGGAGCAGAATGAGATCCAGGTGCGGATCGGCGAGGTGGCGACCGTCCGCTACAAAGTCGTCAACGAGGCTGCGCGGGAAATCGCCGGACAGGCCGGCTACAACGTCTCACCGCCGACGGTCGGCGCCTATTTCAGCAAGATAAACTGCTTCTGCTTCACCGAGCAGCGTCTGAAAGCTGGCGAGACCCGCGAAATGACCGTGGTGTTCTATGTCGATCCCTCGCTCGTCAAGGATAGCGATCAGAACGACCTGAACACCATTACGCTCTCATATACGTTCTACCGGCTGCGCGAGCCGGATCAGCCGGTGGCTGAAGCGCCCAAGAAAAATCTGAGCAAGCTCTAACGGAGACTACGACGATGGCCGACGCTCACGCGAAACAACACGACTATCATCTGGTCGATCCGAGTCCGTGGCCGGCGGTCGGCTCTGTATCCGCTTTCATCCTGGCGGTCGGGGCCATCAGTTGGATGCATCATATGTACGCTGCGGCGCCGCTCGTATTCGGCGTGGGCGTGCTCGGCGTGCTCTATACATTTGTCGTCTGGTGGCGCGACGTCATCCGGGAGGCCCAATACGAGGGCTTTCATACGCGCGTCGTGCAGATCTCGCACCGCTACGGGATGATCCTCTTCATCGCCTCCGAGGTGATGTTTTTCGTCGCCTGGTTCTGGGCCTACTTCAACACTGCACTGTTCCCCGGCGAGGCCAACGACATCGGTCGGCTCGCGGCAACCGGCGGCGTCTGGCCTCCGAAAGGAATCGAGACATTCGATCCCTGGCACCTGCCGCTCCTCAACACGTTGATCCTGCTGACGTCAGGCACCACCGTGACCTGGGCGCACCATGCATTGCTTGAAGATGATCGGAAGGGACTGAAGTGGGGATTGATTCTCACCATCCTCCTCGGCCTGGCCTTCACGTGCGTGCAGGCCTACGAATACTCGCATGCCCGCTTTCACTTCGCTGGAAATATCTATGGCGCCACCTTCTTCATGGCGACCGGATTCCACGGCGCGCATGTAATTATCGGCTCAATCTTCCTGATCGTCTGCCTGGTTCGTGCGATGGCCGGGCACTTCACGCCGAAACAGCACCTCGGCTTCGAATTTGCCGCTTGGTACTGGCATTTCGTCGACGTGGTCTGGCTGTTCCTGTTCGCGTGCATATATGTGTGGGGATCTGGCGCGGTGCACGAGTAACCCTTGATGGGTGGTTGCTGAAAGGGCGGCGTCATCGCGCCGCCCTTTTATTTTGAAATCAGAAACGCATGACCGAACAATCGCTGCACGGCCAACTGCCGATCGGCCGCGGTCTTCGCGGCCGCTGTCCGCGTTGCGGTGAGGGCCATTTGTTCAGCGGATTTCTGTCGTTGCGCCCAAAGTGCGAACACTGCGCTCTCGATTACAGTTTTGCCGATTCCGGCGATGGCCCAGCCGTGTTTGTAATCCTCATTGCGGGCTTCATTGTTGTCTTTGCCGCATTGATCACGGAGATCATCTATCAGCCGCCATATTGGGTGCATGCTGTTTTATGGCTGCCGCTGATCTTGATTGTGACCCTTGCGCCCCTTCGCATGATCAAAGGACTCTTGATAGCGCTGCAATATCATCACAAGGCCGCAGAAGGCCGTCTCGATCGCCGAGGTGAGATGTGAGCAAGGCTCGCCGCAAGCGGAAAAGCAGCGTCCTGGATGCGACGCTCATGGCGTTTGCTGGTCTCGTAATTCTGATCGGGCTTGGCGTCTGGCAACTCGACCGGAAGGTCTGGAAGGAAAATCTCATTACGACGATCAATACCCGGCTTGCCCGTACGCCAGAAGATCTCCCGCCGCGTTCCAGTTGGCAGCAGCTTCGAGAAGACGGGGAGGAGTTTCGTCGAGTCGCATTTCCGGCCGAATTTCTCGATGGAGAAGAGGCGCTTGTGTACACGGCCGGGTCTCCGTTGCGTCCTGATGTCAAAGGACCGGGCTACTGGGTATTTGCGCCGGCTCGCCTTGCCGGTGGCAGCATCATCCTCGTTAACCGCGGGTTTGTGCCTGCCGATCGCAAAGACCCGGGGACGCGCGCCGAAGGCACTCCGCACGGCATAGTCGATATTGTTGGCGTGTTGCGCTGGCCCGAGACGCGCAATTCCTTCACTCCGGCTAACGATCCCAAAAACAACGTGTGGTTTCTGCGCGATTCGAATTCGATCGCCCTGTTCAAGAAGTGGGCGACCGCGGCGCCGTTCTACATTGACCAGGAGGAACCAATGCCGTCCGGTGGTTTGCCAAAGCCCGGCAAACTCGAGCCGCATTTGCCCGACAATCACCTGCAATATGCGATCACGTGGTTCGGCCTCGCGCTTGCTCTTGCCGGCGTCTACATCGTTTGGCTCGCGCGTCGCCTCAGCCGGCGGAACTAAGCGTTTTCTTGTGAAAGGCCGCGCCGGGGGCTAGTGTGCAACTGCCGAGCGTGGTCGGACCATAAACTTAAGCTAAATCAATGCGTTACATATCTACCCGGGGCGAGGTTCCCTCGCTCGACTTTGTCGATGTGATGCTCGCGGGCCTTGCCCGCGACGGCGGTCTTTATGTGCCGGAACGCTGGCCCACACTCGATCGCGCGACCGTCGGGAACTTCGCCGGGAAGCCGTATGCCGAAGTCGCCGTTGAAGTGATTCGCCCTTTCGTCGCGGATGGCATCGCGGAGGCGGACCTGGCGCGCATGGCGCGCGAAGCCTACGGCAATTTTCGACATCCGGCTGTGGCGCCGTTGACCCAACTCGATCCGAGCCTGTTTGTGCTCGAGCTTTTTCATGGGCCAACGCTCGCCTTCAAGGATCTGGCGATGCAATTTGTTGCGCGGCTCATGGATCACGTGCTGCATCAACGCGCCGAACGTACCACCATCGTGGTCGCGACGTCCGGTGACACCGGCGGTGCAGCTATCGAAGCGTTTCGCGGCCGCGCGCAGGCGGACGTCGTTGTTCTTTTTCCGCAAGGGCGCATCTCCGAAGTGCAGCGCCGGATGATGAGTACAGTGCCGGACTCAAACGTGCACGCGCTCGCTATCGAAGGGACATTCGACGACTGTCAGGCCCTAGTGAAAGCCATGTTCAATCACCACGCATTCCGTGACCGGGTGCGACTTTCCGGCGTGAATTCGATTAATTGGGCACGTGTTGCCATTCAGGTGATTTATTATTTTACGGCAGCGGTTGCGCTCGGCGCTCCGTACCGAAAGATCGCGTTCACCGTGCCGACCGGAAATTTTGGCGACGTCTATGCCGGATATGTCGCCTCGCGCATGGGCTTGCCGATTGATCGTCTGGTGGTGGCGACCAATGTCAACGATATCCTTGTGCGCACCTTTGCGACCGGGACCTATGAGGTGCGCGAGGTCGTCGCAACGACGTCGCCGTCGATGGACATCCAGGTTTCATCCAATTTCGAGCGCCTGTTGTTCGACGCGAATGGACGAGATGCGCAAGCCGTGCGGGCATTGATGACTTCCCTGGCCCAGCACCGCCGCTTCGCCCTGTCCGCATCGGCAATCAAGGAGCTGCGATCGCTTTTCACTGCCGATCGGGCGAACGAGCAGGAGAGCGCTGCAGAGATTCGTGCCTGGGCCCGTGAAGCAAACTATTGCGTGGATCCACACACTGCCGTTGCCCTTGCGGTGGCCGAGAAGGAGAAGCGAGATCCTTCGGTTCCGATGGTTGTCTTGTCGACGGCGCATCCCGCGAAATTTCCCGATGCGGTCAAGGCTGCCTGCGGCGTAACGCCGGCGCTGCCTGACACGCTTGCCGATCTGGGGCGTCGGGAAGAGCGGATCGTTGTCTTGCCGGCAGATCAGACGGCCGTAGAGAAGTATGTAACATCTGTGTCACGCGCCGCGCGTGAAGGAGCAGCTGCATGAGTGTTGAAGTTACCCGTCTTCCATCGGGTCTTTTGGTGGTGACCGATCGAATGCCGCATCTTGAAACCGCGTCTCTCGGCGTCTGGATCGGTTCGGGGAGCCGCAACGAGAAACCCGATGAACACGGTATTTCTCATTTGCTTGAGCATATGGCGTTCAAGGGGACCCAGCGCCGCACCGCACGGCAGATCGCGGAGACGATCGAGGCGGTCGGCGGGGATCTCAATGCAGCGACCAGCGTAGAATCGACCGGCTATTTTGCACGCGTGCTCAAGGCGGATGTGCTCCTCGCAATCGACGTCCTGTCAGACATTCTGTCCGAGCCGATTTTCGACGCCGATGAATTGAAGCGTGAGCAGAATGTGATTGTGCAGGAAATAGGTGCGACTGAAGATGCGCCCGATGATCTCGTATTTGACCGTCTTCAGGAAACGGCATTTCCTCTCCAGCCGGTCGGCCGCTCCATTCTTGGCACACCAGAGACCGTTCGTTCGTTCAACCCGGCGCGTTTGCGCGCGTATTTGTCGCGCAACTACAAGGCCCCCAACATGGTGGTGGTCGCCGCCGGTGCCGTAGAACACGAGGCGATCGTCGCGGAAATCGACAAGCGTCTGGCGACCTTCCAAGGGCCGCGCGCTCCCGAACCCGAACCGGCGCATTTCCGTGGTGGCACCAAAGTCGAAACGCGTGACCTCGAGCAGGTGCATATCGCCATGGCGCTGCAGGGATTGCCGGTACGCGACGATCAGCTTTACAGTTTGCAGGTATTCACCAGCGTGCTTGGTGGCGGCATGTCTTCGCGTCTGTTCCAGGAAGTTCGGGAAATTCGCGGTCTTTGTTACGCGATACACGCGTTTCACATGCCGTTTTCCGACACTGGGCTGTTCGCTCTCTACGCGGGCACCGACGAATCTGACGCTCCTGAACTCATGCGCGTCGTTATCGATCAGATTGGCAATGCCACTGAAACGTTGAACGATAATGAGGTAAATCGTGCCAAAGCGCAGATGAAAGCAGGTCTTCTGATGGCGCTGGAAAGCTCCGAAGCGCGTGTGGGCCAGCTGGCCAGGCAGATGCTCGCTTATGGGCGTCCGGTTCCGCTTGAGGAGATTGTCGCCAAGGTCGATGCAGTGACCGTCGAAAGTGCTCGTGCAGCGGGTCGCGCCTTGATCGGTCGCGCCAGACCCGCGATCGCCGCGCTTGGGCCGGGCAGCGGCCTTGCCAGTACGGCCGCGATCGCCGAAAGTCTGGTCCGCCGCGCGGCATGACCCGCGATACGTCCATGGCGTTTTTCCGAACCGTAAGTTCCAACGAAACAGTGCCGAGCATGACCGGCGCGGGCGTGACGTTGCGTCCGCCGCACAGCGGCGATTTTGCCGAATGGGCAGCCTTGCGCGAAATGAGTCGGCGCTTTCTGGTTCCCTGGGAGCCGGTCTGGCCGGCTGACGATCTCACGCGCGGTGCCTTCCGCCGGAGGCTCAAGCGATACGCCGAAGATCAGCGCAGCGATCTGGCCTATGCTTTTTTGATATTCCGCAGCGACGACAACGCCATGGTCGGTGGATTGACGATTGCCAATATTCGTCGCGGCGTGGCGCAGGCAGGCAGTGTTGGGTATTGGGTTGGTGCGCCATTTGCCCGCAAGGGGTATATGACTGCCGCCGTACGGGCACTGATACCTTACAGTTTTTCCGCCCTGCGCCTGCACCGGCTGGAAGCGGCTTGCATTCCGGACAACGTCGCTTCAATCCGTTTGTTGGAAAAGACCGGGTTCAAGCGTGAGGGTTATGCCCGCGGCTATCTGTGTATCAACGGGATCTGGCAAGATCACTTGCTCTATGCGTGTCTCAAAGACGATGTCGATTGACTGCCACAATGATTCGGTTGTCTGAGCGCGCGACTGGGAATACCGCTAAAGAAAATGGAAAGAACATGCGGGTAGCCAGCAAGATTGCACTGTTAGGCCTGTCACTGGGGCTTGCCGGCTGTGGCTCTGGATCGAGCAACCTCTTCAGTTCGTCCGCGCTGGATCTTTTCAGTACGTCATCCAAGGCGAGTGGCGACACCCAGGTTGCAGGAGAACCCGCTTCCGACATCGAGTGTCCTGGTGTCAGTGTGCGCACGGGTGCCGCGACGCTCATGATCGGCAGCAAGCCGGGCGAAGAGCCTGCCGCGATGGACCTGCGTTATCAGGTCACAATCGTCCGTACCGCGCGGGAGTGTCATGTGAATTCCGGTATCATGACGATGAAAGTCGGTGTCGAGGGAAGAGTTATTACCGGCCCAGCCGGCGGGGCGGGTACGGTCGATGTACCGATTCGCCTTGCCGTGGTTCAAGAGGGAGTAAACCCCAAAACCATTCTATCAAGATTTGCCAGCGTCCATGTTGTCGTGGAAGGCGCAGAAGATCGCGCTTCCTTCGTGCACGTTGATCCGGAAATCTCGTTCCCGTTGCCGCAGCCGCTGTCCAACATCGACGCTTACATAGTCTACGTGGGATTCGATCCTGCGGGAGCACAGCAGGAAAGAAGAAAGAAACCACCAAGCAAGCCAAAGGCGCGCACAGCCCCTGGGACAAATCAACGTCAAAGCTGAGAAAGCGCCAGTGCCAGTTGGACGGCGCGCATTCACGATCGCAATGTGAAAAGCTAGTTCAGCTTCTTGCGAACGTCTTCGATACCTTTGGCGAGAAGCTCGCCAGCCAGTTTGCCCTTGGCTTCCACGTTCAGGATCTTTTCCGCGGCGGCAACGGCAGCGTCGGCGGCGGCGCTGCGGACGTCCGCCACTGCCTGCGCTTCTGCCTGCGCGATCTTAGTTTCAGCCATTGTGGTGCGTCGAGCCACGAAATCCTCGATCCTCGTCTTAGCTTCCGCGGCAAGCCGTTCGGCTTCGGCCTTGGCGCCGGCGATGATTTCTTCCGCTTCGGTTTCTGCGGCGTGCTGCTTTTTCTGATATTCCGCCAGGAGCTGAGCTGCTTCGTCCTTGAGCTTACGCGCTTCGTCGAGCTCGGCGCGGATGCGACCGGCACGATCGTCCAGCGCCTTCGACACCATATTGTGCACGCCGAGATATCCCAGGAAGCATACGAAGATGGCGAATGCGATCGCCACCCAGGTTTCCGGCTCACGCAGCAGTTCCATGGTTCCCGTTACCTCTTAAGAACGTCAGCGACCGCTGCGTCGATCACATTGTCGGCCGGCGCCTTGCCCGTAAGCCGTTCGACAATCGCCTTGGCTGCGTCTGTCGCAATGCCGTGCACATTTGTCATCGCCGTCTGTTTGGTTCCAGCGATAGTCTTTTCTGCGTCGGCTAACTTGGCTTGGAGCTGATCCTCGAGCTTTTTGCGGGTCGATTCCGCTTCGGCAGCCTGTTTGTCGCGCATATCGTTGGCAATTGACTGTGCCCGATTACGGGCATCGGCCAGAGACTTTTCATAGGCTGCAAGCGCACCGTCAGATTGCGTCTTGAACGAATTCGCCTGCGCGAGGTCGTCATCAATCCGCTTTTGCCGTTCCGCGATGATGCCGCCGACGCGCGGCAACGCGACTTTCGCGAGGATCACGTAGAGCAATACGAAGGTGATGGCGAGCCATACGAGCTGCGATGCAAACGTGTGCGAATCGAAGGGCGGAAACGCACCCTTATGTTCGCCCGGCGCCTCGGTATGGGCAGTCGTGGCCATCGTTGAAAACGCGACTGCTTCTTACAGCGCGAAGAGAAGCAGAAGGGCGATCAGCAGCGAGAAGATGCCGAGCGCTTCGGTCACGGCAAATCCGAAAATCAGATTGCCGAATTGCCCCTGAGCGGCGGACGGATTTCTCAAGGCGGCGGCCAGGTAATGACCGAAGATGGCACCGACGCCGACGCCGGCGCCGCCCATACCGATGCAGGCAATGCCGGCACCGATGTATTTTGCTGCGATTGGATCCATGACGAACTCCTTTGCTTGATCTTGTCTGGTCTCAATGACCAGGATGGATGGCATCGTTGAGATAGATGCAGGTGAGGATGGCAAACACGTAGGCTTGCAGGAAGGCGACGAGCAGTTCGAGTGCCGTCAGTGCAACGACCATCGCCAGCGGCAGCGTTGCGCCGGCCATGCCGATAATTCCCGCGCTTCCAAGCAGCGTGATGAAGCTTGCGAATACCTTCAGCGTGATGTGACCAGCCAGCATGTTGGCAAAAAGACGCACGCTGTGAGAGATCGGGCGCGAGAGGAAAGACAGCACTTCAATGAATACGATGAGCGGCAGGATGTAGATCGGTATGCCCTTGGGCACGAACAGGTTGAAGAAGTGAAGCCCGTGCTTCCAGAATCCATAGACGAGGACCGTCAGGAAGACCGACATCGCCAATGTTGCGGTAATTATGATGTGCGTGGTGACGGTGAAGGCGTAAGGGATAAGCCCAACGATGTTCACCGTCAGGATGAACGTGAACAGCGCGAACACGAAGGGGAAGAAACGCATCCCCTCGGTGCCGGCCGTACTTTTTATGGTGTTGGCGACGAATTCGTAAGTCAACTCGGCGGTCGACTGCACGCGGCCCGGCACAAGGCTTCGCTTGGCGGTGCCGCCCAGAAGGAATGCGGTGATGATCACAACTGCGGCGACCATGTAGGCCGCGGAGTTGGTGAAGGCGATCTCCGTATTGCCAATTTTGGCGACCGGAAACAGATCAATGATCTGGAACTGATGAATTGGATCGACAGCCATGAGCTCTACAGTTGTCTATCGCGAACGACTCCTGCCGCCCGCATCACATTGAGTACGCCCGCCGCGAAGCCGAGCAACAAAAAGACGATGAGCCCCCATGGCGAAATTCCCAGCCACCGGTCGAGTAGCCAGCCGATCAGCGCGCCCACAAGTACCCCAGCGACCAGTTCGGTCGACAGCCGAAAACCACGGGCGATCGCCGAGGGATCGCCGGTCTGACGAGGACCGGTGTCGTCTTCGGGTGGTCGGTTCGCCTGTGCGAGCCGATTGCCGAGACGTTGGAGCCTCGCGGAGAGAGCAGCCTCGTCGTCCGGCGGGTCGTTGCGATCATCTTTGCCGCGCGTGCCGTCAGCCATGCTTGCGACTCGCGTCGGTTTCAGGTCTCGCGAGTCCCCGCCGCCTTAAAGCCGCGCGGACCATACTTATCGCGTTTCATCGAGTCAAGGAATCGAACCTGCGGCATAAGTGTTTGATACGAAGTGAAAAAGCAGAAATTTCGGGGCGAAAAATTGGCTGTGCACCGCAGAATGACTGGCGCAACAGCCGCAGGTGTTGAGTTTCAGTTGGTGCCGAGTTGGTGCTAGGCTACTGACATCCCACCGCTGTTCACAGGAAGGCGCCATGCGCGTTTCCACGCTTGCACTCGCAGTCATTCTCATCTGCCCCTGCGGATATTCGTGGGGGCAGACATCGAACGAAGGGGAGAAGGCCGCGCCCCAGGAGCCCACTGCATCGAATTCGCAGGCACCGATCGCGAGCCGTTACAGCTTCAATCGCGTCGACAACGGATTCATCAGGCTCGACAGCACGAACGGCGAGATCGCCTATTGCAGCGCGCAGGCGACGGGATGGATTTGCCAGACTGTTCCGATCGATCGGGCCCCATCCGCCGGCGGCAGCGAAAACGCGCAGAAGGGCGTTACCTTCCTGAAGGGATTCGAAGAAAAGCTGGGCCGCTTGCAGGATGAAGTTGCGTCGCTGAAGAAAGAAGTTGCCGCTTTGAGAGAGCCGCCGCCGCGTCCGCCGGCAGATCTATCGCCGCAATCCGGGAACGGCCCTGATATAGCGATCAAGCTGCCGACACAGAAAGAAATGACTCGCGCCCGCGAGTTTCTTGAAGAAACCTGGCGTCGCCTGGTCGAGATGTTCGACACGGTCCGTAAAGACATCATGCGCAAGACCTAGACGGCCGATCCGAGCAAGGCCGAATTCATGCCTGGTTGTTTGTCCGCCATTGTCGAGGCCACACCAGAACTCATTGCCAGTGCGACCTTGCGCACGGATACGCGGGGCAATGGCTTTATCGATATTACCGCTGACGTGGCTGGCTTTATCGACAGCATCGGAGCAAGCGAGGGGGTGTTGCTGATCTTTTTGCGGCACACCTCGGCTTCGTTGACGATTCAGGAAAATGCCGATCCCGACGTACAGGCTGATTTACTTACCGCGCTCGATCGGCTTGCGCCCGAAAACGCGAACTGGATCCACGACGCGGAAGGTCCGGACGACATGCCGGCGCACGTAAAGGCAATGCTGAACGGCGTGTCACTGCAGGTACCAGTAACCCGCAGAAAACTTGCGCTCGGGACCTGGCAGGGCATCTACCTCGTTGAACATCGGCGCAGGCCGCATCGCCGGGAAGTGATGCTCCAGTTCATCGGTAGCCGAAAATGAAACGCCCCGCATTGCGGGGCGTTCGGAAAGGAAGAGGGCGGCGGTTGTCCGCCGCCCTCTCGATGATCAGCTTTTCTGAATGGCCACACCGGACCCGGTGGTGATATCGACGTCTTTGGTATCGCGCAGGAAGAAGAGGCCTACCACCAACGTCATCACTGCTACGATGATCGGATACCAGAGGCCGGCGTAGATATCGCCCCGCGCCGCTACCACGGCCGTGGCAAGCAGGGGCAACATTCCGCCGAACCAACCATTGCCGATGTGATACGGCAGCGACATCGAGGTGTAGCGGATCTTGGTCGGGAACATCTCGACCAGGAAGGCCGCGATCGGTCCGTACACCATGGTCACGTAGATCACCATGATGACGAGAATCAATTCGGTCATGAACCAATTGATCTTCTTGGGATCGGCGGCCTTCGGGAAGTTTTTGGCGGCGAGAGCGGCCGTCCACTTGGCGTTATCCCAGCCCTGGACCTTCGTCCCGCCGATATCCACATCGATCGTCTTGGAGCCCGGCGCGTTCACCGTTTTGAACGACAGGCCCGACTTGGTCAGGAAGTCCTGTGCGCGGTCGCAGTCGGTGAATTTCGACCAGGGGCCGACGAAGATATGGAAGTTACACTGCGATTGATCGGCGCTGAGCGTAATCGGATTGGCCTTGGCGAAGGCTTCCAGGTCTGGATTGACGTAGTGGGTCAGTCCCTGGAATAGCGGGAAGTACGTGATCGCCGCAATTGCGCAGCCAGCTAGAATGATCTTGAGCCGGCCAATGCGATCGGAGAGCCATCCGAAGAAGATGAAGAATGGCGTGCCGATGATGAGCGACAGACCGATCAACATGTAAGCCGTCACGTAGTCGACCTTCAGGGTAATCACGAGGAAGAACAGCGCGTAGAACTGCCCCGTGTACCAGACGACGCCCTGACCGGCGGTGGCGCCGAGCAGAGCAAGCAGTACGTACTTGTTGTTTGGATAGTGGAAGAAGCTCTCGGTCAACGGCGCCTTCGAGCCTTTTCCCTCGGCGACCATCTTCTGGAAAATCGGGGTCTCATTCAGCTTGAGCCGGATGTAAACCGAGAACACCAGCAGAATCACCGACACGAGGAATGGAATGCGCCATCCCCAGTCGGCGAAATCTTTGGCGGCTATGTTGCCACGGCAGAGCGCAATGACGATGAGCGCGAGGAGAAGGCCGAGTGTCGCGGTGGTTTGAATGAAGCTTGTGGCATAGCCACGTTCACCCGGCCGCGCGTGTTCGGCCACGTACGTCGCAGCCCCACCATATTCACCGCCCAGCGCCAGACCCTGACAGAGGCGCAGGGTAACGAGCATGATCGGCGCCAGCCAGCCGACGCTGCTGAATGTCGGAAGTACGCCGACAAGGAAGGTCGCGGTGCCCATTACCATGATGGTGACGAGAAACGTGTATTTCCGACCGACCAGGTCGCCGATGCGTCCGAAGATGATTGCGCCGAAGGGGCGCACAAGAAATCCGGCCGCATAGGTAGCAAACGCCGACAGCAGTGCTGCCGTGTCATTCCCTGCCGGAAAAAACAATGAAGCGAAGAACGGTGCCAGCACCGCGTAGAGATAGAAGTCATACCATTCGAAGATTGTACCGAGCGATGATGCGAAGATGACGAATTTTTCGTCCTTCGACATTCCGCCCGCGCGAGAAGCGGTACCAGCCACGGCGCTCATCTTGACTCCCCCGTTTGTGTTTTTCCAAACATCCTTTCCGCCGCTAATGGCGAAAACGCTTTGCCGATCGGACCCGACCGGCCATGCGCCCCCGCTGGCGGTGGTTTGAAAACACTAGTCTGCGGTGTGCCGCCGGCCCTATTCGACTTTTGGCGAAGTCGGTCGCCTAAAGCGTGGATTTAACAGAGCTTTCTCGCACTGCACCAAAGCGATTTTCGTCGAGGGGTGAAAGGCTTGCGCTCAAACAAGCAGCGGAGGAACATGGTTTAAAGCGCGGGGGGAATTCGCAAGAAGACGGTGCGGCGCATGGCCGCGCCACCAAAATCCTCAGAGGGAGCTTCTGATTTGAATGAAGCGTTGCAATACCGGTTTGTGATTGCCGACGACCACCCTCTGTTTCGTGGCGCGCTCCGTGAGGCCGTCACAGGTCTTTTGGCGCAGGCGGAGATAGCCGAAGCCGGCACTTACGACGAACTCGTCGAGCTGCTCGAACGGAGCAGCGATGTCGACCTCGTGCTGCTCGATCTCGCCATGCCCGGAGTGCGCGGCTTCTCGGGATTGATGTACATGCGGGCCCAATATCCAGGAGTGCCGGTCATCGTCGTTTCAGCGAACGATGACCCGGCCGCTATCAGGCGTTGCATGGAATTTGGTGCGTCCGGGTTCATACCGAAAACGCTCGGTGTCGAAGCGATGCGCACGGCGATTTCGCGTGTGTTGGGCGGCGACGTGTGGACGCCGCCCGACGTTGATCTTGCCGGTGGATCAGATGCCGAAACGGCCGAGTTGATGGCACGGATGGCCACGCTGACGCCACAACAGGTACGCGTGCTGATGATGCTGTCGGAAGGACTACTGAACAAGCAGATCGCATTTCAGCTCGGCGTCTCGGAGGCAACGGTGAAAGCCCATGTCTCCGCGATTCTGCAGAAGCTAGGCGTTGAAAGTCGGACGCAGGCTGTTATTGCTGCCGCCAAGATTGAAGCCGGCCAGTGGCCGCAAGGCGCGGCGGCTGAAGGCTGACCGCGCTACTCTGCTGCAGCAGCACGCATCATGCGCCATTGTGCCAATAGCGCGCGCAGCGCAGCCGGCTTGATCGGCTTGTGCAAGAGTTGAATCCCTTGAGTCCGTGCCTGTTCGCGCACAGTCGGCGAGCGGTCGGCGGTGATCAGAATCGCGGGCAGATCGCCGAAGCGGTGCCGAAGCTCCATGATCGCCTCTATGCCGTTGCCGTGGTCGAGATGGTAATCGACCAGCAATCCGTTCGGCATCAGCGGACTTTCCCCGATCACGGCCAAGGCAGTCTCAAGGTCGGGCGCCTTGATGACTTCACAGCTCCAGCTCCGCAGAAGCGTTTCCATGCCGTCGAGAACGGACGGTTCGTTGTCGATGCAGAGCGCTGTGATGCCGACGAGCTGGCTCGGGTCAATGCGGATATCTTCGCGCGCCGGCAGCTCGACCGGTGTCGCGTTTGACCGTTGTACGGTGACCGTGAAGCGTGACCCGCGGCCAGCTTCCGACTCGAGACCGATCGTGCAATCGAGTACGCGTGCGAGCCGCTCCACGATGGAAAGACCCAGGCCCAGCCCGCGTGCAATTTTGGCGCCCTGATCGAGGCGATGAAATTCCACGAATATGTCGCGCCACCTTGATTGCGGAATGCCGACGCCTGTGTCGTAAACGTCGATGCGCAGATGGTCGCCGCGACGCCGGCATCCCACGAGCACTCGTCCCTCGGGCGTGTACTTGATGGCGTTGGAAACCAGATTCTGAATGAGCCGTCGCAACAGCCGGCGATCCGACCGCACCACGAGACCGCAGGGCATGAAAGTGAGATTCAGCCCCTTGGCGGCAGCCAACGGGGCGAACTCGAGTTCGATCTGACGCATCAACTCGTCGATGCGAAAACTGGCGAACTCGGGACGCAAAGCGCCGGTGTCAAGGCGCGACATGTCAAGCAAGGCACCGAAAATTTCTTCAACGGCTTCGAGAGAAGCGTCGATATTGTCGACCAGCCGTNTATCNTCGCGTCCGCCACGCTCAATCAGAGTTGTGACGTACAGTCGCGCCGCATTCAACGGCTGCAGGATGTCATGGCTCGCTGCCGCCAGGAATTTCGTTTTCGAGATATTGGCGGCATCGGCTTCGCCTTTCGCGAGCTCGAGCGCGGCGTTGAGACGAGTCAGCTCCTCTGTGCGCTCGTGCACGCGCCGCTCCAGCGTTTCGTTGGAACGCTCCAGAGCTTCCGCGGCTTCGACGCTTGCCGTGATGTCCGTATAGGTCGTGACGATGCCGCCATCCGGCATGCGGTTAGCACGAACCTCGATCACCAGGCCCNGCGCGAAGCGTTCCAGGAAAGGCTCATTGCCTGAGACGTAGCGCTCGATTTGCATGCGAACGAATTCGTCAACGCCCGCTGAAGGAACATCGCCGCGCGTGCCATTGAAGCGCAGAATGTCGGCGAGCCCGATACCCACGCGAATCAAGCTTGGCGGCAAATCGAGGATTTCGCCAAACTGCCGGTTCCAGCAGATCAGCTGCAATTCCTTGTCAAATACGGCGATGCCTTGACGCACGTGATCGAGCGCCGTCTGCAGAATCTCGCGGTTGTATTGAATTGCAGCATTGGCGTCGTCCAGGAGCTTCAACGCCGCCTTGGTCGAAACGGTACGTTTGCGCAGAAGCAGCGACAGAACCAGTCGCGAAGATGCACCGCCGATCGCCGACGCGAGAATATGCTCCGCATAGCGGATCAACCGGAAGTCCGCGTCGTCCTTTGGTTCAAGACTGATGCGTTGCGCGCCGGCAAAGCTTTCAAAAGCCGATTGCGTTCGCTCTTCGCCAAGATAGCGCGCAACCGTGGTGGTGAGTTCATCCACCGTCACCGAAGAGCGCCACAGCCGGAAGCTGGGAGCAATCGGCGTGAAGTCCGAAGGCACGAAAGTGTTGGCCTGCAGTCGCTCGATCGGCGAGGGTTCGCGGCGTAACGAAAACCCGATGTAGAACAACACGTTCAGCAGCAGACTCCAGGTCACGCCGTGGACCAAAGGAGGCAGCTCGAGTCCCAGCAGGTGCTGCGGACGAAACATACCGAGACCCCAAGGTCCCTCGGTGAGAATGCGTTCGCCGACCATGCCGATGTCCGATAGCGTCGGAAGCAACAACGTATAGGCCCAGACCAGAAAGCCGGCCGTCATCCCGGCAATGGCCCCCGCCGCAGTCGCGCGCCGCCAGAGGAGTCCGCCGAAGAATGCGGGCGCCAGCTGTGCAATGGCTGCGAACGAAAGCAAGCCTATCGAGGCAAGCTGCGCCTCGCCCGCTGAGCGGTAATACACATAGGCGAGAAGCAGAATCGCGAAAATCGCCAGGCGTCGCACGGTCAGGAGCATCGAGCCGATGTTGTCGCGGCGATTGATCAGTCTTTCACGCCGCTGCAACACGAACGGCATGATCAGATCGTTCGACACCATGATGGATAGGGCAACCGATTCGACGATCACCATCGCCGTAGCTGCCGACAAGCCGCCGACAAAAGCGATAATGGTGAAGGAAATCGAACCGCTTTCGAGGGGCAGCGCCAGCACGAACATGTCGCTGTCAATTTTGCCCGCGGGAAACGTCAAAAGGCCAGCGAGCGCAATCGGCACCACAAACAGATTGATCAGAACCAGATACAGAGGATATAGCCAAACAGCGCGTTTGATTTCGCCTTCGTTGTTGTTCTCGACAACCGCCACGTGGAATTGCCGCGGCAACAGAATGAACGCGACAAACGAAAGCAGCGTCATCGCAATCAATGTATCGGCGCGGGGCTCCCGGCCGAAGATGGCGGCCGTCGAGGGCCGCTGCATTGCTTCCTTGAACAAAGCAGCCGGACCGTCGAACATCCAGAACGTCACGAAAATTCCGACGGCGAGGAATGCCAGAAGTTTGACAATCGATTCGGTTGCGACCGCCAACATCAACCCATCTTGATGTTCGGTCGCATCGATGTGGCGCGTACCGAAAAGGACGGCGAACGTCGCCATCGACAGCGCAACGAAAAGTGCGATGTCGCCCAGCAATGGACGAGTAACTTCGGTGCCTGCCGTGACGTGGGCAAGAATGGTTTCGAGCGACGCCGACACCGCCTTCAGTTGCAACGCGATGTAGGGAATTGTGCCCACGATCGCAATCAACGCGACCGTCGCGGCGACCGCCTGACCTTTTCCGTAGCGCGCGGCGATGAAGTCGGCGATCGACGTAATGTTTTGCGCTTTCGCCAGGCGCACGATCCGAATCAGGAGGGGTCCGCACAGGCCAATCATGATGGCCGGCCCGACGTAAATCGTCAGGAAGTCAAAGCCCGTGCGTGAAGCGAATCCGACCGATCCGAAGAATGTCCACGAAGTGCAGTAGATTGCGAGCGACAACGGATAGATCAGCAGCCGCGCTCGGCCATCGCGGCCGAGGCCGCGCGTGCGGTCGCCGTAGCTCGCGATCAGGAACAGAAGCCCGATATACGCAAGCGCGACGGCGATAACGACCCAACCCTGCAACATAAACACTCCAGATCGGGAACAGGCGGCGCTTCACTACGATTTTGCCGCCCTAAATCACCACAGAACACTAACCGAGGCACGATTTTTATATGGGGACGAACCAGCGCCTCACCGACATACCAATGTTCCATCCAATCATACCGTAAACTATTGTAATACCTGCATATTTTGATTAACCCTTGGCGCGTATAGTGCAGAATCGTTGGGCCGGCACTCGACATCGCCAAAGGAAGCAATCATGGCTTCGGACATCAGCGATCTTTTCATCGTCGACGACGATGCGATGATGCGTGACGCACTCTCGGTGGTTTTCACGCTTGCCGGTTATCGCGTGACCGGATTTGTGGATGGCGAGACATTTCTTGCGGTAGCGAGCGCTCGGACGCCGGCTGCCGTGCTGCTCGATCTGCACCTGCCGGCCAAATCAGGTCTAACGGTGCTGAAGGAACTGGATGCACGCAGCTATCCCGCGCCGATCTTTATGGTGACGGGTGACGGCGATTTGAGCTCAGCTGTCGACGCGATGAAAAGCGGTGCGTTCGACTATCTCGTCAAGCCGCTTGATGCGCGCTCCATCGTTGCGCGCGTGCGCAGTGCCGTCACGGCATTTGCGAAGCGCGACGGAAGTGCAGCCGGGAAGACCGGATTGCCGTTAGACTTTCCTGGCCAGAGCCGTCTGACACCGCGTGAACGCGAAGTTCTCACGCAGATTGCGAAAGGTGCTTCCAACAAAGAAGCTGGTCGTCGCCTCGGAATCAGTCCGCGTACTGTGGAAGTCCATCGGAGCCGCATCATGGAAAAGATTGGCGCGCGAAATGCCGCTGATCTTGTGCGTATTGTGCTCAGCGGCGGCGATGGCCGCGCATTGTCAATCTCTGAAATGACGACCTGAAGTTTCCGGGCCCAAAGGCATTTGACGCGAGCATCGGCGCGGGTCATTGATCCGGCCTGATGAGCCGCGACACCGGGTGCGCCTGGCTCTTTGAGAACTGAGCCTTTGTCCGCGCCCTCCGCCACGAATCGACTTACCGACCTGCGCCATCTGGCCGAGACGCTGGGGGTCGCCGCCGTGGGCGGCGCGGTGCTTGGCCTGGCGGGTGTTCCAGCGGGCTGGCTATCAGGCTCCATCCTTGCAGTCGCTGGCGCCGCTCTCGCCGGTCGATCGATGTTCGTGCCGACGCTGCTGATGCGCGCGATATTCGTGCTCATCGGCATATCGCTCGGCGCAGTGGTCACTCCCGAGACCTTGCACGGCATGGCGACCTACCCACTCAGCATTTTTGTGCTGTTATTGGCCATGACCGTCATCTCCGTCGGCGGTGCAGGCTATCTGCAGTTTGTACATGGCTGGGGCAAGGTTGACGCATACCTCGCCGCTGCACCCGGCGGCATGTCGCAGGTTCTTGCATTGGGGGCCGAACTCGGTGGCGATTTGCGTGCGATTGCAATTGTGCAGAGCATTCGTGTGGTCGTCATTGCCGTCGGATTGCCAGCGGGATTGTCGGTCCTTGGTTTGGTCGGGCACGCGTCGCCGAGACCTCTCACCGCGCTGAGCATCGCCGTTCTTGACGAGCTCGCAATACTGGTCGCGGTCTCGAGCGCTGTTGCAATCATCGCCTACCGATTCCGTTTTCCCGGCGGACTGCTGTTCGGGGCGATGATGTCATCCGCCGTATTGCACGGCAGCGGAATGATTCACGCGATCATGCCTTGGTGGGTTGCCAACACAGCTATGATCGCGATGGGCGCGGTTACCGGCTCGCGCTTTGCCAATACGCCGCTGCGGCTACTTCTGAATTTCATCAGCGCGGCATTTGGTTCGTTCGCGGTGGCCGTCGCGATGGCCGCCCTCTTCGCCACAGTGCTGATCAGCATGCTGTCACTGCGGGCGGCTGAAGTGATGATCGCGTTTGCCCCAGGCGCGGTTGACGCAATGATGCTGCTGGCGCTCGCACTCAACCTCGACCCGGTCTATGTCGGGGCGCACCATCTCACGCGTATCTTTTTTGTGTCGCTGACCATGCCATTGGTCGCGCGTCGCAGCGCGCGTTCTCACAAGATCAAGAGCGACAGCGCGAAGCCGCTGACAAAACGACCTCCCTTTCAGGATTGAAAACCGAGTTTATTCGGCCGCGGCCGCGCGTGACCGCAGCGGAAGGCCGAGCCGCTCCCATGTGTCCACGAGAGCTTCAGCCAGCGCGTCGACCAGCACATCGTCGTGATAGGGAGATGGCGTGATCCGCAGTCGCTCCATGCGACGCGGCACCGTCGGATAATTGATCGGTTGAATGTAGATGCCATGCTCGGAAAGCAGCACGTCGCTTGCCGCCTTGCACTTTTCCGGATCCCCGACCAACACTGGTACGATATGTGTGACGCTTGGCATGACCGGCAGGCCCGCATTGTTGAGGACCGCTTTCACCCGTGCCGCACGTTCCTGGTGGCGTTCACGTTCCCAACCCGACGTTTTCAGATGGCGGATTGCGGCTGTAGCGGCCGCACAGATTGCCGGGGGTAGTGCCGTCGTGAAAATAAAGCCGGGCGCGTAGGATCGCACCGCGTCGACTAGCTCCTCGCTTGCAGCGATGTAGCCGCCGAGACAGCCGAACGCTTTCGCTAACGTACCTTCAATGACGTCAACGCGATGCATGGCGCTGTCGCGCTCGCAAATACCACCACCGTGCGGCCCATACATGCCGACGGCATGGACCTCATCGCAGTAGGTCATTGCACCGCAGCGCTCGGCGAGATCGCAGATCGCATGAACCGGAGCGACGTCGCCGTCCATGGAATAGAGGCTCTCGAACACGATCAACTTTGGTCTCGCCGGATCGGCAGCCCTCAGCAGCTCTTCGAGGTGGCCGAGATCATTGTGGCGCCAAATTTTCTTCTCACAGCCCGACTGTCTTACGCCCTCGATCATGGAATTGTGGTTGAGTGCGTCCGACAGCAGCAGACAGTTCGGGAGTAGCTTGGCGATAGTCGAGATCCCGGTTTCGTTCGATACGTAACCTGAGGTGAAGACCAGCGCGGCCGGCTTGTGGTGAAGATCCGCAAGCTCTCGCTCGAGCTCGACGAGTGGATGATTGGTGCCCGCGATATTTCGTGTACCGCCGGCGCCGGTGCCCATGCGGGCGGCTGCTTCGACCATGGCCCCGATCACCTTCGGATGCTGGGCCATTCCGAGGTAGTCGTTGGAGCACCAGATGGCGACGTCGCGCGGGCCTTGCGGGGAATGCCAGATTGCGTGCGGGAATCGGCCGGCTATGCGTTCGAGGTCCGCAAACACCCGGTACCGTCGCTCATCCCGCAGCCGATCGAGGGCAGACGCGAAATAACCTTTATAGTCCATGTCTCTTACTTTCCCGCCCCGCGGCTCATCTTTTAGAAGGGTTCCAGGGTGCTTGTCGAGACGAGATTCGTCGCAACTCAAAATCGCGTAACCGTAGTTCACGCATTGGGTCCTCCCTGAGGGGTGAGGACGCGATTGGCGAGACCTCGGGCCTGGACTTCAGCGTGACTTCAGGCGCTGCTGTTCTCGACAAAGAAACGAATTGCTTGGCGTCCCGGTGGCTTGCATCCAGGCGCAACGGCTGCAAAAAGTGTTGTTATGAACGACAAACCGACCGGTATCGCCCGCGGTCTAACGAACTATGGCGACCGC
>AF_2010_repII_A001DRAFT_10000029_pt1 | contig 20620 bp, 16 predicted proteins | sample AmaForreplIIA001_FD_9190 | JGI IMG/M metagenome (IMG submission 9190)
AAATCATACATTTTTTCATTTTTGAACAACTATATAGGTTGAATCTTCTAGTGAGCGCTTTTGGACAAATGTGAATTTAGACTCTGTCTTAGTTAACGATGATCATCACAAACGAAGATGGTAATTGTTGGCATCGTCACGGGATTCTGCTCGTTGCCAACGCTTGAACGTGCACATGGTGTACCGCCTTTTGTATCGCCGCCATTCGCGTTGGCTGCAAATGCCATTTGCCTGGAGTCATGACAACCACTGACGCTACCAGGGTTGCCAGTGAGTATAAGCGCAATTATCGAAAATGATAACTCGACCAGGCACTAATTTCAGGAATTACAAGAAGTATGCTAAAACTAAATAATATTTAGTCTAGTCATCGCTCCATCCCGATTTTAAAATTACGCGGGTTGGTATGCCTGTTGATGACAAATCGTCATTTCAAACACCCAGGATAACGCCCGCAGTTAAGAGTCTACTGGACTTGATAAAGTGAAATGAATTATTTGGAGTGTTCACTCTCTCCCTCTTCCCTTTGTCCTTGGCATTTATAACAAATAGCCTCTGTAATGTAAGGAATATTTATTTCCACGTTACAGACTGAACATTTTTTTATCACCATTTCTCTGTCTTTTTATTCCCTCCACCAACATATGCACTCAAATGTATTTATAACCAACATGGTAACCAGAAAATCAAATGTTTTTTCGTACGTTCAATTCATATTCCAAGCGTTTAATGCACTTTGAATAGCGGGATTTAATGTGTTATGAATGCTTTAGGGAAAGATTGAAACAACATTTCTCACAAAAATAACAGAATCGATCGAAATCTGATTGGAGCGTCATTACATCATGGCAAAGAGGGCATTCTATTTCGTAATCCACTGACAATTTCTCTTTCTTTGGGCGGGATGGTTTCTGCTCCTTCTTTCTTTCCAAAGTTAAGATGCTTTTCTTCCTTTTGCTGGCCACTTTTTATTACTCTATTTATCCATTGGAATGTTTGTGATGAACATATAGAGAGGGATGGTTGGGGCTGTGCGTCATATTGTCATTTATAGTAGACAATTTCAATATATGTCCAGAAGGGGCCGACGTTTTATTTGACGCTCATTTAATGGATTTAAATACTTCATCTAGAACTATTCACTATATCATGCTTCCAGCGATTGACGCCCAGATTAGAGTGGTTATTAGGAAGCACTCGTGATGATGTTGCTAGAAATAATGGAATTGGCGCTGAATTCTGAATTTAATTCGGTTAGAGAATGCTGGTATGGTCTTTGGCGCAAATGTTGTCAGTTCAAAGGAACCACAAAACTTGTTGATACAGCAAATCAAATCGCGTAAAAATTAACAAATGAATCTATCTCACTGGATAAGGTTGTTGATCATTAAACAACAGCAAGAGGAGACACAAAGGATTAAGGAGGAAATTGAAAAAGCGGGTGCGATTCTCGAACAGAAGAAAAGTTGATTTTTAGATAATCGACGAGTACAAGAAATTGGAGGAAGAATTGGAGAAGTATGGTCTCTCCATGGAATCCCCACACAGACTTTTCAGTTCTATTAAAGATTAGCAAATTTTCTATCAACTTGAGATTTACGACCTGGAAATAGCGGGTGGATTGAAGGGATTATTATATGAGAAGAAATATGACTTAGATTCTCTTCTTCAATCCAGCACAGCATCAGTAGCTGGGGATCTAGGAATTGAGGAATATGTAGCCAAAATCATAATCGATGCAGCAAAAAAGAAAACAACAGAGTAACTTCCTTCGTTTTCTCAATCCAAGATCTTGGTCTCTGTTACATGGTCTCCTGTGCGGTTAATTTAACATGATTACTCGTAGATTCCATATTGAATTCCTTTTTGCACGAGATACAGCGACAAGAGATTTTCACGGTGTATTATTGCACTCTAAGCCTAAAATGAATATAAATGTAAATCACATAAAATTATTTGAGACCTGAAGTGAGTATTTCATGTCACAATAGTGAAAAAATACATTCATGAACATCTGAATGTGGCGGGCTGAGAATACTGTGGAATATCACATAATTCATCCACAGTAAATGTGTTGATGAAAATGGAATACTTGTGTAACTGCTAGAATATTCGACCGTGTAGAAACAATTTTGTAACAAGATTATCGTCAATTGCCTTGGTTAGGATGAAGTCACATAGATCTATAGCAGTAAAACCTGCATACTTGTGATGGGGTTCCAATGAATTGGCGGGATCTAATGATCAGAAAACTTATGCAACACCAATTGGTGGTCTCTTAGATTCACTATGTTCTAACAGCTTATGATAATTTAATATATATTCGCTAACAAATATTTTGCCGCAGACATTGCATCTCCATTTATTTTTGATGGTCGGCTGCTCAGGGTTATAGGGATTTAGTTGTCCTTCTGGAATAGAAGGCATCAATCATTCGTATTATGATCATCGAGATAGTTAAGGTTTCCGAAAAGTAGAGTGATAAAGAGTGATTTGGGTCTCCAAGAGTAGGATATGGCCCACTTATGTGATCAGAAACCCTAGAGCATTGAGTATAGCTGGTAAAAGCATACATTATTTCCCCCATAAAACCAAGAAGTTAAGGACTGAATAGACAGTGGTAAAAAGACTATCACTAGCTAGTGTTATCATGATCGGTATCCTAGCCGTAGCAATATTGGTACACAACTCCTAGCACCCAGTCCGACCATTTTATTTTCCACCCCGAACCCCAGGCAGTTTAGATAAAATTTGGATTAAAAGAAATCTTTCTAAACAGGGCAGCGAGGAATGGTACTTCAGCAACTATGATCTCAAACTATCTACGAATTGGAGGAGACTGACCTCATTCGTACGACAAAATAATGATAGTACATGGAAGGCTCAAAGTACTGAAGTGCATTATGGTGGGTTAACTCCATCAGGTCGCCCCCCAGATTTAATTCCCACACTTAATCAAGAAGCCTTGCTTCAAAACATACAATCAATCACCTAATGATTGGAAAATGTGGAAATGAATGGGTACTTTTAAGTAAATAGTTTTACTCAATCTAATCAAAATGGAGCACCCCCGTATTGAGCTAGTTGCGCGTAGTGGAAGAAATAAACAAAGTATGGGAACAATAATTGGGTTATCAAATCAGTGTGAACCAACAACTTATCATTCAAATACATATGTGGACTGGCAGGCAAAGTTCGAGAAGGATCTTTAGCATGCAATAGGGTATACAAGCAGAGACCACGAGAGCAGCATGCCATAAGTCCATTAATCGGAAAGTGGGTCGGAAACAAACCCGTATTTTACAACTTACCCGATGGAAAAGTAATGCTAGAGCAATGGGACGGCGGACAACCTTATTGCGATGGTACTGACCATACTATAATTACGTGGGGCGGTCCGATTGCAATATTCAGACGGGATAACATAAACGGCATGGATGTTATTGATCTAAGTGTGAGAGAAATCCAGCCTCCTTCTGAGTCTTTCATAAACAATATAGCAACCCTAAATATGTCATCCATATTCGAGCGAAATGGGGTCCAGAATCATTCGCAAGAAATGTAGATATCTAAAAGCAATTTAAGTGCCCAGCTTCCCATTATGCGTATCCTTTTTCCAAAAAATATTTTAGTAATTGAATAGATGCAGCTAAGCTAAATAACACGTTATGTTTAAACATGTGGGACGAATGCAAAGAGAAGAGGGTAACCAAAATCATGATTTTGTATTATAGCAGATTTGGAACTACGGCAAAAATGGCTGAGGAAATAGCATATGGTGCAAAAGATATATGAAATTAATTCAATTGCTCACGGTTTATATTTACACTGGCTTTGATTCTTGTTTGAGCAAAGTCAATTATGAGACGGTTGTTTCGTCGGACGAAACTTGATAACCCCATAATAAGGACAATTGCTAAAGTATGTATATAGAATTCTATCACTTAATTTTAGATATGGCAGAAACTATGACGCTTGCAATCGTCAACAATGATGAGATCCTAATAATCATTCCATTGATGAACTAACATGGTGCACAAAATAGCTGTTCTAGTACCTCTTATTGGTATAGCAATCTTATTGGGCGCTTTGGGCCTGGTATTTGTACCACCGGGAATCAAAAATGCACCTGCCGGGTTTCCGAAAGGAACAATTAGAATAAACCATGATGTGATTAATGTGGAAGTTGCAAATACTAGCGCTGAAAAGGAAAGATGGCTAATGTTCAGAAATGATAGGATGCCGCTCGACTCAGCAATGATCCTGGTATATGACAAGCCCGATCTGTACTCAATGTGGTTACTAAATATACAATATAATCTTGATTTAATTTGGTTTGATGAAAATGGATACATCGTATATATGGTAAAAGATGTGCCTCCATGTAAGAGTACTTTTGATATTGCAGACTGCACTTATAAAAATACGAGACCGGCAAAGTATGTGATTGCCGCTACCTCAGGATTTATAGATAAGCATCACATTGATGAAAACTCAAGGATGGCCATAACTTCGATTTGAATAATGTTTACATGTAAATGTGACCAGATAGGAGAACACGATTTTCTTCTAGTTATATCAATCTGATGTGATAGTCCTGTCAAAGCAGTTATTCTCATTTACGGATGCACATCAGACAGAAAATTCCCGAAATACCTTAACGGGTATGAAAAGCCGGGTAGTAAATGTATATTGACTTTTTCTCCTCCTGCGACCATGGTTTTGTTTTCTGGTAACAATAGATAGCCATTGGCTCTAGTTAATACAGTCATATCCGAAGTATCGCCAGTTACAGGAATCGCTTTAATACTGCCTCGTTTTGAAGCCGAGGCGCTTACATATACAATTTTTGTGAAATTCCTAAATCTTTTCCGCGCCTCCCACTTTTCCATTAATTTTCCTATTATCACTTGCCTATTAAATTCTGGCAAACCTAACAGATATTCGAGTATCGGCAGGGCAAAAGTAATGAATGCATTGACTGCTCCCTGTATTGGTCCAGGTAACATGATAATCGGCTTGTCCCTCAAAGCTCCGATGCCAGTGACTCTTCCGCGATCAAGCTTTACCCCATGAACGAATACACCAGGTTTGCCTAATGAATTAATGGATTGTTTAACAAGATCATATTTTCCCACTGAAGACCCAGCGATTGTGAGAATAATATCGGCTTTGGCTAAAGCAGAACTTAGCTTCTTTCTAATAATATTGACATCATCAGGTGAGATACCCAAATCAATTGGTAAACCTCCAGCTTCTAGTACCAGTCTAGAAATAATATGACTGTTCGTATTCAGTATCTTACCACGATTAACGTCTTCCAGATTATCTGTTAGCTCATCTCCAGTAGGGATTATCGCTACCTTCGGCTTTCGATACAAGTGCACTTCGTTAATTCTAACTAAACACAATAATGCGACATCTTGACTTCTTAGTATTTTTCCTTGGTTGAATACCAACGCATTTTTGAGTATGTTCCCACCTGATGGAGAGATGAACGACCCTTTCTCGAAAGAGGATAGAATTTCGACCTTACATTTTGACTCACGTGTATATTCGATTGGAACCACTGCATTAGATCCTTTAGGTAGAAAACCGCCAGTTGATATTCTATAGGCATCCCCCGATCGTAGCGTATAATTAGAATGTTTCCCCAGTGTAGTACCTCTGACTATATTCAATTTTATTGGGGTTAAAATGGAAGCATGTGTGATATCATTAGCCAAAACTGCAAACCCATCCATATGTGAGGAATGGTGCATAGGGACATTAACAGGAGATCTGACATCTTCAGCCAAAACCCGCCCGTACGATTCAAAAACTGAACACTGCTCTATCTGTGGTCGGATCTTAACACTCTGCCTAAGCCTTCTGAATGCCTCCCCTATAGAAATGTAGGTAGCAGATGCATCGTCATGCAAGAACTTGATTTATCGCACAATGAGTTATAATATCTTTTGTTATCACTTTATGATAGCAAAGTATTGTAAACTTCTTCAAAATAGAAAATCGAATGAATTGTGTTGTTACAATATGAAAGTGATACAAAAAGTTGAATTTACAAATTACCAAGAATTGTATAATTAACCAGATTATTTAGCTTTAACAAATAAGTAAAAATTGGTTGTTAAAGTAGTCTCCGTATAATGTGTTAACTGAATTTCAACCTTTTCGACCTCTTGCTGAGATTTACCTTTGGTAGCGATTCTTTGGTCAGAAGATATTAGCGTAAAGTATCTTAGCGTGTTGTATTATTATTTATAGAAGGATAATTTTGGGATAGGTTCTTAATCCATTCATGCTCTGCATCTGATAACTCACCGGCTTCGTTGGGTGCACGCAAAGTTCCACCTCTCTTCTAACGCATATCTGGTAGTGTTGTGACAAAGCATCTCAGCACCTGGGTTTGTTTCGCCTTGACTGGAGTCAGTTTCTTTACTGCAGCAGGCTGAATTTTCTCTAAAGCGAAATATTCTCCGTATTCCCTGTGCCACATCGCACTTTTACCGGTCTTCTTATCGACCTTCAGTACAAGAGGAATGTTTGGATCTTCGGGACACGAAGGTAGGATAATTCCGCTGTTGTTGCTAAAGCCCTAGATTGCCACGTTGATACAGAGTCTGTCGCGATTGATTAGTTCAACTCGTGAGTTAGGGTCGTCAGTAATGTAGTGATATGTGTCTGTGCCATAAATGCCACTGTGAGTGAGGAGCTTAATCTGCTAAAGCTTTATCGTGGGTGGTTTCAAGCGGATGTGCTTGTTGCGGTGTAGTCGGACCGTCGAAGAAAGCTGTCTGCGGAGGAAGAATCAAACAAAGATGAGTGAGTCAATATGAATAGAATAGTAACAACTACGGTATTATATAGGCGAACTCGATTCATATTTTACCAAAGAGCTCATAGGCAAATGAGATGAGTTAAATCGTAACCCCCCGNCCTTCTTCGATTTTCTTTATTTTCTCCAAATCGCTATGCATTCGCATAAGCCATTTAACAAATCCGATATTAAGAGTCCCAGCATGGGCTTCGATTATATGTTCCCCAACATTTGTAAATTTTTGATTGCATATAGGACATATTTCTTCAGGACGCAGTCCATCCAGGATTTCTTTGATTGTTGCATCATCAGACATAATGTTAGTTAGGATTACATTTGCAATGCTTTAAACCATTCTATGGAATACACTTAATATTCAACCAACCTATATTAAACGTCATATGAAAGTCAGTTGTGATTTAGGCTTTGATTTTCAGTACAGATCATTAACTTAACTTAATATCGAACGACATTTGAGGTAACTGTTTAGCAATATTCAATATTTCCATTGATCTCTAGATAATCTTTTAAATCGTACCAATACAACATAATTATCAGATCCAAGAAAACTACGAAAAAGAGGCCACGTCCTTCGAATGAGATTTCAGAAGATGAAATAAGATATTTTCTGGACAAGCTTAAGGAAGTTGGAGGATATCCCAAGGTAAGAAATTTGCGGAAATTGCTTGGTGATGGATTAGATCCTATTAAGATAAACACCATACTAAGATATTTAGAGAGATCAAAGAGATTACAGATCGACCTGGATGGAAATATTATATGGATTAGTCGTGACAAGGAAGAAGTCAACCAAATTAGCTTTGCAGAGGCAGCAAATATCTCAGACGAGTTTCTTAAATATTTTTCAACGAAAATAGATCCTGCAGAATAATATGTAAAAAATGCCCATGCTTACGTAGGATGAGTCGAAACGGGATCGATAGAGGTGTTCCTATTAAGTAGCCTTCTCCTTCTTCAGCCTGGCTTATAGCTTATTATTTCCCTGGGTTCTTGCATTCAAGTTAGGATAGAGATGATCAAGCTATAGGTTTATTAAATTGGTCGGAAAAATAATTAAAAAATAAAAATATATCTCCAATATAAACAAATAAAATGAAAAAAAATTATTGTTTATGCATAAACGGTTGCTGTTGTGTATTAATGAACGAATTCCACGCCTTTGTTGCTGTAGTTGTAAATTCGGTCACAGAGTCTATTGTTCGATTGTAGGTCCTATAATTCTCTGCAGCTGCTTGTAAGGCGCTGATTGACAGTTGATTATTTATTTCAATTGCTCGAATAGTATTCTTTGTGATTTCGTTTGACTGTTTCACAAATTCTTCTGCATAAGGTGCTGCTACTATAGGAATTTTCTCATTTACCAACAACTTTTGAGCAGAAACGATATTTTGGATGGTGTTCTTGACCGCAGAGACATAGTCTAATTGGAGGTTGGACACAGATTGGGTGTATTGGGGTTGGGCCTTAGTTAGCTCATCGACTATCCGAATATAATTTTCTCTAATAGTGTCGTACAAGTTATTGGTTTCTGTCGACCTTACTGTTGAGGATGTATCATCTTTCGATTTGTTATCTACCATTTGATATCATGATCAAATCACGCCCTTATAAACGTTGGTTTTCGGCGGTTCTAGGTGCCATCCAAACCCATTAAATGGGGGTTCTCCTCTATCCTGTAGTCATTATGGCATGAATCAAGAAAAATGTACTTTATAAGTATAGCAGTTTGAAGGCAAATGCATAATAGAATATTATATTATAAAATAATAATCGAACCATGGGCGACAAGAAAATATGCGTGGATTGTGGGAAACACTTTATTTCAGAATCTCAGAATATTATTATTTGTGAACATTGTATGTTACTTTCAAAAAAAAGGTTTTGGAGTTCGATAAAGATAGGACAGTACTACAATGACCATTAACTTCAGCAAACGATAATTTTATCTACAGCAAGTTATTTTGATTACGAGTCGTCTTTATTTGCTTGGGCCTTGCAGGTTATCTTGATCTCTCCCCTAACCCTCGATAATGCTGTACTTCAGCCACAACAAAAAATTGTATGGGGTACATTTAAGTGATTAGAAGCTGCCTAAAGCTGGATCAGTCCACCAGCGTTTTCACTATACTAAGAAATATTCTTCGACTCTACCATTTTAGAGCTAGGCGGCTTCATCACAGATAATCAAGAATCTTGAAATATACCTTGGTCATGCTAAATAATTGGCACTTGATTTGAATAATAATATTTTTGAAACTAAATAATATAAATTTGGATTCCTGTGCATAGGACTAGTTATATTTTTGGTATTTCAATCACCACAATTTACCATTATTATTATTCACTCTATGACAACTTTTAGATTCTCGATTCGTACAAGTACGTGTCTTAGTCTAGTATACATTCTATACATTCTATACGATCCCTTCCAAGGATGACTATGTTGATCTGTCACGGCGGATATGGTTGTAATGGGACAATTACTCTAAATGGCGCCAAGACGGCGATATCAGTTCCGCTAATCCTCGTGATAATTTCGTATATACCAGTATCCTGGAATCGATAAACTACAGAGAATTGGCCATTAGGGACAGTTATATTGCCGAACCTAAAGTTCGCAAATTGTCCACTACTGTTATGGGTTACCAAAATATTTGCATGAAGATTCTTCATAAATTCGCCAGTCTTTAGATTCTGTACTAGAAACTTGAGTTGAGTTGGTTGATCTAGTACCGGATTTTGAGGTTGGTAATTAAACTGTACTTTTATGTTCTGTTCATCATTAGTCCAGGTTTGAGGATTCTTAACAGTAAGATTGGCATTTTGAGCCACGGAAGTTTGGATACTTAGTATTAAAATAGACAAAGCGGCCAATAGTAATCCAGTCACAAGTAATGGAGATCCATACACAAAGTATGCTTTCAATACTCATCGGAATAGATGACGGTCTATAAATCGTTTCTCTTCTAGATATAATCTAAAGATTTAACGATTAATTATTTGACTACTTATTAATTGCAAATGGCTTAATTTTTGTAAAACTTGCGATACTAATAATGATGTGGACACTTTTATTGCAATAAGTCTAACTACAACTCCTAAATGGATATACTGAGATAAATTTACTGCTATACTCTATCATTATAAGCAATCACACTCTAATGAGATGAAGAACTTTCCATCTTATTTGTGTTACATAGGGTGAACTGGATATCCTGTTTAGCGATAAAACCGTTACTTAGATAGAAATATCGATGATAGTATTACTAGCGTAGTTCAAGGATTTGTGAATAGATATAGTAGTCTTCTCTTAAGGCTTCTTGCCTGTTGGATCTGTCGGCCAGAGGTTTTTAAACGTAAATAGGTTGTAACCAAGCAGTCCCATTCCATTTGGGATGTGTTTATTTCAAATTTTACCAAGACCTGTTTATTTTAGCGTTGTTCTTGTCCCACTCCTAAATCACTAATCAAAACCGATTCATCTATTTTCAGAAAGTCAGAACGAAGTATTTTGGCAGATGATAATCGCTATATACTATGTTTTTTGGAATTTGAACCATTCAAGGATATCTGGGTAGTCATCCTTGGCTAGCCCTATCCCCAAGCCAGTAAAAAATGCCCCTAAAGCAGTAGCCGGGTGTGAGCTTCTTAATAATAAAGAAGATAAGCCCAACAGTGCCCCTAACTCCCCGTGATGTATTCTTCTACCAAAAAGATATACCTTTGATAGTGATTGAGATTGATTGTGCTTCGAACGCCAATATGAGGTTAATACCTCTGCAACAGAAACCCCAACGATCAATCCACCCTTGATGCCAAGATTGCAAAGAACTCCATACAACACTATAATCTCTATATGAAGTTAATGTTGGGTTGATAATATATAATTTTACAAGTCTCCTATTGGCTTGAAGCTCTTACTTTTACTTAATCTTTAGATTATCGAACTTTTGGGTTATTACCAACCCGCATCATCGTGGATTGAAATTTTCGAGCAATACACAAGCAAATTCTTATGCAAGTATGAGTGGTGCCATCATAATTTCAACATCGTTGCATTAGTCATCTTACCACTACCACATATAACTGCTTCCAGTATACAACTATGTGATTCATTGATCGCCCTACCTATTGGAGGTAATAGACTCAAAGTTTGATTAAGCATCTTATCGATCCTAACTTTTTCCTGCATTGTGGGATAATGAGGATTCACTTTCGAGTTTATTACTGATTTCTTGCCAACAAGCATCGTGTTATCATTTCCATATAAAGTGGTATGAAAAAATGCCACAGAACCTAAAAGTGATAATTCATTTTTTGGAACAATATAGCTTTGAGAAAAGGCCACTTGTAACCCACCATCAAGAACGTAGGTCTCTAAAATAACAACCAAGCAAATCGTAAGGAGCATCCTATACAAAGACAAATCCAACCTCTTGGTATCATCATGTCCAGTGAACTATATTTGAGATGTCCAACAACAAGTGCTAAGAATTTAGAAGAATTTGTTGGTACATCGAAGTACTCTAATTTCCTTAGAGCATTTGTAGCTATGACATTATTGCCATTTGTGGTTTTTCTGATTTACATAAGCAATCTGCTGATAGTCCTTGCCTACGCTCATGATCTTAATATACATATCAATTGCTAAAGTTGCATAAGTTTGGAAAGAAAAAACACAACGAAGCGCTAGTGGTGCTTTAAAAATTTGCTTTTGCCAGTATAAGAATCTCCAAATGATTCAATATTGAAATTACTTACCATCAAGTTCCGTGGTCTCTTTAGCATTATATGAAGCGCTTAATGCTTAACACTAACATTGGAAACAGATGAGCAGTAGCAGATACAGCTAAAATCTGCCTGTTGCATATTGAAGATAAAATTATAGCAGCATGGCATTTCAACTTATGTGTAATAGTTACAATAAGGCGACTGACAGGTACGTGTTATTTGTGCTACTAATCATGGCAGCCTTAATTAGTACTTCAAATAAAATAAGGCACCAAATTCCAATGACTTGTCTTACCGGTGTTGGGTTCCTATTTAATGCATTATTCCAAAAGGAATACCGCAGAATGCAATTTTGGTTGGTAAACAACGCTATAGTACTCTGATTGTTATTTTTTCTGTAACTCCGTCATCTCCTTATATCCGCAGTCGAAATCTGTATGAACCATTTTTAGGAATTGCATAAATCTCTTATCCCTGGAAAGTGACAACTTCATCTTGGTCTCGAGTTCATACAATGCAACCCTAGAGTTATCAGTGGCCCCCTCTTCAGAATTAGCCATCAAAAGTATATTTGACTCCGCATATGTTAATCCCAGTCTAAAGCCCATTAGCTTTGCTTGCCATTGTAAATCAGATTCCAATAACTTTGTGTATCTTTCATTTCTATTTTTTAGAAGTACATCAGAAGCTATAGGTCCAGCTTTCGTGATACTGTCGATTCGCTGGCTTGTCTTGATACAACAATCGTGGAGATATTGAGTTATTACTTGGTAGAATCCTGAAGTAGCACGTTCTATAGTCTCTACTTCGAAGTATGGAAAAAGTAAAGTTTCAAGAATCACATTCTGATTGTATCTCGCCAGCAATGATGGTGGATAACTCAATTGATTGGTGAAGATGTAAAATATCCCATGGGTGGTTAGCTCGTAGAATATTTCTTTACCTAGAAAGGATCTCTTTTTGTCTTGACCCTCTTCAATTAGCTTAAGTTCCTTAAGTCTGCGTATAGCATCTAATTCGTCTTTGGTAAAAGCTCCACGAGAACGTCTGAGCCTAAGATAGAATGCGGGTTGAGTTGCATTCATTATTTTGAAAAAGGCAGTTCTTTCTATATCTTGAAGTCTTTCAATTCTTTGATATGAAAGGGTTTCTTCCAGATATGCGGAATAGTTCAATGATGCAATATATTTGAACAGCATAAGCTACTAAACTACCTTACTACAATTGGAACGAGACGAGTATTATTGTCACGCTCATATCTAGTAGCAAGAATATTTACATTCGCAATCCATACGCCGTTCTTTTGTGAATTTGCCCTTTTCCTTTTCGTCTCCAAGCGAATGTATCACGCTCATATCTAGTAGCTATTCACAAGAATATTTACATTCGCAATCCATACGCCGTTCTTTTGTGAATTTGCCCCTTTTCCTTTTCGTCTCTCAAGCGAATGTACTGGAAACAGGAATTCAAAACCTTTGCCAATAAATTCAAGGCAAGTGGACAAGTCTATGTTTGTACCAAGGTCTTCAAGTTTATCGTCTACTATGAACTCTGATTGGTTTGAAGTATTCCAAAGATTACGAGTAAGAGTAGAACCTAACAAACTTAGGAATTGCATTTGATCCAATTTGATTATATTGACGTGCAAAACCATATGTACCTTATTGGGTAGTGCACACCACCCTCATTGTAGCTGACCCAATCCCAATTACATCCTGTCGCTCTTCAGTCTAACGGAGATAAGAATATTCTCTCCATGTAATAACGGTCTAAATAATTAGGCCTTAATTTTCTCATTTTTTTCTTAGAGGATGTTTTCTCATAGGATTGTTGTTCCCCATATACCATTTTGCAAAATTTGGTTACTAGTCAATTGATCATCTAGTACGGCGTCTACATAAAATCAATAGACGTCATGTTACTATCTAAGTTTTAAAAACAATCGAGTTTCATGCCGCTGTGTACATGGGTTCTGTAAGGATAGTTTACCTCAAACTCGTACTGATTCTAGAGGTCCATGAAATTGTTTAAAATATGACCTCCTCATGAGACCTTCACCCGAAGCGATCTAAATGAGTTGATTTGTCTTTCAGACAACTACTTATTGAGGACTTGAATGATATCATGCAGATACTTTTTTGACCAAAAGACCAAGAAGTAGTATTACGAATATAATGTTGGATAAAACAATACGATCAGATAGACAGAATGATGAACCAATCTCGTTGGATTTGAATTTCAACATAGAAGGCAGTATTAGGGAAGCCTTTAATCCTAGAATGTGGGAAATCGCATATAACAAGCACGATAACCTTTTCATGATGTCGATATTTGTCACGCTTAAAGAAGGACGAAGAAAGATTTACCATACCAAGTTTATAAGAAAGGCCCCATTGTTTTGGACACGTAGCCCTAAGATACCATTCCGTATATGGGTATCGATTATTAAAGATGACACTCCCTTTTATCCAAATACAGTCGAGGAAGCAAAGTCCCTATTATTTGACGTAAATAAAGCAATCGAGATCCAACCAATTGATCTTAGGCGTAGAAATCACAATCTATATGCAGATATCAAAGTGTCGTGGGGAAAACATTATTATACAGAACAACAAGAAATCACAAACAGATCTGAGACAATAAATGTGTATTTCTGAGTTCAAACACCGCCAGATATTAATTGATAATCTATTTAATTAATTTACAATTGAACTTCTGCCTACCTTCACATGTTAATAATCCCGCAGAANATCGCATTTTTGTACCAAATCCAATTATTGTTACTCATGCCATTTCAAGATTGACACAATATTGCAGGTTTATTACAAAAAATCAGATTTTGCAAATGCACAGAATCATTGAAAGAAAATTGTACCCAAATGGGCCCGACCAATGAAAAAATGATAAAGACCTTAATCAGTGTTACCTATGTTACCAGCGTTGTTACCATTGAGCGTCTTTGGTAAAAAAAAATATTTATTGCTTGACAGTCAATTTAATATCTGAACTAACCAATCAAATATGCGCAGGTCGATAATGTCGGAGTACCGCACAAGCAGTGTTATTCAGCATCTTCTTATGTAAACTGATGTATTTTGAGATGTTAATGCAACATACACTTTTTTGATAGCCATTATTAGGGTCTTTGAGCTATAATATTTAACCTAACGAAATCTAAGAACCAACGTTTATCTGACTTATTACTGCATTTTTTAACTTCATCTAAAAACAACTTTAAAAACAGAGTCTTTAATTTGTCAATCTTATCATTATCCCTATGATTGTCTTGTGATAAGTGGTCCAAGTAAGATTTCATTACTACGGTTTTTACAAATTTAGAATAAATCTGGCGATTTGGAAAAATTATAGAGCCACTACTATGATAAACTTCTGTATTTACATAGCCTATTTCTTGAAGCAATTTATTGGTATCCTCACTCTTGGCAAAATACCATGGTTGCTTCCAATCTGTGAAGTGTTCTTTGAATTGATGTAAGTTTATAATTTGTTCTAATATGGTGATGGTCTGTCGAAGATTGCCGTGCCCGCCACATTGGATTAATAATTGGCCGCCACCAGCGGTATAACTATTGCTGTTTCCGCTAATGCTTATATCGATAATATTATTATTAAAATTCATTGGTTTTAGCATTTTCCAAAAGTTTTGAAATGCTTTTCTGTGGTCTTTTACCCAATGGAGTGCAGAATTAGAGAAAATGACATCTATTTTTCTTGGGAGCTTTATATTAGTGAAACTAGACTTCATTATTTCGACATTATCAAAGAATTGAAGGTTGTTTTTTGCTTGTTTTATCATGTTGGGGTCAATATCAACAGCATAGACCATTCCTCTTGGAACTTTTTTAGCTAACTGTTTTGTAAGCAACCCTGATCCACAGCCTGCATCCATAACAATTTCATTTCCACGCCATTTTCGCAATTCAAGTACTTGCTTCCCCCATCTGTATTGAACTAAGCGTGAAACTTGATCATACGTGCGTGCATCCCAATGACCCTTATTCATGTTCCTCTATAGTTGGTATACTCTCTAATATTTTGACCTTGTTGAATATGAATCTCGTGATCATCAATTGTACACTTAGTTGGACCGGTGTACTTTAATGTTCTAATACTTGGTCTTCTCAATGGGTAAAATGGTCTCTATGGTGAAAAATTTGCATTATAACATGTTAAAAAAAGAAATTGTGTAATTGAGATGCATCTTCCCGCTAGTTATAAGAATTTCATAATGTGCTAATCATGTTTCTGGTGCATAGTTTCTTAATAAGTATAGAACCTTTGATGCACGTCACTCTTGCATGGTTTCTGAACTAGAATAGGTGCCAGTATCTATTAATGAAATATACCTATTCTATTACCATCCATTGCACGGAGTTACATTAGAGTTTTGGAATAGCAAACGATGGTCCACGGATACAAGATTACGGATATAGATGCAATTAGTCGATACGATTTCGATAACAAATTTATAAAGTAAATATTTTGCGAGCTAAAATGCTATGGTAATGCGTTATAAGAAGTCAACTACTTTGAACTATATTTACAAATAACGAACTCTTAATTTATGAATTATTGGAGCTGGAATTTACGATTTGAATATGCGTTTTGAACAATTTACTGATTCGTAATTCTCCTAAATCTTGCAGCTGACGGTAATCATCTAAAAGTTCAATCAAACTCGCATATCAAAAAAGGGGTTACGTATATCCAAAAACTATGCCTGCTCGATTTTTCTTACCTAATTCTTTGGGGTAGGCTATGAAGAATTATTACGTAGGTGTAAACTTCTATGCGATGAGTGACAGGTGTGGTCATATGAACGCCTTACTTTCAATGGGCAATTTAACAGGAAGCAGTGTAACTTGTCTATTTCATGGTTCAAAGTTTGATGTTACAACAGGAAAAAAGCTCACAGAACCTATCTTAACTCCACCGCAGGGGATGGAACCACTACCACCAACATGGCAAAAATTTTTTGAAAATGTAGGTCGACGTATGGCTAACATCAAGACTTGTGATGAGATAACATATGAGACTAGAGTTGACGGCGACAGTGTTAAAATTAAATTATAGCGGATACGAGTTCTGAAATTACACTATAAGTTAATTTAGTATTGAAAACCACAGAAAATTACGTTACCATAAGACTGATAAATCAAGAGATATGTTATTCCAAAAACAACAGTATTCTGACACTCTACACTTGTTACGACAACTTTCCATAATACAGACGTGGGGGACGGCATAATGAAACCATAAATGCATCAATGAAGCACCTACTGAAGCACAAACGATGAAAAATGAATGTCAATAAATTTTTGTACGACGCTGACAGTTCTGGTCGTTGTTTTGACCTTCACGTTATTTTTTTCATGATATATGCTTGGAGGATCTAGTCATTTAATTAGGTCATAGAAATTACGTTGCAATTAAGTTGTAACAGGGATTATTGAAATTGAGAAGTGTATTTAATCTTGCAACCGATCAATCCTGTGACATATTCCGTGTCATCTTAATCGATCCTTACTGAATTCAGGATCTCCGTACTCGCTTATCCTTGGTTTTCTTCCATGCACTTTCTTATGATTATTCAAATGTTTTTCATCGGGGAATTTCATTTTACACACTTTACATTTTAGATTCAAAATCGTTATCATATTAGATAGATTGTTCAAGGATTTAAGTTCTCGCGTGGGTAGTTCTAAATTGAAAGTCAAAAAAGTTCTTCGACCAATCGTCGTATTCCTTTTCGCGGCCGGCCGCATGTTTCTGCTAATGAAATGAATTCAGTAACTTCCTTCAAGGTCTTGCCGTAAACACTCACTTTTCTCATTCATCGTTAAGAAGGGGCAACTATTTTAGGTGTCCTTATTTTGCTGTAGATATCTCTCATTGTCACAAAGTGACTCAGACCTATTGCCGTAAACACTTGTGCGGCCAATGGATCTGCGTTGTTAGCTAAGATTTCGACTCTGTTGTGTTGTGATTTGCCACAATTACCTCAGCATGAGCGGATCAGTTTGTTGTTCTGTTGCATCAAAAGCGCCTGAAGCATTGATTGCTGCGTATGCACCATAGCCAGCGTTTAGAAGCTATGCTTTTGTAAGGGTTTCTAGAATCTCTAATCAGTAACCTTATAATCTGTAAATCAATATTATCAACCCTGGAATATTGCAAGGTATGAACTGGTAGAGTTGGTTCGTCGAATTTAACATTTCTGTTCTTTGTTGTACTATTACTTGATATTTTCGTGATTTTTATTCATTTTGATATATTTTATAACAATTATGGTAGTTCTAATTTAGATATATGTTGCACTAGACTAAAAATGATTTTAATTCGAATTCATTTCACTTATTCTGCCGCATATTGTAGACATTTCGAAATTCCCCAATATGTTCCTTTTAGGCAGATGGCGCCCCTTTACAGCCATTAGCAAAGTGTTTCATAAATTATCGTGAAGTGTTTAAAATGTTGTAGATTCTCCAAATCTGACATTTGTCCTGGACGTGTTGTAGATTTTGCCTAGAGGTCCTAGACAGATCGCTTGCTCATATGCCAGAGTGACTACTACGTTGGCCAATACCAAATCCAATAGGATCATGTCCTGACTCGCTCATTGAGAGAAAAACATTCTTACGACGGCCAACCAGCAAGGGAGTTTTTCTCGGAGTCTAGATGACACTTGAAATTTACAGATTGGCCTTAGGTATTAGCACGGGCTAAAAAACACCTAGTGATTAATTTGTGACTGGACAAAGAATCTGAGATACTTTCAGAAAAATTGAATTTGAAATTTTAAATCACGCCACCTAAATATGCCAAGACCTACTAATAAAAAATTTTGATAGTATTGTAATTTTAGATCCATGAATGGTGTCATACATACCAATCTACCACAATTGTTTTTAAGTTACTTTCCTCTTTCATAATTAGTAGCCCGTCTAAAATGTCTTTAAATAAATTAAGAGAGCTGACTAAGAAATTGGTATCTCTCGACCTGGATGAAGGAATTAGGATTGAACATTCGGATCGGCGCCAGAAACTCTTTATAAACAGAAATGCCTGTGGCGATTATGTTGTACAATCCGTCAACAAAGATCATGATCAGGATAATGAAGTTAACAATATACGATACTTTTCGTCAGACTCAGACGTCGTAGTTTTCGTAAAATCGAAGTTTAGCAAAAATTTCTCCATCTATTTATACTAGCAATGAGGTTGATGCAATGGAGGTAGTCGCAATAATTCTGGTGATATAGCTATAAATGTTTTGGATTTTAGAAAATTGTGCCAAGTGACAGACGAGTATATTAATCAATATAAATTGTAGGGTAAGATTCAACCTAAAGAGAATAGCTTTTTGAGGACAGACACAACTAATTGTACTGTAGCATTTTTATTATATATCATATATATATTGTTATAGAAAGCCGCTATGTACGGTGTTATTCTGTTAATAAAAATGTTTCCGATGCTTACGGGAACCTAAGGTGCATCATTCAAAAATCGCAGCATTTTCGTTATGTAGAGCTACCTTCGAAGACTAGCTCAAGTAATAGAATGCCACTTTATTTAAAAACAAGTGTGTTATTACTTAAATCGTCGATCGATCTATTATTATTATCCGTATTGTGAGAGTGTTCTTTCTTCAGGCTTCATTTCTCTCTGAACCCTTATCTTCTTCACAGATTCTTCAAAGTGTTGCATTGAAACGAGTGCCTCTGAAGAATGTTTTGCTGCTTCCTCTGGAGTAGAGTATTTTGCAAGATACTCGTGCAAGACAAGTGAGACAGCAGTATTAGCTACAGCTGAAACATCAGCACCGCTAAATCCCTCAGTCAATTCTGCTATCCTTTTTAGATCTATATCTCTGCCAAGCGGCTTACCTTTAATATGAATCTCGAGAATTTTCTGCCTTGTTAGTATATCGGGTTTTGGTACATACACTATTTTATCGAATCGTCCTGGCCTTAACAATGCAGTATCAATCATATCAACCCTGTTAGTAGCAGCGAGTACAACAACTCCATGAATTTCCTGTATACCATCCATCTCTGTAAGTAGCTGTGATACCATCCTTTCTGTACTCGAATGGATACCCCCTTCCATACCACCACCCCTAGTCGGAGCGATAGAGTCTATTTCATCGAAGAATATAACACATGGAGAAGCCTGTCTTGCTCTTCGGAATATCTCTCTGATCCCTCTTTCCGATTCACCGACCCACTTAGAAATCAACTCTGGTCCTTTTACACTGATAAAATTAGCTTCAGATTCAGTTGCTACTGCTTTTGCAAGCATAGTCTTACCAGTACCTGAGGGTCCATGTAACAGGATCCCTTTTGGAATTGTATGGCTCAGTTCCTTATACAGATTCGGATATCTTAGCGGCCATTCTACTGCTTCTTGCAATTCGCGTTTGACTTCTTCCAAACCACCTATTGCCGTCCATGGAATATCCGGTGATTCAAGGTAGACCTCCCTCATTGCTGATGGCATTATTTCCTTAATCGCATTATCAAAGTCACTCATAGTTATCACTAGCTTCTCTAACGTCTCAGGTGGGATTTTTTCGTCTTCCAGATTGAGTTCAGGTAGCAATCTTCTCAAGCACTTCATGGCTGCTTCCTTGCACAAATATTCAAGATCTGCTCCAACAAATCCATGGGTTACTGCTGCTACTCTATTCTGATCCACATCAGTATCTAGAGGCATATTATGGGTGTGGATCTGTAGTATCTCCAATCTACCGCGCTTATCTGGGACCTTAATCTCAATTTCCCTATCAAACCTACCTGGACGTCTTAATGCAGGATCAATGGCGTTAGGTCTATTTGTGGCTGCTATTACTATAACCTTACCTCTCGCCTCAAGCCCATCCATTACTGAGAGTAACTGTGAAACTACTCTTCTTTCAACTTCACCGGTTACCTCTTCTCGCTTTGGGGCAATGGAATCAATTTCATCTATGAATATAATAGATGGCGCCTTTTCTTTTGCCTCCTTAAAGATTTCTCTAAGGCGTGC
>AF_2010_repII_A001DRAFT_10000031_pt1 | contig 20342 bp, 26 predicted proteins | sample AmaForreplIIA001_FD_9190 | JGI IMG/M metagenome (IMG submission 9190)
CGCGGATTTGACAAAACTAAGGGCTGAGAGCGCGAAAGGCACCCTAAAGAAACAAACTGGTGACATTCGCTGGATCCGTCGGGATATCGCTAGAATACTGACAATTCTTAATGAAAGAGGTCTTGATAGTAATCATGATCACTCCTGAGAATCTTCTATCTCACGAGCTTGTAGGTCTCCGTGCGACTATACTGAGTTCTTCTCAGCCCACACTCATAGGTTTGTCAGGTACTATAATCTTCGAAACGAAATATATGATCACCTTAAAAGTCAGATCTGGGATCAAGCGAGTATCAAAACTAGTAGCCCGAAAGATGAAATTGCACCTCCCTGGTAACGTTTGCTTTATAAATGGTGCTTCTCTCATTGGAAGACCTGAAGACCGCGTATTGCGCTACCCTTGAGTTGAAAAAACTTGGCTAGGAATATTGGATTTGAGGCTATCGCCCCCCGGAAGACATGCGTAGACAATCTATGCCCTTTTCACGGCAGACTCTCTGTACGGGGAAAGCTCCTATCTGGTAAGGTTGTAAGTGCTAAGGCAAATCATATGATCGTAGTTTCGAGAGAATTTCCCAACTTAGTATCTAAGTATCAGCGATATGAAAGAAGTAGATCGAGGGTGCACGCATATCTTCCAGAATGCATGTCGGTGAGCGTGGGAGATGAGGTAAGAATTGCAGAATGCAGGCCCCTAGGAAAGACGATTTCATTTGTCGTGATAGAAGGGAGAAAGGGAGTTGTCAGCTAAGACAAGAGCAGTTTCGGCGAAAGGAGTCGAAGAATTTCGGCCTTATATCACGAAGGCACTTCCTATAACAGCAGAACTAGTGTGTGCTGATAATACAGGCGCAAAAGTCCTGCGAATAGCCCAAGTTAGAGGATACAAAGGAAGACACTCCAGGCTCCCATCTGCCGCGGTCGGTGATTTTGTCTCTGTAACTGTCAAAAAAGGTTCCTCAGAATTAAGGAAACAGATATTCGGCGCCGTTATAATAAGGCAAAAATATCCTATCAAACGGCTCAACGGCGTGCGACTGACGTTCGAAGACAACGCAGCAATTCTGGTTACACCGGAAGGTGAAATCAAGGGGACCGACATAAAGGGTCCTGTTGCCGCAGAGGCAGCAGAAAAGTGGCCTAGGATAGCAAACCTGGCATCATTCATCATTTAGATGAGATTATGATTATGACTAAAAATTACACGAAGCTATTGCACCTGTCAACTCACCTAAGGGATAGGATGGTAAGCTCGACTCTTTCGGATAATCTCCGCGAGCAGTACCACGCTAGAAGTTGTAGAGTAATAAAGGGAGATAGCGTCAGGGTCATGCGTGGTGAATACTCAGGAATCGAAGGCAAAGTGGAAAGAGTTAACACAAAGAAGGGATCACTTTCAATCGAAGGTATTCAACGTGAGAAGGTGAAAGGAGGAAATGTGAAAGTTCAGATCCACTCCTCAAATGTGATTATAATGTCTCTGAATCTTGGGGACAAGTACAGGCAGAAAAAGATTCAAGGCAAACTAAATGTAAGCAACGAGGCCCCGGAGCGTAGTCGGAACCAAGGCGAGAAGCCCAAAAAAAGGAGTAAGAGAGTGCGCACCCAGGAGGATGCAGAACAAAGATGAAGAAGGGAGGGGACACCAGGTTAAAGCGGCAGCTAGCACCGACTTTTTGGAATATCCAAAGAAAACGAGGACAATTCGTGCCGAACCCGTCGTGCGGTCCCCACGGCAAAAAGAAGTCCTACCCGTTAGGGATGATTCTAAGAGATGTCCTGAAACTCGGAATGAATATGCACGAAGCAAAGAAAATCCTCACGGAAGGAAAGGTAAAGGTAGATGGGATAATTAGAAGAGAATCAAAATTTCCTGTCGGTCTGATGGATGTGATTGAACTTATCCCTGCAGTGCAGTGCTACCGATTTGTTCCCAGAAATTCTAAGTTGTTAGATGCTTTGGCTATTCAAACAAACGAAAAGATGCTCAAGCTTGTCAAGGTGACGAGCAAAGTTACTATAAAGCAAGGCCGGATGCAGTACGGTTTTCACGACGGGAAGACGATAGTCTATGATGATCATTTATCCGTAGGAGATACGTGTCTACTAAACCTGGAGGATCGCACTATCAAAGATGTACTCAGATTCCAGAAGGGGAACTTGGCGCTGATCACAAGTGGCGAAAATGCTGGTAGCCTGGGAAGAATAGAGAATATCAAAGATGGTATATTTTCATTGCCCAAGCGCGTAATCCTATCGTTGGAGAACAGATCGGTCGAACTGCCTACGGATATCGCTCTGGTTGTCGGTCTGCAAGGACCTCTTATAAAGGTGAGTTAAAGGTACGTTGAATCAAGAGTCTCCAAAGGTAGTCACCCGTACTATGAAGAGAATCAGCCTAAGTAAGGTAGTCGTGAATATTGGCGTAGGAAAGTCTGGAGAACTTTTAGAGAGGGCGGCGCGAGCGCTCGAAGAATTGACAGGGCAGAAACCTACTTTACGAGGAGCAAAGAGGACTGTAAGAGATTTCGGTATTCATAAAGGTGAACCCATCGCTGCTATGGTGACTCTCAGGCGTGAGCCAGCTAATCGTTTTCTAAAACGCGCTATCGCAGCAAGAAGAAATATTTTGAATATATCATCCTTTGATGATTACGGGAATTTATCAATTGGGATACGTGAGCATATTGATCTGCCAGAAACAAGATATAATCCGGATATTGGTATATTCGGGATGGACGTGAGTGTGGCACTTTCTAGGCCCGGCTATTCAATTGCTAAGAAGAGAGCACGGCGACGAATTGGAAAAGGGCATAGAATCACTAAAAATGACGCAATCTTATTCTTTCAAGAAGAGTTCGGAGCTCAAATAACAGATGCCTAAACCTCGAACGTATTCAGAGACCGGAAGGAAAAAACTCCCTCACGGGAAAGGAACTAGATGGTGCAAAAGGTGTGGTTCATATACTGGCATAATCCAACAATACAATCTAATGCTCTGCAGGCAGTGTTTTAGGGAAGTGGCACTTACCTTAGGCTTTGATAAATACGAGTAATATGGTGACAAAAGATAGCAGCTCTGAATGTTCTGTCTAACCTTTTCGCAACAATATACAACAACGAATCTAGAAGGAAGAAGGAGTGCGTAGTGAATCCTGCCTCAAGATTTTCGAGCGATGTTTTGCAGGTCTTGCAGAGGCATCGGTACATAGGCGAGTTTGAACAGATTGACGATGGACGGGCAGGAAAGTTCAGAGTCCAACTATTGGCAAAAATAAACAAATGTGGGATTATAACCCCACGATTCAGTGTGAGGAAGGCCGCCTTTCTCGATTGGGAGCGAAGGTTTCTGCCCGCATATAATATGGGATTGCTTTTGGTATCTACCAGTTCTGGGATAATGTCTCACCATGAGGCCCAAAATCAAGGAATAGGAGGAGTTTTGATTGGCTACATCTTCTAGACAGGAGGTCATGGCGGAGATACAGATACCGGAGACTATGAAAGCTGAAGTTCGAGAGGACACAATTATTATCAGAGGCAAACATGGAACCCTGAAAAAGAACATTAGCAGGTTGCCTGTAGTTGTATGTGTTCAAGACGACAAGATTATAATCAAACCTCGTGGCACTAGAAAGAAGGACCTCGCAATAACTAATACTACCAAGAGCATAATTACGAATCTCCTTACAGGCCTTGAGAAGGGCTTCACCTACAAGCTGAAAATAGTATCGGCCCATTTCCCAATATCCGTGAAAGTACGTGGAGACAAGGTCTATGTTGAAAACTATTTTGGCGAGAGGGCGCCACGTGTCTCTCAAATACGTGGCGAGGACACTAAAGTAGCGGTAGTTGGTGATGACGTTATCGTTCAAGGGCCTAGTCTGGAAAATGTCTCACAAACCTCGGCGAATATAGAGCTCTCGACTAGGGTGAAAGGGAAAGATCAGCGGGTATTTCTTGACGGATTGTATATATATTCAAAAGAGAAAGGCATTTAGCTCTTTTCGATATTGTAGGTGATACGAGTTGATCCACAACCTCTATCAGAAACCGTGATACTGTACGAATTATGATGTTGTACCCGCATAGAATATGATAGCACAACATTTATTTTGTGCTTGAAATTGATGCATTCTGCGCCGCTGTAGCTCAGCATGGTAGAGCAAATTCAAGCGTTGTCCGGCATTGGAGTTCAGCTGGCTGTTAACCAGTGGGTCATCAGTTCGAGTCTGATCAGCGGCGCATTGTTATAATGCTCTAAGAAATACAACTATTACACTTATCATACCTGGACTACGTCTAGTGCAATAGCGTCCGCAAGCAAATCTAAATGCTTGACTGCCAGAACGTATCCGTTCTTAATTTCACTTGGAGAAACCCACCTATTTGAAGATGAAAAAAGTCTCTCTTTTCTAATTCGCTTTTCAAGCTCTTCGATATCTAACTCCCTTTCCTCAATTTGCTCCGTAGGGCTGTGTTTGATCGTGAGCAAGATTTTCCTGACTAGTATTCGTCTACCAAACCTTTTAGAGAAGTCTCTGGCGCTCTCATCGAAGTCTATTATTTTCATCTTTATCTGGTACTTGTTTAAAGCGTCCCGACTAGTGAGTAGCCTCTCATCGACGAACCTATCATAGCTCATTCTTAACGCAGACGAGGGTATATCCCCCACGTATATGAATGAACCTTTTCTCGACTTCTAAATTCAATAACTATTCTGAACAGGGATCGAAATTAAAAAAAAGAGATCCGTTTTCGCGTATCCCGCAATCGGTCATCTGAACTTTTAAACCGACAGAAGCATTTGAGGACAAGGAACCAACTAGCTTAATACCCTGCATGTCTACAATACCGTATAACTTCCCGGTCCCTTTAGTGTAGGATGTTGTAATCTCTGTGATAAACCCTGTTGTTGCAACTTTCTCCAGATTTGTCGGGGAAAAACAGACGAAACAATGTTGAGCTGGCGGCCATATTTTCTGGCGACATTTCGTGCAAATCGTAATTCTAAACTCGTGTTTTCTAAGAAAATAATAAAACTTTCTCAAAGATCCACACCTAAAATCAAGACTGTGGCAGATGTGCCTGCTGCCGCAAGATTATGAATTAGTCCCGTCTTACATCCTTTCACTTGTCTTGCGTCCGCCTTACCAGATAATTGCATCGCTATTTCAGTAACCTGTGCTACACCGGTTGCACCGATTGGATGGCCACAACCAAGTAGTCCACCCCTGGGATTTATTGAAATCTCGGATTGGGTCACAAATTTTCCTCCTTCGCCCCTTCTCGTGAGTTGAAGATCCTCGTATGCGATGATCTCAAGGATTGTAAACGCGTCGTGAAGCTCGACCACGTCAACACTCTCGGAGTCGATCGATGCCATCTCATATGCGTCCGACGCAGCCTTCTTGGCAGCGTCGATCGAAGTCAAATCACCTGCGACCCTGCTTAGACTTGCACCGTTCGTTTGTTGTCCTATTCCCCTAATCCAGACGGGGTTTTCGCTAATTCTCTTAGCTTTCTCTCCTGACGATAATAATATCGCAGAAGAACCTGTACAAAGCGATGAGCAATCTAAGATCTTCAAAGGAGGAACGACCTTGTCGGATTTCAGTACTTTTTCAAAAGTTACTGGCCGAGTATATAAAGCCGAAGGGTTATTCGAAGCATTCAGGTGATTCTTTACTGAGACTGCAGCCATCTGTTCTTCAGTTGTACCGTACTTTCGCATATGTGCCTTAGCGAACATCGCTGCCCAATGTACTGGAAGACCATATTCGCCTCTGGTGATATCCCATGTAAGCTTCTGGCCAGGATTTCCGACCTTATCAGCCCCAATCACTAGAACTGAATCACAAAGGCCCGAGGAAATGTAGGAAAACGCAGACACAATAGCGTTTGTTCCTGAATTGCACATGTTATCTATTCTGTGCGAGATCCGTGGATTCAATCCCAGCATCTCTGATATGATGGAAGATCCATATTGCTCAACTGAACAAGAAGAAAACAATACGGCATCGATTTGTTTTCTCAAGGCCTCGTTCTCAATCAGTATACTTCTGCAGGGCTCGCAGGCTACTTCGAATAAAGATAATTCTGACTTACGCCTAAATTTAGCAGTTGCATACGCAGTTATCGCAACCCCGCGCACCGCTGAATGTTGAGAGCATATCCCTAAATGAACTTTCCGGATCCTCGACGGGGTTGATTTGAATAATGGGTAGTGAAATTCCGGACGAACAAAATCTTTCAAATGAACGTAAACACTGTTCAGAATCACCCGATATAGTGAGAGAGTTCAACATTCCTTCAGAAACATATCTCCTAGCGGCATCAAGTCCATTCGACCTGTACTCTTCTGTTATCTGGTAAACCTCCTTTGAGAATCCGTTCCTGGAGAGGAACTGGTTATAAAATTTTCCAACTGCGACGTAAAAGGCGAGAGTCTTTGCCGCACGTTGTCGTGCCTTTTCGGGTTCACTATTTGACACAGCTCCTATAAATATCGACGCAATCTCGAACGGTTCACGGTTTGTTCTAGTTGCGGATCTGATGTCCAGAACAGTTCTCTTAAGCTCTTCTAAAGGCCGTAAGTATAACAATACTCCGTCTGCTATGGCACACGACAACATGATCATTTTCTTATTTAGAGCTGCCATAAGAATAGGAATAACTCTTCGTCGGGGCTTATCTAACAGCTTGAAGCGACGCACGTTGAAAAATGTGCCCGAGTGGCTAACTTCTTCGCCTGTNATCATGTCGCGAACACAATGGACAAACTCACGCATTCTTAGAGTAGGCTTGAAAAATGGGATCCCATGCCAGTTTTCTACAATAGCATCCGTGCTCACCCCTAAGCCGATAAGCGTTCTGTCGTGCGATAGCATGTCTAAAGTCGTGGCTGCCATCGCAACGGTAGCAGGTGTTCTCGCGAAGATGCTAACAATGGCTGTACCCAGCCTTACACGGTTGGTTACCTGGGATATCGCACCTAAAGTGGCGAATGCTTCCCTTCCCCACGATTCAGGAATCCACAGCGAGTCTACGTTCGGCTGCCTATCGGCGAGTTTTGAGAACATGAGAACATCCTTCATTGTTAATAGGCTCCCTGCACTGTAGCCGATACGGTCCAAGGGCGTTACACCATCCCCGCAGAACCCAATTCTTTCGCAGCGTCTTCAATATCCTTGTGAGAATCTATCGAACGCCAAAATGAACTCTCATATTTTACACCAAACAATTTGTTTCCCTTAGCCATGTCTGGTAGTGCAGTGACTTCGATGTTACCAGTCTCCGGCAAGTACTCGAATACCTCCCTAGTAAAATGATACACTCCAGCATTTATCCATCTATCTTTGATTATCGGCTTCTCCACGAAACCAAGGACGTTAGAATGATTGTCAACTTCCACGACCCCGTAAGGACTTCTTAACGGAACAAGTGCTAAGGCCGCAGTGCTGCTATTGCGTAGTCTGTTCGGATCGAGATCCGTAAGTATATCTCCATTTGCCATGAAGAACCCTTCGTCTCTTACACCACCTAGAAGACTTTCTGCGTTCTTAAGTGCGCCGGCCGTACCTAATGGCTCTTCTTCTACTACATAACCTACTTTTACACCGAATTTTGTTCCGCTGCCAATATATTCAATTATGTGCTCCTTAAGATATCCTACACAGATAACTATCTCGTTCATTCCGTATTTTTTAAACCATTTAATTTGCCACTCTATAATAGGAATGTTTAGAACTTCGATCATCGGTTTTGGTCGTTCATCGGTTAGTGGTCTGAGTCTCTTGCCAAGTCCCCCAGCCAGTATCACAGCCTTCATGATTTGGCACTTATGTCTCTCTCTATAAAAGATTATTTCGACATTTATCAATTTCGTCAGCGACATAAAGAGTCGCTACGAGAACCAATACCTTTTAGAATATGGTTGATTGTGAAACATCAGAATTGATAAGACTATGGTTTGCTCCGGGTTCTGGAATAATACAACGGTATTTCCCATATCGCCAGATTCCCAGCCCGAAGAGTAGAAGCGATCTAGGCAATAACTAACGAAGAAAAAATAGCGTATCGTAACCCTTCATTCTATGAGTTACGGACTAAAATGTATTCAGGTCTGTACGAATAAAGCATATAGTTGAAAACGTGGAAAAATTACATTTACCACCTATCCAGTTTGGAGGTCGCAAAGAATGTTACCGATAGCTATGTTCTGACTCGAATTGAATTTAATTTACTCCCATGTTGTGTTGTGCAATATCATTTCCTAGATCAAGCTAAACATGTAATCGAAGCTTTAGTTTGAACGCGATCTTAGTAGCCATCTCCTTGAATCTAAGTTGCAGATGTTTTACTTCAGCGACTTTTGGAAGTACGGATAGCAATTCTGTTCCTACTAGTTGTTTCACGACATTTATCATTTGCCTATCTATAACGCTTGGCTTGGGAGGGATTCTATTCACAACGAGACCCAGGAGATCCAAACCATAAGCGTTAGAGACCTTGATCGTAAGAAGAATGTGGTTAAGTGTGCCAAGAGTACCTCTTGCGACCAAAATTGTTGGCAGACTAAGCATTTTTGCAAAATCCGCGAATGTATCTGTTTCAGTCAACGGAACCATGAGTCCCCCTATTCCCTCTACGATAATAATCTCGTGCTTAGTAGCGATATTGTGATAAGCATCTAGGGCACTCGAAATCCTAACTTTCGAGCCTTTTGCAATCATGCTAGCAACAAGCGGTGCTGCCGGCGCGCTATAAAAGAAAGGATTTATCTCTCTATCTGTATCTTTCGAATTGGCAGCTCTTGCCAAAACGGCGCTATCTTTGGAGCTGTATTTCCTCGAAAATACCCGCTTCGCTGAAGCGAAAGGTTTCATTATGCCTACGTCAACTCCTTGGTCTGTAAGTGCTTGTGCCAATCCGGCCGCTACTACGGTCTTCCCTACACCCGTATCTGTGCCGATTACGAGTAGTCCACCCATGGAAATGCTATAAGGGCACAATCGGTATTATTTAATTGAATTGAAACTCGCCGATGCGGACAAGCGCTATGTATGGCATCCTTACACTCAGATGAAAGACTGGAAAAAATCGGATAACAAAGTGATCGTGGCAGGAGACGGATTCTATTTGATAGATAACAAAGGAAGAAGGTATTTGGATGGAATCGCCAGCATGTGGTGCAATGTTTGGGGACATTCCAGGTCTGAAATAATAAAGAAGATGTCGGAGCAGCTACAGAATCTTCAACATTCAACGCTGTTTGGACTCGCCAATGGACCTTCAACAACTCTAGCTGAAGAATTGTTAAAACTCTGTAAGGGGATGGAAAGTGTCTTTTATTCTGACAATGGATCCACCGCTGTAGAGGTTGCAATGAAGATGGCAATGCAATATTGGCAAAATAAAGGCAAGCCGAAGAAGACGGCTTTTATTGCATTAGAAAATGGATACCATGGTGACACAATCGGCGCCATGTCCGTTGGTTACATCTCTAAATTCTTCCGTCCATACAAATCCATTCTAACGAAAGTTTATAGGGCTCCCGGTCCTTCCAATCGCGACGCGTCGCTTCAGAAATGCGATGATGACACGGATCAATGTATCGACCGAACCGAGCGTATAATTAAGAAATACGGTTCCCGGTGCTGCTCACTCATTATGGAAAGCGGCGCACAAATTGCGGGAGGAGTGGCAATTTACGAAAAAGGGTATCAAAAGAAGATTTCCGAGCTATGTAAGAAGCATGATATACTTCTAATTCTAGATGAAGTCGCGACAGGGTTTGGTAGACTTGGAAACATGATCGAGTATTTAGCGCAGCGATCTTCACCAGACATTGTTTGCTATGGAAAAGCTCTAACCGCGGGATACAGCCCACTCGCCGCAACATTAACTACAGCAAAGATTTATGAAGCGTTTCTCGGGAACTATTCTGAATACAAGCAATTCTATCACGGTCACACTTTTACAGGCCACCCAATAGCGTGTGCCGCAGCCATAACAAATCTTGAGTTGTATCGGAAAGAGAACTTGATTCAGAAAATTAGAAAGCAGAGTACTTACATGCAGGAAAGGTTAAAAGATTTCAGAAAGTCGACAATTGTTTCGGGGCTAAGGCACAAAGGCTTGTTAGCAGCGTTTGAGCTCAAGAAAAATATGAAACCCCTCAATTATACCCAGAATGGGGAGCTCATTCAACAATTCATTTCTCGCGAGTCTCTTAATATGGGAGTCTTTCTTAGATCCTTGGGTAACACTATGATTGTTATACCACCGTTGGCCATCACGAGGGCGGCACTGAGAGTGTTACTCGACGTTAACCTTCGGATCCTGTGGAAGCTGGAACCTCGTGACGGGCGCCAATCGCCCTCAATTCTTTATAAAGAGTAGCCTTAGAGACCCCTAGTGATCTAGCAATCTTTGCCTTAGGAGTGGCGACTGCGAGCAATTTGATTAGATGGTCCTTATCGAGCCTTTTTTGTGGTCTTCCGATTGTTTTTCCAGATGCCCTTGCCCTAGCCAGGCCATCTTTGGTACGTTGAACTAGCATTTCGCGCTCTCTCTCTGCTACCCAAGTAAGTATTCCGATCATTAGCCTTCTTACACTGGTTTCAGTGTTTTGTAAAAAAGATTCCCTAGGTGAACAGGATACGAGAGGCGCGTACTCTTCGATTGCCTTGATCGCGTCAAGGGTATCCCAGAAAGTTCGACCCACGCGTGAAAGTTCATACACCAATACGGCGTCGATCTGTGTCGACCTTATAAGTTCCAGAAGTTCTTGGAATGCTTTTCTCTTTGTTGCCGGTATTTTTCCACTAGTCGCGGAATCCTCGAAAAACTCGATAACTTGATATTCATGTTCATCTGCCCACTTCCGTATCGCCATTGTCTGGTTAAGGATGGTTTGTTCTTCGGTACTAACGCGTGAATACCCAAAGGCGTACTTCATACGCGATTATAGGCAAATATCCTCTTAACAATTGTATTGTTAAAAAATTCCGATAAAAAGTATAATAAGGCTATCTTTATGTACTATGATTCGACATCCAACTAAGGTTAAGAAATCGGGATGTTCTTATAATAATACATAAAAGGACCGCTTTTTGAACATTCTGCGAGGTGTGTATCTGTGACGAAATTCGACGTGCACCTTTCAAAGGCTTTCGTAGGAATGGACCTCCTAACAAGTATAAGTGTCGTGTATCCTGGGTCCTTAAAGATTGTCACGAAGACCCACGAAGATTTGGGCTTTTCGTGAAATAAGGTAGGGGGATAAAGAGCATTATTGTGACAAATAAGAATCGATGAAGTGAACGTGGGTAAATCCTGATGTTTCTGAATTCGAGTTCTGAAATATCGGATGAATGGCCGATTCCATTACGGTATTCAGTTCCAAAGGTTAAATACAGTCAGAATATTCTGATTCATGATGGACACGGATTCTGACTTCATCTTCGATTTGATGAATGGTGTGTTAGCTGGAATGGAAGTCGATTTTGAAGAAGCAAGGCGATTGCTCTTCGTTGATGATCTCCTGACCCTAGCCAACTGTGCAAACACGATCACCAATACTTTTAGTGGCAACAAGGTAGACATTGAAACCCTTGTAAACGCAAAGTCAGGTGCATGTCCCGAGGACTGCTCGTTTTGTGCACAGTCCTCGTTTTCTAATAGTCCGATTAGTAGATATTCGCTTCTAACCGATGACAAGATATTAGAGCGGGCTCAGAATGCAAAACAACATGGCGCTACAAGTGTTTGTATTGTGTGCGCTTATAAGGCGCCACCTGAGAAAGATTTTCAACTGATATGTCAAACTATTAAGAAAATAAAGGCTAACATAGATATCGATGTAAATGTTTCACTTGGGGTCATGAATCATGAGCGGGCCCACAAACTAAAATCTATTGGCGTTAAGCGGTACAACCACAACCTAGAGGCGTCAGAAAGCTATTTTTCAAAAATATGCAGAACGCATGATTTCGCCGATAGAATGAGAACTGCAAAAATTGTGAAAGAAGAGGGTCTTGAATTATGCTGTGGCGGGATTATCGGAATGGGAGAAACCCCCATACAAAGATTAGAACTCGGATTTTCGATTGCTTCTCTCGAACCAGAAGAGGTACCTCTCAACATCCTAGTGGCTCAACCGGGAACCCCCTTGGCAAACGTTTCTCCGATAGCACCAATTGAAGCAATAAGAACGATCGCGGTCTGGCGATTCATTATGCCTAAGGTGATTCTAAAGCTGGCTGGGGGAAGAGAGCTGCACTTGAAAGAGAAAGATAAAATCGCCTTAAAGGCTGGGGCGAATGGCCTGATCACTGGTGGATATCTCACACTTGGCGGAAATAGCCCTGAGATCGATCTCCGAATGATTCATGAAATTGGTCTTCATCCGTAATTCTGTTAAACTAAAACTTGGTGAACTGAAAAAGAAACATTTGTACAGGCGACGAAAAATTGTGGAAGTATATGGTCCTAGGGCTTTTGTCAACGGCGTAGAAAAACTTCACCTCTGTTCTAACGATTATCTNGGACTGTCCTCGAATCAAACAGTTATTAAGCAAGCCCTTACGTCAGCGCACNATATATCACAATGCAGTTCAAGGTTAGTCGCCGGAAATGCGCCAAAGTTAGTCGAGCTGGAAGAGCAAATTGCAAAACACAAGAACAAAGAATCTTCGCTTCTTTATCCTACAGGGTATATGGCTAACCTAGGAGTAATTACTGCTCTTGCGAACCATGGTACTACGATATTCAGCGACGAATTCAACCATGCCAGTATTGTGGATGCCTGTAGGCTTAGCGGAGCATATATCAAGGTTTTTGGGCATAATGACATTAATGAATTAGAAAAGTTGTTGAGATCTTCTTCAGGTCTTAAGATCGTAATCACGGAAGGGGTTTTCAGCATGGACGGTGATATTCCTGATCTGAGAAGTATTTGCAGGCTTGCCAGAGATTATGAGGCAACCACGATAGTCGATGATGCTCACGGGGACTTTGTATTTGGTTCTTCTGGCTCCTACTCTGGCATTCCGGAACATCTGAAGATCAACGAGTTGGTAGATATCCAAATCAGTAGCCTTAGCAAGGCCTTAGGATGTTTTGGCGGCTATGTTGCAACGTCTAAGGAGATCGCAGACTTTTTATTCAACAAATCACGCCAATTTATTTACACATCTGCGCTTCCAGAGTACTTCTGTGCAGCTGCGTTGGCAGCCATTCCATTGGCAATAAGAGGGAACTTACAGCAAAAGCTATTTAAAAACACTGATGTCCTTTATCGAAAATTGAACGATGCCGGATTCTGCTTAAACAACTACACCACTCAGATTGTTTCTCTTATGATAGGCAACGAGAAATTGGCGGTAGATTTTTCAAATGAGTTGTCGCTAAAAGGCATATTCGTTCAACCGATTCGGTATCCTACGGTAAGAATAGGAATGGCTCGAATCAGGCTGACTGTCACTTCCTTGCATAATGAACAAGAGCTTCTAACAGCGGCAGACACTCTGGCAACCGTTGGAAAAAAGAAGAATATTATTTGAATGTGTGTTTGTGGATACCCCTCCTTATCAAAACCAGTTAGAGGCATATTGCTATATTCGAATTTAGAAATAAATATTAACATGATCTTTTTCAACTAATCCATTGGATACGAGGCCCTTTAGCTTTGAATTGCATTTAACAGCACATCAACAAAAAGAAATGCGAACTTATCTTGATACTCTACCGATAGAAATGATTCTGTTTGCATTACGATTTGCCTACAATCGAGAAAGAGCCATTCGAGGAGGTTATCTTATGCCAGGTCGTAAAAGCATAGTAAAAAAAGAAACCCATCTCCTAAACGACGCGCAGGCCATGTGGCGTTTGAATCATTGGAAGGCTGTGATAAGATCATATCGAGACAAAGGTTACAGCTATCCTACCATTTCCAGAATAAAAAGACGGATATTGAAAATTGCAAAGGAAAATGGTGATAAATTTAATGGCAGACGACGAAGTAAAATGTCTGGTTGAATTCAATATAGGGAAGCTTCAGTCTTCCCCTCTTGAATTGTGTCAGTGGGTAAATCAGGAAACCTCTCTTTCATTTTCTCCTCAACTATCGCGCTAGCTTCTTCAATGATTTTCATTGCGTCCTCATTGAGTGACTCGGTCCCAATTATCTCAGTAGTTGGGATGTGCCCGGAACCTGTCGTGATATTACTCAACAAATCAGAGATCTGTCCCAACGATTGATCCGCTTCTGGCATGATAGATGAAAGTTTTCCTTCAATTCCTTTTATTACAGACATAGCCGGACTTAGCGTTACAACGACATCCCCAAGCTCCGTAATTGTGTTTAATCTCAACTGGATCTGCTCAAGAGCCACCTTTGCTGATACTACCATCTTGTTCATCTTCCGAATTTGAGATAACTCATTTGACAATACCCTCGCATACTGTGACTGATGGTTTTGTACAGAATGTATGATACGCTTAAAAATTAGTTGATCTTTCTCCTGCATTTTGGAGGAGATCCCATCAAGTTTCGAAATTTGGAGATTCAACTTTTGCTGGGCTTCTTCTATTCTCGGCTTGAGCGGGGGTTGTGGCTTCAAGCCGTCAAATAGTCTATTCCCAACGCTTTCAGCTTGCGGTTTTACCCATTTGTTACCGAATGACATATGTAAAGTAACACCTGGCAATCTTGTCCGGAGCGGCTTAAATAGCCATATGTGCGACTACCCCATGTAACTGTGGCGACGGGGTCGCCAGTTACATAAGGGCTAGTGATTAGTAAGGTGTACTAAAGGAGGTCTGTTTCATGCTCTGCTAGCGAAAGCGCCACAAGTTCTGCAATAATTCCTGCTGGCTGTGATGCACCCGCCACATCCACGACATCTGCCATCGGTACAGTCCTCTTCCCTAGGAGAACAAAAATAGGTTCTGAAGATTTCGTAATAATACATTTGTTCCTTATCCCGTATCTTGACCCCCTCTTTAAGGATCTCTTCTGTTCGCGAGCGAAATCTCGATTCGTTAATGTGGTTCTCAGAAAGGTTTTTTAGGTTCGTTGTCGCCGCGCCCTCTTCCTGAGCGAGTTTTTCTCTCCAAGATATATCAGGACCCAGAAATTCTTCAAAGCACATCCTAAGAACAAATTTGCCCCATGGTTTTCCGGAAAGTTCACCTATCTTTAAACTCGGATCGATAGATTTAGCAAACCCCAGAAATTCATTATCTAGGTAGGGAGTCTTTACTTCGATTCCTAGCGTCCTCCCGAGAGAGACTGAAGAAAAATGCATTATGCGCCATAGTCTCCTCAATTCTTTATCTAGCTCATTTACTCTCTTAAAATATCGATTGAGATAGTTGTAGCCTGCGAACAACTCGTCGCAGCCGTCTCCTGTCATTATGTCTTTGTAACCATATTCTTTCGCATGGAGAAGCCCCGCATAAACGACGCAGGAGTTTCTTACTTCAATAGGACTAAAAGTCTTTAGATTTTGAATTACTCCTTTCAATATGGTCGACAGATTTTCATCATCCTTCAACATAAATTCAGCATGATTTTCTCCGTACTTTTGTGAGACGAGCCTAGCATAAGGTAGATCAGGTGCCTGGTTGGTCCAGCCGATTGTGAATGTTTGTTTTGGTCTTAGAAGGAATGCAAGAATGCTGCTGTCTAGACCTCCTGACAGTAACAGTGCCTCAGACCGATTTCGTTGTACGGAATCCGACAATGCAGACCTCAAATGGTGATAGAATCCGTCCGTCAATTCACAATCATATTCCTAGTGGGGTTGATATTTATTGTTTGGAGAATAGTCTAACGCCAGGTCCCAGCAAGAGATTTGGATACTGATCCTATTCTCTGATAGGTGAACCTTGGCATGATCCGAATGAGCTTTCCAGCTATACCTTTTGTTCTATTCCCTCGGAATCAGTTAAATCAGGAAGGTCATGGATACTGGGGAGAAGGCGAAGGAGTTGTTCATATTTTTCAAGGTATATTAATCCAGGCTCTGTGGTCCTGTACAAACCCGTCGTTTCGGAGAAGTTTACCAATCCTCTTTCGACTGCAATTGCAAGATATCGAATCAATTGGGAATGCGATACCATTGCATTATTCATAATAGTAGTCTTGTACTCCCAATCGTTAGTGGCAGAGCGTAGGATAGAAGCCATTATTTCTATTTCAGAGCGGTTCTTCAATTCAATGACCTGTTTCTTGGTAATCTTTCGCTTTCAATAAAAGAGTGTTAGCCAAAATATCGAGACTAAAATGTCGATAGAACCTCACAATAAGGTTCACGACGTAACCTTCGATCCCATGAACGGAACGATATGTATTTGATCAGCCGTAGGCAAGATTTTTTAAAGACTGAGTACAGGTAAGAACCTGAATGATAAAAGAGAAGATTAAAGTGAATAGCAATATTTACAATATCACGCTTAACGAGCAAACTCAGATGTACGCAATGAGGCTTCGACGTCTATACCAACAAACCTATAGTGACGTCGATAGTTTTGATGAAGTAAGCTCAGAAATTTCTACAACGGTTAACAATTTACTCAAGCACTCGGTCTCTCCAGAAGTCCGCGAAGATGATATGGACGGTGTAGTTCAACAGGTCTTAAAAATGTACGAAAAATCCTTCCAGAAGCCATAGAATAGGGCATCGAATAATAGCTTCTGTTGTTACATCTGTTTTGGTAAACAGCCTTCTAACTCGGATAGTCAAAAAAAGGCTAAATAACATTTCGAGAAAATTCTACTGTGAGTTCCGCAGCGATTAAGAAATGTATTAACCCTTCGTGCGGCTTGTCCTACGAGATCGAAAACGATGTCTACAAATGTTCTTGTGGCTCGCTTCTTGACATAAAGTATTCAACCACGCCATCGAAGAACTTGATCGAGGTGTTTTATAATAGAAGAAACCATGGAGGTAATATTTTTAATGAAAGCGGCGTATGGCGTTTTAGAGATCTAATTAATTTTATCGGTATAGACACCGAAAGTCAGGGCGATTGTTCAAGAATGCTGGTATCCTTAGACGGTGCAGAAGGAAGGTTATCGAGACCTTATCAAATGAGTAGAGTTGCCGATTACGCGATGATGAATCAAGACAGCTTCTTCCTTCAACCAGAAGGATACAATCCTAGCGGCTCTTTCAAGGATAACGGGATGTCGGCCGCGGTCACACACGCTAAATTGCTGAAAGTGAAAAAATTAACCTGTGCCTCTACTGGGAATACTTCCGCCTCCGCAGCCATGTATGCGGCGAATGAAAATATGGAATGTGATGTTTATGTCCCAAGAGATGAGGTTGCACCCGGTAAGTTAAGCCAAGCATTCCAGTTTGGAGCGCAGGTTATTCAAGTCGAAGGCAACTTTGACGACGCGCTTGCAATTTGCTTAAAAGACGCAAAGAAAAAGAATGCGTATACGGTTAACTCCGTTAACCCATTTCGTTTAGAGGGGCAGAAGGCAATAGTGTATAGAGTGATGGAGCATCTGCGTTGGGATCCTCCCGATTGGATTGTATATCCTGGAGGGGCATTAGGCAACACATCAAGCTGCGGTAAATGCTTAATGGAATTGCATGATTGGAGGTGGCTAAAAAAAATCCCAAGGATCGCGGTAATTAATGCAGAAGGAGCAAATTCATTCTACGAGCTGGTGAATGGTCTGTTTGAAGATAAAAAACTTGAGTGGAATGAGGGAAAACCCGATCTAGGAATGGTAGAGCGGTATTACCTGCACAAAGAAAGTCAAGGCCTACGACCGAAAACTCGAGCTACTGCTATTCAAATAGGGAAGCCAGCAAATTTGGTGAAGGCATTAAGAGCCATCAAATTTACTAACGGAATAGTTACTCAAGTCGCGGACAGTGAAATGGCTGACGGTATGTCAATTGTCGGCTTAAATGGCTTTGACTGTGAAATGGCATCTGGATCTGTTCCCGCAGGCGTCCGAAAGCTTAGGCTGGAAGGAATTATTAGTCCTGATGACGTTGTGGTGGGAATATTAACAGGAAGGCAAAAAGACCCTGAATTAGCGGTTGAATACCATAGTAATATTTCTAACCGATATGCTCAACCTGCCAAATATAACTAATCGGCAATAAGAGAAGAGTCTCTCTAATAAACCTAGGATTGGAAGTTCTCGGACCGGGAGCGGCCGGGTTAGCGTCTGGATGTTATGCTATTGTGCCAGCCTTGGTCTCCTGAAGAGCACTTAGGAGAGCGTTTGCCTTGTGTTCGGTTTCCATCCATTCTTTATCCGGATCGGAATCCATAACTATACCTGCACCAGTTTGGATGAAAGCCTCGTTCCCATTTGTAAAGACAGATCTAATTGATATTGCAAAATCACAAGAACCGTTAAAGGAAAAATACCCGATTGCTCCCGCATAAGGTCCTCGGAGAGTTGGCTCTAGCTGATCAATTATCTCCATAGCACGAACCTTTGGAGCTCCTGACACAGTTCCAGCGGGAAAAACGGCTCTTAAGGCGTCATGCGAGTCATATCCGTCCCGAAGAATGCCCGTAACGTGTGATATCATATGCTGGACGTGACTGAATTTCTTGACTTTCATTAGCTCTTTGACACGAACAGTTCCGTATTTGCTTACTTTGCCAAGGTCGTTGCGAGCCAAATCGACTAACATTGTATGTTCTGCAATCTCTTTTTCATCCCCGAGGAGCTCCGTCCGTAGATCTTTATTCCTTTTCTCGTTTTTTGATACCGGTCTAGTTCCCGCTATTGGAAATGTCTCGATGCAATTCCCTGTGATTCGCAAGAGCATCTCAGGGCTTGACCCAAGAATATGCCTCTCACCCATTCTGAAGAAGTACATATAGGGTGACGGATTTATCTCTCTAAGTCTTTCATACACATTCAACACATTTCCACGTACCTTAAATTTCATTCTTTTTGAAAGGACAACCTGGTAGATGTCCCCTCGTTGGATGTACTTTTTTGACTTGGCAACTTTTTTTACGAAATCTGTCTTGGAGAGTGTTCGTTGAGGGGTCGAACACCAAAACCTTGTTGGCTCGTACTGCCCCCTTTCCTCTTGGAAGATTTCTTTCAGCTCCTTTGTTCTAGGATTCTGCCGTATCGAAAAATAGTAAGCTTGTTTTTCCACGTGATTATACAGGATACCATCAGTGAATATACCAAATTCAAACAGCGGATAACCAAGTTTTTTAAGTCTTTTCGGGGGGAGTTTTTCCCAGAAACGCACTGCATCATAGCATACATAGCCGACAGCCCCACCTAGATATCTGAATCTGTTATCTTGCACCGCGGGAACAACCTCTCGGAGCTGGCTTAACGGATCAGAGACTTCAGCCTCTTCTGTCTGACCTTCCTGGTTCATTATTCTAAACTTCTCATTGTCACAAGTGATTGTTAATTCTGGGTCGAATCCAATGATTGAGAATTCAGAAAGATCCTTAGGACCTACCAGAGATTCGAGAATAAAGATTTTGTTGTACCTTGCGCAAAGTAGTTTAAACAAAACGAACTGATCATGGGGAGAGTTTATTTTTTCTAAGTAGAATCTTCTGTTTGCGAATCCACGAAATAGTTTCATAAATGTATTACGTCTCAATCTGGAACCCCTCCTCCCCTAATGAAGACTTGCTTTTCTATCTTAATTCTGCAAGGTCACTTTCTTCTGCGAGTAATCCCGCTGGTGCCAATGCTTTTCTATCTTTAAATCCCTCATCCCTATCATGCCAGAATTTAACTTCTGGTTCTCCAAACTTCCAACAAAGCCAAACATCTTTGTTAAACCTTACAGATGGAAAATCTAACACACCCTCATCAACGCTCTTGATCAAAACGCCCATACTCTCGAGCAGCTCTATCAATTTGTAGAGTTTAGAGACAGCTTCGTTTAGTTGCTGTTTTTTTTTTATGAATTTTTCCAGAGACGAAAGGGACTCCGTTTGCTGCAATTCTTCTTGCAGCGAAACCACATCGTCTTTTTGAGAGACAATGGAACGGAACATTTGCTTCACTTGGGGCAGAGCCCTGTTAGCCTCTTGCGGGGTGAATATCCTGAACATGCCGGTATCTTTTTCGAAAATTAGATAATTTATGTATTCCCTTATGTATGAAGCCTAGTTTTAGGCTGCCTTCGAGTCTTCGTTTTAATCATCTTTTGAGCACTTTTAAATTTCGGGGGATTCCCGTACCTAACTCTATTTAGGTCTCCTAGACCATGAGGATAATTTTCCCAGCTATTGGAACGGCCGAATAGATTATCTAGCTTCGCCGAAGCTGATAACGAGAATCTGTTCAAACTAAGGTGCAAAGA
>AF_2010_repII_A001DRAFT_10000034_pt1 | contig 20006 bp, 13 predicted proteins | sample AmaForreplIIA001_FD_9190 | JGI IMG/M metagenome (IMG submission 9190)
TAAGGAATATTGCGCCTTTGAACGTCCAAAGAAGGAGATTTCTTAGGCATGAATTGTGTTCTAGGCTATATGTTAGGGTTTGTAAAGTTCATCGTATTTGTGACCCTCGCTATTGAGACCTAGTCTATAGCGAATATAGGCAAAGTTTTGGGCAATATGTCCGAATTTTCTCGAAAATCCACCGATGAGAATCGAGAGTATCCCGTCTGCCTCCAGCCGATGATAGCAAATCCTTCCCCTTCTCCTTTAGCCTGAATCACTTGTGCAGTCCAGATACGTATAAAGCCAAAGGTTAGAATTACCGACACTGCTATCAGAAAAGGTTTGAATATTGAAGATTTCATTCCATCGACAGTATACACGGTTAATCCTAAGCAGGCAGATATTATATTGTATTACCGCAAATTAGCTGCAATTATGTTAGACTCCGATCTCGGACCCTTTCTTTTCCTCGAAATCGCCGTAATAGTTTTCCTGGTCCGGAGATGACTTTCGGGTTGGTCGTATTTATAAGAGGAATCAAATTAAGGATTACGGATGAAAGATGGTAGCATTCTCCAAAAACAATATTGTGATATTGTTGATAATTACGGCTACCGGAACTTCGCTATCTATTCTTTCTTATCAATATTCTTCCGTGACTGCTAAAGAAATTGCAGAAATTGCTTCTCAAGAAATAAGATCTAACGCAAGAATTGAAGCGCATGATCTTTCAGAATTGCTAAGTCATGACATTCAATCGATTACTAATAATTTAAGAAGCTTGGCAATGACGCCGATGATTACCGGTAATACGAGCAGACTCCCACAAGATTTGATCAATAACGCACAGAATTCTACCAGGACACTTACTGATGGATATTATCTACTAAATCAGCACGGAATCCTTGTAGCATCGAGTAATTCAAACAACTATGGTCTTGACAGATCCAATCGCCTAAACTTGAGTTCCCTTGAATATTTTGTTGTGCCCAAGACAACAAATTCTCCGTATTATTCGAGTGTGAATGAATCGGCAAACAATATTCCTAGACTCTACTTCTCTTTTCCCGTGCTGTCATCACAAGGCCAGTTCCAGGGGGTTATAGTTGCAGCGATTAATGTGACTTCACTAGGCAGATCGTTGCAGAATGAACTATCTCCTGAAATTATAAGTAATGTGGGATTAATGGACAGGAATGGGGTCTTTTTGTATGCTAGAAACCATCAGCTTATTGGTAAAAACTACTTAGGAACTGAATTCCAGTCTACCATTCCCAAGGATATAAAGGAAACCTACAATGAAATTTTAAAAACTTCTCTAGAGGGAAAGTCAGGTGCAGAAGACATAACACTACATGGTAACACGACCACTATATCTTACCAACCCGTAGTAATCGAGGGGAAACGCGTTTGGACATTATTTATAGGGTCACCTCACGCACTTACCAGTAATGTCGGAAACCTTATAGACCAACAGAAGAACTTCAGCACACTAGCTGTCGTCGCGATTGGGGCGATAGCGGTAGGAATGGCATTTCTTATACTATCATGGAATAGGAGATTGGCTGGTGCGGTACAGGCCAGAACCTCGGAACTGCGCCGGGCCAATGAATCATTACTCGAATCCAATAGGCTGTTGGCATCAGCTAATGAACAGTTAAAAGTTCATGACAGGATGCAAAACGAGTTTATTAACGTCGCGGCCCATGAGTTACGTACTCCTATAATGCCAATTTTAGGTGACGCGGAATACATCGAAAACAAGTTCGATGACATGAATGAAAATGTAGGAGTAGACAAGGAAACGATCGCTTCTATAATACGCAATGCAAAGAGACTGGACCGGCTTGCCTCCGACATTTTGGATGTGACAAGGATCGAAAGTAAGTCGCTGAAACTCAATAAAGAAGAATTTGATTTAAGTGAGGTTCTTTCTTTGTGCGTGCATGATGCGAAAGAGCAATTAGCCGTTGAGGATAGATCTGGTAAGAGTGTGAAAGTAGAGTATACTCCTAAAAATATACCAATAACGGCTGATAAGGGCAGGATAATGCAGGTGATTTCCAACCTCCTGGGGAACGCTGTCAAGTTCACTACAGTAGGATCCATATCAGTCGAAGCAACCAGAAAAGTCGACGAAGTTATTGTAAGTGTCAAAGACACTGGTCCGGGCATTGATCCGGAAATAATGCCCAGATTGTTTTCAAAATTTGTTACAAGGTCAGAAAAAGGGACTGGATTGGGATTATTTATCTCACGGAGCATTGTCAATGCCCACGGAGGAAAAATATGGGCAGAAAATAACACAAGCGGAATAGGATCCACTTTCATGTTCAGCATTCCAATGGTAGAAGAGGGTAAGAATAATCATGATCCCGAACCCAAACTCTCTTAGTGGCACTGAATCGAATAATCATCTTCATTTTCACTACTAATCTAGTATACCGTGTAGCATGTCGAGTACGCTTTTCTAACATATAGCCGATATAACTTCCGCTTTCCCTTCTAATCTATCTAATGTCGCTCTCACTCGCTATGCTTTCTGGTAGAGTATAGTAGACGAGCACCAAAATCTAATTAATCATGTATATTCACGAATGATTTTTGACGTTCTCTCCAAACCAAGATCAATAATATAGTTCGCAATCCTCGGTCCCCGGTCCGCATTAATGAGCATCCTATAAAGTAACCTGAAGAATTCCTTAGGCTCTAATCCGTTATTTCTTGCTATGTCAAATATTCTCGACTGTAACTCATTTGGAGTTTCTGAATCCTCTCCTTTCCGCGAGAAGTCCTTGATTGCATCAAGCAGTTCCCTTATCGCCTTTCTTTGAATGTCATTCATTTCTATATCACTCCTTTCAGCACCTAAAGTGAGTTGATCATTAGCCCAGTTGGATGCTAGTTCTATCCGATGTGATAAGCGTTGGGTTTTTTCATCGATCATTTTATACTTAATAAGCCTTGAGATCACTTTCGATATCCTATCATCATCTTCTAAGAATAGAGACGCTTGTTGTACGAGCATTCTGTATGGCGCATGAGGTTCGGGCTGTTGTGGTGGTTTCAGATTATTTATATATTCATATATTCCTTTGATCTTTAACAGTTTAGACGGATTAGATTCTTTCCGCCTTTCGAAATATAAGTCCTCATAAAGATCATACTCATCCATCAAAGTGGGAATATCCTCAACTCCGATATGACGAGTGCCACTAATACGTTTAAACAAAAGCAACAATAAAGATTCAGGCGTTCCATATCTCAGCCACACTTGAGGTGTAAGTACGTCACCGGAAGACTTGCTAATTTTTTTCCCACGCTTGTTAAGAAACAACTCGTACCTTACATGCATGGGATGAGCAAACCCTAGAACCTCACTAGCCACCCAATCATTGATCCTTACAGAATCCATAATATCTTTTCCATATGCCTCGAATCTTACGTCCAAAGCCTGCCACCTTGCAGCAAATTCAACTTTCCAAGCGAGCTTTCCCTCGCCCTTCCGAATGTCGGATTCTCCACTAAATCCACAACCCTTTAATTCTTGCTCTCCGATCCTTGTCCCAGAACAACTGTAAACAACCTTCATTTCATTTGGAATATACTGCTTGGCGTTCGCAACATATAGCCTTCCACAACCTTCGCATATAGGGAAATAGGGAATGGTTTCGGTATACTTCTGCTGGCCAATCAGTTCAGAAATTTTTTTACCCAAGCGGTCGCTGTTTCGCAGTATTCTGTCGATTTGTGATATAAGAATGCCTTTGCGATACGCTTCGGCGCCACTTTGAAGCCGGTATCCTACGTCGAGTTTATCAAGAGCATCTAAAAGGAGGCCAGTCATGTGAGCTCCGTAAGAATCATGACAATTTCCTACTGGATCAGGGACTAACGACACCGGTTTAGCCAAGTACGCGTTAAGCCAGTTTGGTAATCCCCTAGGTACTTTTCTGAGTCCATCCATGTCATCCGAATAAGCAACGAGTTCAGCTCTATAACCGAAATTTCGAAGTGCCAAGGCGATTGCGTATGCTCTTGCTGCGTCACCGATACTACCTATATGGGGAGGGCCGGATGCTCCCAACCCGCTTTCTACCACAAGTATTTCCAAATTTCTGCCCAAAGATTTTTCGCGTCTTAATAGCGTATCTGCAACTTTATCTATCCAAGTTCCTTTTCCAATAATATGCTCCTCTTCGGTCTTCATTATAGCTGTCTAAATCGCCTTTGACATATATGGACCGTTCATCTGGTATCCAAGCTTTCTGTAGTACTCCCTAGTTCCTACCGCACTTATTACCGATAATTTCCGAAGTCCATATTCTTCCCGAGTGACCCTTTCAGCTTCGAACAGCAATTGAGCGCCGAATCCTCTGTGCTGCCAAGAGGCACCCTCTGTTCTGTCACCTACATTCAGCATTTGCCCGTAGATATGAAGCTCCCTCACGACGGCTGAGGCACCCTGTTCTTCCCTTAACTCCTTTCTGTGAGGATTTTGTGTTACCCTTAAACGCAAGAAACCTAATATTTTTAGCCGGTTTCTTGTTTCAAAGGATAAAAAAACTTCCATCCCGCTTCCTGCGGAATAGTCGAATCTATTCAATGTAACCATCTCGGTTGACTCCAGACCGTTTTTCAGCAAGCCATGTTCTCTGCACCGTATGCAATTGCATCTCAGCCCATTCCCCCGTAGAATGCCTAGTACAGTCTGTCTCATATTCCCGGAACGAGGGCCAGCAATAATTAGACTAGGCTCAATTTCTCTCTGAACCCGCATGATTCTGATCCAATGGGGAACACGTTTTTTTACCTCTATTAGGATTTTCACAAACTCATCATTTGTGTACGGGACATATTTTCCGCGCTTGTACATTTCGTACAATGGTGTACCTTTGATCACAATAGTAGGATAGATCTTCAGCATATCCGGCCTGTACGAAGGATCATCAAACAAAGAATAGAAGTCTGAAATGTCTTTTTCTGGCGACGACTTAGGCAGGCCCGGCATCATGTGAGCAACGACCTTAAGACCGCTATCCCGTGCGACTTGGAACGAGTCTTTAACATCGGCGAGATCATGCCCGCGGTTGACTGCCCTATAAACATCCTCTTGTAAACACTGAACTCCCAACTCCACTCGCGTGACACCCATCTCAAGCATTAGGTCTATGTGCCTCTCCTTACAATAGTCAGGCTTTGTTTCGATCGTTAAACCGACACAACGGGACTTTGCTGTTTCATTCATTTTCATGGCTTCAGGTAATGTAAAAGAGCGAACCATGTCAATATCGTGACTGTTCAAAGCTGCGAAACAGGATTTTACAAATTCTCTTTGATACTGCTCTGACATGAATGGAAAAGTGCCTCCCACCACAACTAGCTCAACCTTACCTGTGTCATGCCCCATCGAACAAAGTTGAGCTAATCTAGACCGAATCTGTTCGTATGGGTCGTAAGCGAATTTTTGAGCAGCCTTCGTAACAGGTTCTTGCCCTGTATAACTCAGAGGGGTATTTACGGTTATTCCCCCGGGACAGTAAACGCACCTGCCGTGCGGACATTCATAAGGTTTTGGCATAACTGCAATGACTAGCACGCCTGATCTTGTCTTCACGGGTTTGACCATCAGAAGTTTTCGGTAAGGGCTTCCGTGGTCAAGTTGTTCCACTATGTCTTGATTTCTCGGTAACGTTGAGAGGCGGTGACTTGCCGCAGTCTGTCTAACAATTTTCATTATACTTTTTTGTGAAAGACTCGCCTTTGACTGGATTTGTGTAGCAATAGACACACAAGCCGCAGCATAGCCAGATTCGTCTGTTGCTTTCATTCCGCTAATCCGTGAGTCTTCCAACGGACTGAATCTGACATCAAAAATCCATATTAATATTGTCCTTAATAGCTACGAATTATGGGCGCTTCTCGATCTTTATTGGGGGTCATCACAAAACTCGAATCATTCCTTCTGACTTGACTATTACATTTCCGCGGCCTCTGTTATCCACTGTTCCGATCTGTGTGCATCTCATTTTATGTTTCTCAAAGATATCTGTCACTATATCTACGGAGTTTTTTGGAAGTATCACACAAAATCCAATTCCCATATTAAAGGTCCGGTACATCTCCTCTTTGTCAATACACCCGTCAACTTCTATCTGTTTAAATATTCCCTGGACTGAAGGCAGATTGTTGAGCATGAATCTTACTTTCTTATTTAGTCGTCCCAATTTTGTGAACGAACCTCCGGTGATATGAGCTAAACCATGGATTGGAATGGGTTTTCTGTTTTTTAATATCTCGACCACAGGTTTCACATATATTCGAGTAGGAGTTAGGAGTTCCTCTCCTAGCGGTTGAAATAGGAACGATGGAACGTCGTCTAATGAATATTTTGAAAGGAGAACCTTGCGGGCCAGCGTATAACCGTTTGAATGCAGTCCGCTGCTTTGGACTCCAAGAATGACATCACCAAGCCTGATACCATTACCCAACAGCAGTTCAGACTCGTCCTCTAGAGTGCCGATAATCATTCCCGCAAGATCGAACGCATTTTCACCGTCGAAGCCTGAAATAATATCTGGAAGAATTGCTGTTTCACCGCCTACTATTGGGATATTCGATTCCTTGGCTCCTAAAACAAGACCTTTTACGATCTGGCGCAAGACAAACTTATTCGCAGACTTAAGTGCGATATAATCTATAAACCCCATAGGTTGTGCTCCTACGCACACAATATCGTTTACATTCATAGCAATGCAGTCAATTCCGATCGTATCAAAACGATTCATCATTTGAGCAACGATTATTTTCGATCCGACTCCATCGGTGTGTAGGGCGAGAATTTTAGTCCCAATATGTATTAGTCCTGCGTATCCACCAAAGCCTGACAGAACTTTGGCGTTAGGTAGGAGCATGTGAGTTTCTGAGATCATGCTACCAATTTTTTTTTGGATCCTAGAAATCGCTTTTAAATCTAATCCTAGTCCATCATATGTGGTCTTTTTTGTCATCTTTCTTCATGATGACAGACTAACGCGTTACCAATAAATTCTATTAATAAATTTTCGGCAGCCCAGATTACTTTTTGAGCGACTTCTATGAGTTTGACCCTTGATGTCGGACATCAGCATGCAACTCCCAGCTATTCATTTTTAGAGATTCAATTTAGAAGTTCGAGCCGGTTATTAGGGGTTATCGACGTCGCTGCAATACGATAATTACATTCAGCGCTATTCTGCTTCATATATTCAAGATGCTTCAGCAACCTGACAATTAGTCTCTCCTCCACAAGAAGCCTGAGAACATTCTCTAATTTGAGATCTGTCAAGGATGCACTAGCAAAGCATTATTATTATTATTATCGATTAATGCATATTACTATCATAGTTATTTACTCGACTTTGATGTGAATAATAGTTGTGGTTCGTTCGCATCTACGAAAGTATTATAAAATAACGATAGAAGGAATCTCTAAAGACGCTAAGCTCGTAAGGATTCACCAGGTTCAATTGGTCTTTATGCTATTATCTATTGTCTAACCGATGCCCTATCTGACGACCGAATAATTTCAGTAGCCCACTTCAAGAGAAAGCTTGATCGGTCACTCTATTTGGAGTAGTACCAAAACTACGCTGTTTCCCAATTTGTATGAAGCAATCAAGGTCATACTTCTAGATATAAAAAAAGGTTCAGACAGATGATGGCGTGTCGTCACGCCATGCTATTCTTCTATTGAATCGATGATTGCTCATCGATAGCTTCAAGACAGCATATAGATAATTCGCGGCTCCGTTTCATCATCCAAACCGGAAATTCCTCCAGGGAAAACACACGCTGCTGTTGTACACTAGGCGGTATAAAACCACCTTGTATGTACACCTGAACAATGGCAAATCTCTCACTGACTACTGTTGCTAATTCCTCTTCAGAGGCGTATTCCGACTCTTCCAGAGTCCTTCTATAAAGTACCAAGGGCTTACCCATACGGCTTGCAATGGCGGAAGCTTGTCTGAGCTTTTCTTTGAATATCTCAACAAACCAATCATCCAGAGTTACCTGTCGTTCGTCCACTGTTACTTGCTTACTTGTCACGTTAGATGCAATACTAAAAATTTTTATTTATAGATGCGTGAGAATATTTATTGACATTAAGGTCTCTCCGACACTACTGTTCGAGATCGCAGAAGTTATTGATCCTAGTACTCTAGATGTATATTACTTTAAGAGAAGAACACTCTAGACTTGCAGCTTAAAGTTTTTCTATTCCACAGATATGTTTAGAACCCTATCATCTAGATCGATTTGCTTGTAATTGATCTCATTAATTGGCAATTCAGAAAAAATAATTGATTTGACTCGGACGAGACGTAACAACTCTTCTTTCATAGTAGAGAGTGATGATGCCTCATCCGAGGACAGGTTTGCAACATGTGCAGTCGAAAGGACTTCGGTGGGTCTATAGCCCTTCTCCTTCCTTAGTTGTTGCAGATTTCTCGCTAAATCTCTTAGCAAGCCTTTTGCGATCAAACCCTTGTCTCGTTGTGTAGAGATGAAAACCATCGTGTCCTTCTTTTCTGACAGGGCGTATCCTTCCCTTACCTCATATGAGATTGTCAAATCGCCTGGGGCAAGTTCGATCTGTTTGTCATCGTATGAAAGCGTAAGTTTGCCTTCAGTTTCCAATGACTTGATAATTTGCAGCTGATCAACCCCTGCTAGAGCTTCGCTGACCTTAGACATTTCAGCCTTTACTCTTTTTGCCACATTCTTCTTCACTAAACAAGCATTCGGTATAACGGGTAAGTCATTTTCTATTAAATATCGAATTTTCTGAAGGGTTGATGTGTAATTCAATTCCATAATGCGGTAGCTTTCAGCGTTCAACTCAGTCTTCAATATTTCAGCAACATCGTTAACCTGTAACAGACTAGGATCAGACGTACATACCACTGCTTCTTTTATAGGCCACCGCCTTTTCAAGAATCCTTTCATACGAGCAGCATTTGATATCGATGCAATATCCCTACATTTGTCGATGGCTCGTTCGGCGCGTTCATCTACAAACTTATCGTCATGCGTGGGCCAACATTCTAGTAGAAGACTCTTCTTATTAGGAAAACATGACAAGTAAAGGTATTCTGTAATAAAAGGTGTTATAGGATTTAGCATTATATCTATTCGCTCGAGTGCATGGGCCAAGACCGCGTAAATCGCAAGTCTCCTGTTGAGCCCTTCATAAGTGTCATCCCAGATATCACTTCTGGTGATCGGGATGTATGTTTGGCTCAGATCGTTAATAACAAACTCTTCAATAGCTTTAGCGCCATCATTGAACCTACATCTTTCGAATGCTACAGTAACCTGCGCTTTAAGAGTTTGAAGCTTTGACATCAACCAGGTATCCGATACTGACATGAGCCCATTCGCTAATACCCACTTTAGGTTTTGCTTTTTATGGTCGAACCCATCGAATGTACTGTTCTGTTTAAAATATACATGTAAGTAGTACAATGTACTGATAATCTGGTAGGGCCTAGATCGCAATTCCTGCAGGCTGAATTTCAGAGACTCGATGGGAGAAGACTTCCACATAAAATAAAAACGGATTAGATCAGCTGGATATTCAGTAAGTAGACTATAAGCGTCTATGACGTTGCCAACGCTTTTGCTCATCTTGTTGCCTTTTTCGTCAAGGACGTGTCCTTGAAAAAGAAATGAGAGGAACGGCGAAATAGCATTATTATTCATGATCACATTCTCTATCAAAAGCGTATAAGCCCACCCTCTTGTCTGATCTATCCCTTCTGTCATGAATAAGGCGGGGATCAGATCATTATATTCTCGGTCGGTGAGAGACGCATAGGGGGCTGCGCCGCTATTGTGCCAAGTATCTAATACAAAAAGTTCCCTTAGCATGTTAGACCCACACCTTTCACATTTTATCTCAATCCTGTCGATCTGTGGTCGATGCAGCTCAAATGCAGGACCGTCTGGCAAAGATATTGATCTTGTCAAGATCTCCTCCCTCGAAAACATAGCATGCTTGTGTTTGCAATTGGTGCAAGACCAGATCGGCAAAGGAGTTCCCCAAATACGTTCCCTAGTGATGCACCATGGAACTCTCTCCTTGATAATCTCTAGAAATCTATTCTTGGGTGCATCGAAGAAATACTCAACTCTGTTTGCGGCTTTAATTGGCAGCTCTCCTAGCTCTTCGATGACGTAGAAGTATTCCCTTCTTGCAAGCCATACGAGCTTGTGTAAGGAACGCCAACATTTTGGATACTGATGTTTAATCTTTCCTATCTTCACGAGAGCTTTATTCATTTTCAGCGCTTCGACGACCTTCAGGTCTGTGTCTCTCACAAACATATTCCCGAAGTATCCTGCCTCTGAAGTGAAATTTACCCTGTCATCTATAGGTATAAAAATCGGAAGCTTCCTTTTTGCAGCAGTCTCGAAATCCTTTTCTCCGTTAGCGGGAGACAAGTGAACGATACCACTGCCGGTGGAGACATCTACAAATTCCTCAGCCACTACAAAGTGTATTGATCCTGCAGCGGCGAGCTTGTCTAACTCCGGGATTAGGTGCAATAGCGGATGTACATAACGTCTCCCATCAAGCTCCTTGCCCAGGACAGTTCCTATTACCGAATAATCCTTGATCCGTAACTCCTTCGTTAACGCTTGCAACCTATCCTCTGCAACTATCCATATCTCGCCGTTCATCCTCACATGAACATACTTCGCATCAGGTTTAACGCCAATCATCTCATCCGTAACAAGTGTGAAGGGCATAGTGGTCCACACGACTAAGTAAGAATCTTGGTCACGCAGCTTAACCTTATAGAATAAGGAGGGATCTTCGACGTCGTCATATCCTTGGCTCACTTCAGCATTGCTAAGAGAGGTTTGGCAGCCAGGACAATAAGCGACCACCCTAAACCATTCCTTCAAGATCTTAGAATCCCATGCCATCTTCAGATACTTCCACTCTCTCTCGATGTATCTATCTTGATAGGTCCAGTAAGCTTCTTCATAGTTCAAAGACATGCCCAATAGCTTATCGGTTCTAATCCACCTTTCACTGAATCTTTGAATTACCTTCTTGCAAGATTCTACGAGTTTCTCTAATCCCACTCTGTTCACATTTTCCATCTTGCTTCCTGTTAATCCTAATTCCTTTTCCGCCTGCAACTCGACGGGCAACCCCTGTGTGTCCCAACCTGCTCTGAAGAGAACCTTAGTTTTTTGAAGGGTATTAAATCGATACCATAGATCCTTGATTATTCGACCACGTAGATGCCCTGCATGCGGTTCTCCATTCAATGTAGGCGGTCCCTCAATAAACGCGACCACTTTCTTATGGTGTGATAATTCATTTTCTAGAAGAGGATTTAGGTCTAATTTTGCAAGATAGTTACGAATTTCACCCTCTATATCCTTGGCATTGTATCTCCCTGGTAGATCCACCTGCACGGAAGGCAATGTCCCGGCTCGGGTTTATGTTTTTTGTTGTCCAAGATGCAATAAGATTATATTCTATATATTGCGCGCTAAGTAATGAATTTGAAATACGGGGAAATACTGAAACCTGGCAGGAATCCACCGGAAGAAATTAATGTGATAATAGAAATCCCTAAGGGCAGCAACGTCAAGTACGAATTAGATAAGGAAAGTGGGCTAATATTCGTGGATAGAATGTTATTGAGTGCAATGTATTATCCGTGCAATTACGGCTTCATTCCTCAGACGAAAGAAGAGGATGAAGATCCTGTCGACGTACTCGTACTTGGTAATGTGCCTATAGTCCCGAAGGCAGTCATAAGAGCTCGCCCAATCGGTGTTCTTCTTACTGAGGATGAGAAAGGTAATGATTCGAAGATCATAGCCACTGCCCTGAATGATGTAGACCCCAGTTTTTCACAAGTTAGCGATGTCGAGGACATCCCTGATCATGTGCGTAATCAAATCTCCCACTTTTTTGAACACTATAAAGAATTAGAAGAGGGAAAATACGTGAGAATTGTAGGCTGGGAAAATAGAGAATTCGCAAAGGAGAAAATTATGAAAGCCATGAATATGTACAGCGGCTAAAGCAGGTAGACTAATCACACTGGAAGAAATGCATTGTTTACATTTTGGATCAGAAGTGAGTTTTTAACACAAATTAAAGCGCTTTGAATTGGTCGCTCCATCTCATATAAGCCCTGATCATGTCTACACTTACGCTTGGTTTTCTTATCTTAAAAATTTCCTTAAAGTCGGACGTCTTGACGGCTCGCGGATTGGATTGAGAATCCAGTGCCTTGCCACTCTCAAATAGCTCTGTGACCACCCTTAGCTGCGCGGACTGGCATATGTCTTTGATGTCACTTGCGCTATGTCCTTCTCCTAGCTTGGCAAGGTCTTCACACTTCAGCGAAGACTCCTTTTTCAATGCGGTAGTATATTGATTAAATAGATCCGCCCTTGACGTGTGGTCAGGCAGCGTTACGTAGATCCTTTTTTGGAATCGCCTTAAGAACCCGGCTTCTAAGCTCCATGGTTTATTTGTTGCTCCTATCACGTACAATAGAGATTCTCTTGATTTGTTGTTTATCCCGTCCATTTCGGTAAGAAATTGATTTTTTACTCTGACTTCCCCGCCAACTTCTCCGTTCCGGGTCCCAAGAAGAGAGTCGATCTCGTCTATAAAAAGTAGTACTGGAATGTTTTCATTTTCGTTGAGCTTGCGTGCCATAATAAACAACTTTGACACATTTTTTTCCGCCTCCCCCAGCCATTTGCTCATCATCGACGCTGCATCAACATTGATGAAGTAACCCTCGATTTCTGCAGCCGCGGCAGCCCCGATTAACGTCTTTCCACACCCCGGAGGGCCATAGAGTAATATCCCCCTTGGCCACCCAAGTGGGAATAAATCCGCTCTCTTCGTGGGATAAACGATTGACTCTCTTATTGCTCGTTTTGCGTCATCCTGTCCAATTACTTCATTCCAGCTCACAGTTGGTTTTTCCTTCATCACGAGACCTTCAAGAGCGCCGTCCAAAGACTCTGCACTAGTCCTATCCGACTGTCCACCGTTCCCGCCGTAACCACCTGGTTTGGTTGTTCGGTTCATCCCAGGGACTTCTGGTTTAGTAGTGTTACTTTGATCGAGACTCGGCAACGTTCGCAGGGCCTCAATTCTATTCTGATATGCTCCCGCCCTCTCAATATAGATCTTGTTTAACTTGTACTCTGGAAATACCTGAACGAGCTTTACTAGAGACTCAATTGCTCGTTGGTAAGACTTTATGGCCATTCCACGTGATCCTTGAGAATCCAATCTAATTGCTTCTGCGGCATATCTGCTTGCGCTGTTCTCTAATTCTTGGGGGGCAAGGCTCATGCTAAATACCGCTTAATGAAAGTTGAAATACCGTTTGAATTACTAGGATGTAAATGTATATTGCGTAAGAAACAAAAAGTTTTGAACTATAAGCATTATTCGAACGATTAGGATAGTCTGATTGCCCCACCCGTTATTTGGTCTTGGATATTTTCTTGCGAATAATAATCTGCAAGCATCCAGAAGTGTCTGAGAGTGCAGGAAACGACTAGCTTTGGTAATTTCAATTAACGGACGATTGATTGAAAAACGCGTGTCACTATCTTTATACTCTATTTATCGATACCTCAGATATCAAATGCAATGCAGTTTCATTTGCTGTTTTAAAATTTATTGTATAGCCCCCTAGTTGTGCAGCATCCACTAAGACTACTTTCAGCATTTCGCAAAGATAACCTAACTCTTGACTAGCTTCAGGGAAGCAGGAGATCAGTGGAAAACGAATATTCTTGATTATCAGAATCGCGGGGCACAGCACAATGACTATATCGCCTAAGTCTGATACATTCCTCAATTGAATGGCCAGCCTTTCAAGTAATATTTTGGATACTTGTATGACCGGGACTAGTTTTCGAGTTGGCAAAAATCTCGGGATGTATGAACCAGAATGGTGAACAGCATTAATTTCGTTATGTCCACTGTTTTTGTCCATATGATCTATTTCTTGAGGCATTATTCTATCAATCTGCGTGATCAAATCGTTAATATGGTTTCGAATTGCTTCAATTCTTGGTTTCAACGACACGTCGCATCTTAAGCGCCTATTAAGTCCCTTGATGTTTTTTTCTGGGCTTGATTCTGATATCACCCATTTTGAACTAGATTCCATCCGAATATCCAGTTATCGAATCGAACAAAGCCCTTAATACCATCTTTGTAGTGAATAAAATTGTAACTACGGCTACATTCTAACAAGGTAACAGCTCAGTATTTTTTTTAATTTTGATTCAATGTATTTAACTAATATCTTTACCTTCGGACAATGTCACAATTTTCTTGAAAGCTTCTATGCATGCAATCCATAATGCCAACGATCTTGTTGGCAGTTTAGAAGAATTGGGTCTTTCAAGGTACGAAGCCGGTGCATATCTTACAATGATTCGTAAGGGCCCACTCGCAGCTAGTGAAATCTCCTACTATGCGAACTTGCCTCGTACAAAGGTCTATTCTACTTTGAAGAAACTTGAAAAAAAAAAACTATCAGTAGTTTCCCAGTCCAAGCCGCTAATTTGCAGTGCTATCTCTCCTGATGAGGCGTTTATGGACAGAGTTAAGCTATACGAACGCCGGTTCAGGGATATGAAAAGGGTTGTGGAAAGGCTTCAGAAGATTAGTGAAGAACAAAAACCCAAAGCGTCAGAGGAAAAGAGATACTACATCCTCGATCCCAATTCTACTCTAGACAAAATGAAGAATCTACTCTCTAATTCAAAAATTTCTGTTTCAGCACTTCTGGATGTTTGGGGGGTAAGGATGTTCTCTCAATGTAAGTTATCGTTCATTAAAGCAGTCACGAACGGTGTAAAAATTAGGCTATTAATAGCAAAACATTGCATTGGACATGAGAGTCTTGCTTCGATTCCAGAAGATATCGAACTGAAAACTGGAAACGTGTCTACCAATGTTCTATTTATTGATTCTAATAATATGATGGTTATGGATAGTAGCAACGGCAAGGGAGCTCTTTTCACATCAATCGACATATTCGGTTTTTCCCAATTGCGGAATTTTGATGTGGCATGGAACAATGCTTTGGAGCTGAGGCAAATTGCTAATATCGAACCCGGTATCGCACTTAAAGCTAAAAAACTGGTTAATATTTTGGAGAATTCGAATATCTTTGACAATATCTCTCTAAATTCAGATCATCCAACAGCCGCTCTAGTATCATCAACAGATAAATTTGGTATCGAGATCGGAAGGACAGGCATCAATGAGATGTTGACCATTATTGATTGCGGATTGCGGATGAGCTGTTCTGGTGACTTAACTCATGATAGGAGCAATAATATTCTGAGTCTGCGATCAAAAATTGATGGTGAATCTGTTTCACGTTGGGCGCTGTTTCTCGCTTCGTACCTCAGATATTTAGGTAAGGATCCGAGGATAATACGAAACTTAAAACATGATGGAGAAGAAGATATTGTCCACATAAAGCTCTCAAATCCAGTCTCTTAGGTATGCTCTGACCCGGGTTGGAATTTTAGCTTTCAAAGTGGCAACGCAACGATGGGAAGATTGGAAATATTATTCCTAAGGTATCTTGCGCATATCTTTAAATCGTCGCATTACTCTCGATCCACAGATGGTACAAATCCTAATGTAAGGTTTGTACGAACGACCACATGCATTGCAAAATCCGCTCCACCTTCTTATCTTGCTAATTCCCCTGAAAGCGATTGTCCTGATTGGAATTTTCAAGAAGGCTGCGATATTCCCTATTGCGTAGTCATCTGAGATTAGAGTTTTCTTAAGCTGCAGCGCGAGGGCAATTATGGAAATATCTGCTATTGAAAGTCTTTGAATATCTCCTGTTATATTTGCCGTGTGTATCACTCTATTCAGTGAGCTTTCGTCGGGTTCTAATATTGTTAAATTGCCCGAATCAATCAAAGCATCGAGTGCAGCGTAAGCTTGTTGTATGTGCTTGACTTCTTGATAGATGGCTGTGGTGGAGTAGCATTTCCTAGAAGACTGGAACGGAATCCCAGCATAGAAAGCACTGGCATCTAGAACCAACTCACTAGAATCCAAGCCTGTCAAATTGCCTTATGCCTCTCGTCCGTATACGAATAAACTCCGCGTCATGCGGATGTCGAGTTATTGTTAAGCGTTCATGGGCAGGAATTTTAAATACCTCTTGTCCGTCAATCACCAAGCTCATATCGTGACTGCCTTCGATTTCGACTTTGTCAAGGGGCAATACTAGGTTAGGCATTTTATTTAATGGAGCGATAGGACAAAGCAGCAACGTTTCCAATTTTTCGTACAAAACTGGACCCCCTACAGAGAAGGAATGCCCCGTCGAGCCGGTTGGAGTGGAGATTATAATTCCGTCCATTCTATGATGTACCACGTCGTCTAAGAGCTTAATTGAAAGCATTGGAGTCCTTGTCAAATTTGTTCTTGTCAGCACTATGTCGTTTAGTGCAGCCGGAAAGATGGTATTACCCGCGGACACTTGAATTCTTATGCGAGCTTCACGAAAACACTTTCCTAAAACTAATGAATTAATAGAATCCTCCAGGGAAGTGATACCCTTTTCAGACAAGACTCCCCTGTTGCCTCCTACATTAATACTAAACAACGGTGTCTTGTAGGGGATAAATCTAAAGGCTCTCAATGTTGTTCCATCGCCCCCTACCGCGAATGCTAGATCAAGGTTAAGTCTCCTGAGATCTTCAAGCTTGACCTGCTGACTATTTTCAATCACCAAGGGTTCGACAGCATAAGTCACCACATTTTTAGGTCCTAGAATTCTAGTAATTCTTGCAGCTGCCTCTGCGGCCTCTTTACTATCAGCTTTTGTGATTATGGCTATAGTTCTTATCTCTTCGGCCATTGTTTGTCGTGCGATACATGTACCTCCATATGCTCTTAAATGCATTTGGAGGTTAATCGTGTCATGTAATATCCTAGGAAATTCTTATGCCAAAGATCTTGCACCATGGTATTATCGGCCACACGATTAAATAGCACTTGTCTTGAGAAATTTCAAGTATAAACGGGGCCGATAGCTCAGCTTGGTGGAGCGTTCGACTGATAATCGAAAGGTCGAGGGTTCAACTCCCTTTCGGCCCATCATTCACCAGGGTTCTTATACAGAAATTCAGAATATACGATCTAGATTGAGAACATCAGGAGTATCGATTTAGGGAATGCCAACGACGCTCTCGACCACCGTTAGTAAAATTCCATCGGTTCCTAATCCAACTAATTCATCACTAATAGCNGAGATCCACGATTATTTAGTCTCAAACNGTGGATAATATCGAGATCAGAACAGCGGTCTCAAAATGGTAATTGCATCCGCGAAATTTTTAGGACCTGATCGTACTTTCTACGATCTAGAGTGTCCCGACCAGATCCTCTCTTTTCTTGACACGAAAATAAAAAAGCGCGGATATCGACCCAGAGAAAAAAATGGATTACAACTTGGAATTATTATTTGGTGCACATCAAACTTTTCTTGAGGCGGCTCTATAACTGTGGGACGAAGAAGAGCGCTAGTAGCTCATCAGAAACGAACTCTGAAATAAACTGGGAGACTCCTCCCGTCGCGAGGATCAAGAAAAAGAGAACAAAGCGCTTGAGTCCATACTCCGAAACAGAAATCTGAGATCGCGAGGAACTCTTCACAATTATCAAATATGAACCTGAGATTCGCAATACTGCAGTTTGCGAAATGGGGTGCCAATAAAACCTGATGCCCTTTGGGCGTTGTGAGTCATTCGAGTGTCGCGGAACAATGAGAGGGATTGCGAACATTATTATTGCAATTTCGCGAACAGTTTCTGAGCCTCCACCTACACCAGCATTACCACTACCACTAGCACGACGTTCTTAACCAATGGAGGCTCCCGTATCGGAATTTTCTCATATTTGTGAATTCCGGGGTATGGCGATATTTCCAATCCTAGAGGGGGCTGTGAACTTGGGCTGCGCCCGACAGAATGAGTATGCGTTAGATACAAGTCTCAAAACCTAACTGACCCCTCGGAATAGTGGAACGGGAAATTCCTGAGCCTGGCTCGACCTAAGTCCGTATCAAAGTCCAGACATCTGGTGTTTGCCACAGTAGTGGCGTATCGAGACCAGGCTTGAAATACTCAGATGGAGAATATGGTTTCTCTTTGAACAATCGGGTCAGCAGTTTATCAGCTGTATGTATGGCAGTCGGAACTGGAGTAACATTGGTGCCAATTAACAGCCATGATTATTCAGTTGGTTCTGGCTCTAGAATAGGAAATGCAACCCGCCGCTAGTGCCACTGACATCAAGATCGTAGCAACTATTAGCGAGACATTTCCTAAGATCACCATTCTCCATGCACCATGTTTGTCGTGCGGAGAACTTCTCGATACGTAGAAGGACTAAGATAGGCATCAGTAACGTCATAATATGAATCATCACTATGCCGCCACCAGTCTTGTCGTACCCCTCACACTGGTGACACTGGACATACTACCAATCATACTAGTACTGCAAGCTGTGGATCTGTGATCTTTGCTTGCTACCAGCCATGGTAGAAAGTGTCCTTAGAAGCCGAATATTTTTAGGAATTTAATGGCATAACCTTCAGCCAATCCAAACGAGTGGCTCTTACGAGATTGAACTGAATGATACTGTCAGGTCTGTGTTATAAGAGCGGGTAGAGATCCAGCTTCTCTAACGGCAATCGCCTGCATAAGTCTAATCTGGGTTGAGCTCACACTATTCTGTAGAGGGGCCCTATTACATCTCGAACATACGTCCTGCGAACGCTTATCTAACCTTTCTGGTTGATATAGTCCTCGTGCCCTTAGAAAGTTTAGGAGAATTTGTCGAAATCCTAGAAAGAGCTGGTGAACTCAAGCGGGTAAAAATTCCGGTGAATCCCAATTTAGAGATTGCGGAAATCATGCGCCGAATGATGTACACGGGAAACCAACCTGCAATTTTTTTTGAGAAAGTCCATGGTTCTGATATTCCCGTTCTAGGCAATGCATTCGGAACTGTCAAGCGATTACAAATTGCTTTGGAGCTAGAAGACTTCATCGAGATTGGGAATCGCATTGTAGATTTAACAAAGCTCAAGGTTCCTTCAGGGATGCTAAATAAGCTTAAAATGTTGCCTAAGCTTTCGGAAATATCTGATTATAGTCCTAAGCAGGTAGAGTCAGGACCTATCAAAGAGATAGTTCAAACGCAGGAAGCTAACCTGAATTCTTTACCAATTTTGAAATCATTTCCGAACGACGCAGGCAAATTCATAACCTTAGGCCTAGTTGTGACAAAACACCCGGAAACCGAAATCAGAAATCTAGGGGTTTATAGAATTCAGGTCATCGGAGAAAAGAAAGCCCTAATTCATTGGCAAGTACATAAACGCGGAGCATTACATGCTGAAATAAAAAAGGAACAGAATGCACCAATCGAAATTGCGGTAGTAATAGGCGCCGATCCGGCCACCGTCCTCAGCGCGGTTGCGCCTGTTCCAGAAGGAATAGATAAATTCCTCTTCTCTGGCATCGCCAGGAGGAAAGGGATTAAGCTTGTAAAATGCAACACGGTTGATTTGGAGGTGCCTGCCAATGCAGAGATTGTTTTGGAAGGATATGTAGATCCTAATGAAATCGGCGTAGAGGGCCCATTTGGTGATCACACAGGTTACTACACCCCAACGGAGCCGTTCCCCACATTTACCATGACGTGCTTAACGAGAAGAAAAGAACCAATTTACCTAACGACCGTGGTAGGCAAGCCGATTCTCGAGGATGCCTATATAGGTAAGGTCATAGAACGGTCATTCCTACCACTGATACAGATCTTTCAACCAGAGGTAGTCGATTTTTCGATGCCGGCAGCAGGTTGGTTCCAGGGTATAGCATTTATTTCAATAAAAAAGCGATATCCAGGCCAAGCAAAGAAA